>Ga0194048_10000906_pt1 | contig 14603 bp, 8 predicted proteins | sample JunL225m_MetaG_FD_161685 | JGI IMG/M metagenome (GOLD analysis project Ga0194048, IMG submission 161685) | Anoxic zone freshwater microbial communities from boreal shield lake in IISD Experimental Lakes Area, Ontario, Canada - Jun2016-L222-5m | ecosystem: Environmental > Aquatic > Freshwater >...
CGCGGAGCTTCACGTTCTTAAACCAAACTTCGTCGCCGTGTTCCTGCAGGAGGATGTGTCCGTCGGCCCACTCGCCGAAGTTCTTGCCGTACTTAGGATCGGCATACTTTGACTTACCGACGAGGTCGCGGAACTCCTGGGTCGAGCGGTCGTAAGCAATGACGAGCCGTCCGTTGAACCAATGTTCGACCTTCGTGCCCTTGGTGATCACGTAGGCGTTGTTCCACTGGCCGATGGGGTTGGCGCGCTTGTTCTGTGCGGTGATCAGGTCGTAGAGTGACGAAATCGTACGGTTGCCATCGCGGCCGAGTTTGGCGTCGGCGTGCACGGCGTCATCGAGCATTTGGAATTCCAGGCCGAAGGCGGAGCCGGCGCCCTGATTGAGGTCGGGCTGGACGTAGTACTTCAGGCCGCTGTTCGCGCCTTTGGTGAGCTTGAAATCAACGGAGATTTCGAACTGCTTGTAGCGGGCGATGGTGATGATGTCCCCAGCAGCGGCAGATTCCTTACCGCCTGAAGCGGCGGTGTGGAGCTGGCCTTTCTCAATCGTCCAGCCTTCCTTGGGGAAGTCGGGTCCCTTGGCGGAGCGCCAGCCTTTGCTGCTGCGCCCGTCGAAGAGAAGTTTCCAGCCGTCAGCCTTCTCGGCGTCGGTGAGGGTGTTGTCCGGAATTCGGGTGAGGGAGATGTTGCGCCATTGCACGGTAGTGCCGGCCTTGGTTTCATCTTTGCCGATGCCGTGCACCTGGAAGGCGATGAAGCCGTTGAGGTAGCCATCATCGCGCACGTCGACGCGCTGGATGCCGTTAAGCCAAGTGCGGATGTGGTTTCCGTTAGCTTCGACTTTCACATGATTCCAATCACCGACTTTGGTGATCTCGCGACCCTGCTTTGAGAAAGCGAGAGCGTCGCCACCGCCGAAACCAGGAACAATCCAGCCGCGACGGCCTTCTTCGTAGAGGCCAGCGGACCATTGGCGGGCTTCGGTGTCAGGCTTCTTCACGTTTTTCGGGTCGGTGTCGATCTCGGCTTGGTAGCCGTGGACGCGGCCGGCAGGCACTTTGCCTGGCTTCCCCTCTGGGGTTTTGAAATTCACTTCCTTGGCTTCGGCGTGGCTTCGGATCTGCACGCCGGAGTTCAGGCGGGGGTCGTTGAGGAAGTCATACTCCAAGACGAAGTTAGGATAATTTTTCTCAGTGGCGAGGAACGTGTTGGGGGTGTTGAGCGTCGAGGTGCCGACGAGATAGCCCTCGGCGTTGACGGAGTAGGCCGCATCTCCGCCGAGTTTCTTAAAGCCGGCGAGGTCCTTGCCGTTGAAGATTTCAACCTTGTTGGGGTTACCTTTAGGGGCGCCGGGGGCCGCGGCCGTTTTAGCGGAGGTGTCATCGCTGGCGCAACCGGCGATAAACAGGGCGGCGGCAGCTGCGAGGCTCAGGGTGAGTAGGGTCTTTTTCATGGGGTGGGGGATTTGGTTTAGAGATGAAAAAGCGGAGCGGCCTTGCGACCGCTCCGCTTCGTCGGGGGAGCTTAGAACGAGGTCGGGACTTTGAACCCTGCACGACCTTCGCGCTTGGCGATGAGGTCGCGGTTGGCGGCCTCGGCGTTGGCGCCGGTGAAGAGCTCGGTCTTGGTGTCCACGGTGAGCGGGGCGCCCAGGGTGGCCTTGGTTTCATCAAGGTTCACGCCGTTACGACCGAGGTGCTCGGCCATGCGGCCGAAGGCTTCGGCCAAGCCGGAGCTCGCCTTGATGGCTTCCTTGATTTCGCCGGCGCTCTTCTTGCTGCCGACGCGGAATGAGATATTGGCGGAGTGAACCAGCGCAGTGGAGAGATGGCACTCGCGGACTGGGGCATTGATGCCTTCAGCCGAACCCTTGCGGATGCACGCAATCCAGTTGGCGTGGTGGCCAGAGGCTCCGCCGGTGAGGTCAACGGCGTCGACGGTCGCACCGTAGGACTTTAAGAACTTTCCGTCCTTGTCGTAGACTTGGGCGGAGTTGTAGTCCGGGACGACGATGGTGGCGTTCTCGCACTCGACGATGATGCCGATGTCGGGGGTCTTGGCGGACTTCTGTCCCTTGTTGAGTTCGGAGAACTTTCCGAACTTGTTCATCGGACCGTTCATCTTGCCGTCCATGGTGAGACCATAGACCTCGGTGATGAGAGGCGCGGCCGCGTAGTTATGGATCGAGATGAAGGTGTTCGGGGTCTCGGCGCAATCGGTGTAGCCGAAGCGGCCGCCGACGGAGACGACTTCAGGGGCGACTTCATGGGTGCCGAGGAACCAGCGGGCGATATCGATTTCGTGAATCGCCTGATTGCAAAGGTCGCCGCCGCCGTAGTTCCAGAACCAGTGCCAATCATAGTGCACTGGGCCGTTATTCGCGGCTTCGTTCACCTTGTCGGACTCATGGCCGCGGATGGATTCCTGAATGTCGGCCGGACCGTGCCAGAGGTCGAAATCGATGTTGGCCGGGATTTCGCTCTTCTTGGCGGGGCCAATGGATTTGCGACGCTTGTAGCAGATGGCGCGAGCGAGCTTCACCTTTCCGTACATGCCGGCGTGGACGTCCTTGATGGCGGCGCGGATACCGACGCCGGAACGGCTCTGGGTGCCAGCCTGGACGATTTGCTTGGAGAAGTGGTTTGAGGCGGCGACGAGCTGCTGGCCTTCGAAGATATTATGCGAGAGAGGCTTTTCGACGTAGAGGTGTTTGCCGGCCTGGAGCGACCAGATACCCTGGATGGAGTGGTGGTGGTTTGGCGAAGCGATGGAGACGGCGTCGATATCCTTATCTTCAAGCATCTTGCGGATGTCGGTGTAGCCCTTGGCTCCAGGGATGTCCTTGAGGCCTTTGGCGACGACCTTGGAGTCGACATCGCAGAGGGCGACGATGCGCACGCCTTTGATCTTCTTGAGCTCATCGATGTGATTCTGGCCGCGGCTGCGGAAGCCGACGACGGCGACGCGGAGGTCACCGTTGGCGCCCGCGGACTGGGCATAGGTCTGGGCGCTGAGTCCGGCCACGGCGGCAGCCAAGGCAGAGTTCTTAATGAACGTACGACGATTGAGTTGGGACATAGATTGGACTGGGGGTAGAGCCCGAGCATAAGGAGATGCCGTCTGAGTCGAGATTGTTCCTAGCGAACGGGCCGCCCGAAGCCGGAAGGGGGCGGCCGTTTCGCAGGGATAGGGGCAGGGGTGGTGGCAGGGGTGGAATAGTTACCTAATAACCTAATTATCAGTTATTTATGTTTAGGCTTTGATTGACTATCTCTACCCCCGACCCCTGCCTCTACCCCTCGCAGCTATCTACTTAACCGTCCGCAGGTATTCCCGGATGGCGTCGAACTGCTGGGCGCCCTTGCCGTCAAATTGGTCCGTCAATTGGGTCATGCCTTCGGGGTCGGCGTATTTCGGCATCTTGGTCTCGGGGTCGATTCGGATTGGGGCCATGACCCAGCGGTGGAAGTAGCCCTTGCGGACGCGTTCGATCGTTTGGACGAAATTAATGGCGGGAGCTTCAAAGACGGCGGTGGCGGCTTGATCGCCCACGGCGTGGCAGGTGATGCAATTAAAGCCTCCGTCGGCACCCAGGAGTTTTTCTCCAATCGCAACCTTCTCGGCGACGGGGGCAGGCTCCGCTGCTTCTTTTTGCGGGAGGCCGTGCTGATGGTTGAGGCCGAGGGCGATGCCTCCCGCCACGTGTGGCGCAAAGCCGGGCATGCGGCCGATCAGCCAGGTGCGCGGCTTGTACTCAATTTTTCCAGCGATGAATTTGGCCATCCACTCGTGCTGGAGTTTTTCACCGAGCCAGGTGAGCGGCGGGATGGGGGCGTCGGGTACGGCTTCGCCTTCGACGTGTTCCTTCGGCGGCAGGGCGTCGCGCAGCTTCTTCGCTTCGCCGTCGACCTTGGTCCAGGTGCTAACGTTGCCGTCGCGCGCATGGCAGGCGACACAGTTGAGGTTCTTGATTTGGCGCTCGGCGAATTCGGCTGGGGTGTCCTGCTTCAGCGAGGCGAGGTCGGTGACTAGGAAGGCCTTGAGGGCACTCCGCTGGTCGGCGTTGAGTGCGAAGTCGGGTGCCGTACCGCGGGCAGCTTGATCACCACCGAGGCAACCCTTGTCGCCCGCTTTCATGACTTTAGTCAATGGTGGCTGGGTCGTTGCGGGCATGCCGGCGTGGCAATTGAGGCAGCCGGCACTCACGAGGAGCGCGGCCCCGCGGCCGACGTCGCCCTGTAGGGGCTGGCGTTTAATCATCCGTCCGTTGGCCAATAGGTAGGTCGCCAGCTGGGCGGCTTCTTCATCACTCAGGCGGAAGTGCGGCATCCGGGTGGCGGGGTAGGACTTCGCCGGATCTTTGAGAAAATCGGTGAGGGCAGCGGCGTGCCATTTATCGCGGACATGGCCCAGTGGGATGCGGTCAAGCGTGTCGACCCCGGTGGCGTCGGGTCGCTGGTGGCAAGCGATGCAACCAAGATTGGCGAAGAGGCCGCCGCCGATGGGCGTGAGTTTCGGGTCCAGCGGTTTCTCGGTCAGGGGCGCGGCCCCCTGCGTGAGCATGGCCGCGATATCCGCCGCCTTCTGCTCCGCGCCCGCGCCGCTGAAGAGTTTCGGCATCAGCGTGTGCGGCCGGACGGCATGTGGGTCGAAGATCCAGTCCGACAGGAAGGCGGATTTGAATTTGGAGCCTAGGTCGGCGAGCAGCGGAGCGTTGTGTCCGAGTTCCGGCATGCCACTTTCTTTGGCTGGAATGAGTGCGGCATCGGCATGGCAAGAGGCGCAATTTAACTGGGCGAAGAGCAGGCGTCCTTCGCGGCGTTGGGTTGCCGCGCCTAGTTCTGGGCTGGCGGCGTGCGTGAACATGGTGGGCGGCAGCGGCTCGAGCGGGAAATCTTTCGACGACCAGTTGACGCGCACAAAGGTGTCGCCCTTGTCGGCGCTGCTGATTTCGGCGACGATGCGATTGGCGCCCTTATTTAGTTGGATAGGTTTCAAGCCTGGCCCTTCGGCTATCGCTTGTCCGTTGAGCGTGAGTTTGAAATTACCGGAAGACTCAATCCCGAGTTTGAAGCTGCCGCGGATGGGCGACTGGATGTCGCCTTCCCATTTTACGGTGAAGGGACCGCGGGTGAGGAAAGGAGTCGGTGCCTGCTCTGCCGGTACGTAGAGGGCGAGGAGTCGGTCGACGCGCACATCGGTCTTGCCGGCGGCGGTGAACGTGACGGCTAGCCCGGGCGCGTCCTCCGCCGAAAGGGTGAGGGCGAGCGACGCGGCAAGCAGGCAGAAGAGGCGGCGGAAGGGCATGGAACGGGACGCTTCTTAATGAGAGACATTCCCGCCGACAGGCAAGCCCCCAACAAAAAGGCCCGGCAAATGCCGGGCCTTTGTTATAGGGCTTTCGCCTTACTTACTTGGCGAAGCTGCGGTAATCCTGGCCTTCTTTTTCCGGGACCACGTTGATCGTGCTGCCGATGTCGTCGGGGACGCGTGTGCCGTCGACGGCCTTCACGTTCATCTTGATGCGCATCTGCATCACGGGCACGAGGCCGGGGACTTCGAGGAAGACGGACTTGCCGTCATCGGAGAGCTTCACGGACTTAATGGCGACGGGCTCGGTGCCTTTCTGGTCAGGCTTGCTGACCTTATATTCGGCTGAGCCATAGTTGCTCGACCAGAGGTAGTTATACTGCTCGATGGACCAGTTCTGCAGATCGGAGGCGGTCTTCTTGTCGAGGGCGCCGGTGAAGCCGATGGTGATGCCTTGCTTGGAGACGTGCAGCGACTCCTGCATGGTCACGGACTTGCCAGTGTAGCGTACGCGCTGGATGGCCCCGTCCTTGACGCCGTTGGTCTGCCAGCCCTTGAGGCCAGCGACATAGAGCTGTCCGTCGATCGGGCTGAAGCGAGCGCGCATCAGGCCGGTGGCGAACTTGAGCGGGAATTTAACGACGCCACCTTGGGGGATATCACCGACCCGTTCCTGCAGGACGGCGAAGAGCGAGGATTTGCCGTAGGAGAGGTAAAGCATGCGACCTTCGAAAGGACCCCACTTGCCCTTGTTGGCAGGGACCCAGATTTGGCCACCGTTGGAGTTATCCATGTCATACGGCACCCAGCACAGGTGTGGGCTATACTTGGTGGGAGGCGTGTTCTGGTGCGAGAGGTCAGGGACTTCGATGAACTCGCCAGGCTTGGAGAAGTGGATGTAATCGACGGGGACCCAGGTGCCCTGGTTGTCGCCATTGGAGATTTCATCGTTAGGTCCCACGCCCATGCCGTTGGGGGCACGGATGCCAGTGGCGTGGACTTCAAATTTCTTACCGTCAGGGGATACCTTGAAGATACTTCCGTGGTGGTTGCTGAGAGGACCCCAACCGCGGCCTCCTGGATTCACGGGTCCGCCCTTTAGGAAGTAGAAGTTGCCTTGGGAGTCCGTCTGCAGGTCGAACGTGAACTCGTGGAAGTTCGAGGTGACCTGGACGTCGTTGTTGAAGTTTTCGTAGAAGTCGGCTTCGCCGTCGTTATTGAAGTCGTGCAACAGGGTGATCTGGTCGCGTCCGAGGACGTAGACCTGCTCATTGACGATCTTGAGGCCGAGGCCGTGGAAGATGCCCGTGGCGTAGCGGTGCCAGGTGATCTTGCTGAGTTTCTCGTCGGAGAATTTGCCAATCCACACATCGCCGCTCCAGGTGGCGAAAGCGATGCGACCATCCTTGAAGAAGTCGATCGCACCGACGCGAATCCAAGAGTTGTAAGGATTTTCCGAAGGCACGGAGACGGTGTCGACGACGTACGGGGCGTTCAGGATTTCAGCGAGCTTGTCGGTGAGCGCCTGTTTCTGGCCGGAGTCTTTCTCGCCTTCGATTTGGGATTTGAGGCTGTCGATTTGCTTGGTCTGGTCGGTTTCGCCGAGCACGCCTTCGGTCACGACATCCTTAATCCAATGCCAGGGGCCGCCCTTGGTGAAGGTGCGGAGGTCGGCCGCGACCGCGGTCTGGGCGGTGATCTTGCGGAGCACGTCGCCGGAGTTGATGTTGCCGTGCGCAAAGGAGACCTTGAAGGAGGTGCCGGCGGTGACCTTGGCGAGCTTCAGGGAGAGGAAGTTGCCGTTGACGCTGAGGGCAGCGCCAGCAGGCAGGCCGTTGACGGTGACGGTTGTGAGTTCGTCGGCCGGCTTCACCAGTGTCGGGGCGTTCTTGGCGACTTTGGCGTCGGTCTTCTTGGCCGGCTTCTTGGCGTCAGCGGTCGGCATCGGCAGTTCCATGCGCACGATGGCGTTGGCGCTGTCGGCGAGGTCAGCCTTACCGCCGTAAGGGAGATCCATGAGGCGGACCGAGGAGTCGAGTTCGCCCTTCACGACGGTGAAGGAGCGGCTGAGGACGACGTTGGTGCCGATGGTTTCCATCTCGGCGCTTTCGAGAATCTCCGCATTGCCCACACTGTAGGCGAAGACGACACGGTCGCCATGCAGGTATAGGCCTTGATATTTGGCGTGTTCGCGAGGCAGGGGGCCGAGCGCAATGGTGGCGGCGGCAGGGCCGACGGGCAGGGTGCGCGTTTCGGCGAAGGAGCCATTGAAGCTCCAGCCGGGGCCGGGGTTGGTTTCGAAGAAGATCTTGGCACCAGCGGCAGGGCTGGGGTTCGGGCCGTGGCCACCGTCGAAAGCGACGCCCTTGAACTTCATCCAGCCGCCCGTCCAAGCGCCAGCGCCACGGAGGGTCTCGGTGTCGAAGGCGTAGCCCGCATCACGGTTGCCGAGGTTAACCATGACCGCCTTATTGGCGGCGCTGCCTCGCTGTTTGAAGGGGCTTTCGCCCTGGGTGTTATCGATGGAGGCGGCCAGGAAACGGCCGTAATCCATGGCTTCCCACTTAGGGAGGGGCTTGGCTTCGGGCTTCTTGGCCTCGTCGGCGGCGAAGGCCGGGCTAGCCACAAGGGCGAGCAGCAGGCTGATACGTGTCAGGGTATTCATGTGATTGGAAGGAGGCAGGCTTAAGGGGGTAGGGGAATCAGAATTGATGAAACCGCCCCCCGCTGTCCATCGTATTGGAGCGTTACGAGGGGAGGAGGTTCCATTCGAAAAATAAAGATAGTCGAAGGGTATCAGGTTCAGGGGCAGTTCGGCATGGTGGAGGTGAGCGTAATCCGCCGAATAAGGGGTTTGTCTGGCCTTGCTGGCGGGTTGGGCTAGGGGTTTTCTGGAGGTCTACCCCCTCTCATATATGAGCCGTCATTTTCTCCCGTTGGTCGTCTTGGTTGGTGCCGGCGTTTTTCAGGGGGTCGCCGCCGCGTCGCCTGCCACGGAGGGTTCGTTGGTCTTCAATGCGACCACGCCCACCAACGACCTTAAGGGTGCCCTGTCGGCTCAGGTGCTCTTCGCTCAAAGCCAGGTCATGCCGGCCCACGTGCGTGAAGGGGATCGCCAACCTCACCTGATCGGCTTGCGCAAGGCCTTGCTGATGGTGCGGCCGCTAAGTGCGGAGGCCGCGCCGATGACGGTCACGGTGCTGGCGGCCCAGGGTAAGGTGCTGGGGACGTTGCCCTTGAATCCGCCGAAGCTGCTGCCGAAGACTGCGTACTTCGTGGAAGGCACGCCAGACGCCGGCATCGATTTCTCGGTGAAGAATGGTTCGACCGGCACGGTCGCGGGCGCGGCGGATATCCAAAAACTCGGCGAAGCCAGCGGCGCCGGCCTGCAAGCGTGGCTGCGGCGATTCCCCATCGTCCAGGTCGAGACGGCCGATGGCCAGTGGGTACGCGATATCTATTTTCCCTCGGGCAAGGGCTTCGACGGCAAGGTCGTGCGCGTGAATGCCAACGCCGGCTATGCTTCCGCAATCCATTACGGCGCCCGGCAAGTGAGCCTCAGTCGCGGCCAGAGCATGCTGTTTAAGTGCGCCAACGGTCAGTGGTTTCGTGAGGGCGAACTGGATAACAACGCCCTCCGTTATGCGTCTGACGCTTGGAGCGTCGTGCTGCCAGCAGAGTGGATTCAGCCTGGCCTGAGCCTACGTTTTCAGCAAGGCACCTCCGTCGGTGAGCTTGCTTCCGTCGAAGTCGGCGCACCGACGCAATTGCTCATTCATACAATCGACTTGGGTTTCCTGACGACGCCCCGTGGCGCGTTCGGGTTCGCCAAGGATCCGGAAGCGCATCGGGAATACTTCCAGACGGCGCCAGTCAGTCGCTTCATTGTGACCCAATACGCTCCCCTGTCCTTGCCGGAAGTGATGCTGCCCACGGGGGTGCTCCTGAAGGAAGTCGATCCCAGTAAGGGCGGATGGCACGAGGGCGCGATGCGCCAGCACATTGGCAAAGAGCTGATCTCGCACGGCATCGATAATGCCAATTACGGTTTTCACAGTACCGCCGGCCAGGGTGAGAAGAGTCACCCTTACCTAGTGGCCCAGCTTGCGGCCCACAACAGCCGCGGGGTATATTCCAACGGTGTGCAGGTTCACGGCGGTTCGGGCGGCAACGGTATGGTGACGTTGGACGATTCGCTCGGCAACGAGTTCAGCCATGAGGTCGGTCATAACTACGGCCTCGGCCATTATGTCGACGGCTTCAAGGGCTCAGTGCACCGCAGCGCCGATCAAATCAACTCCACCTGGGGTTGGGACGCCGACAAGAATCGTTTCATCCCGAACTTCTCGCCGGTCCGTACGGGCAAGGATGCGACGCTCGAAGGTAAGTCGCAGGCGCCTTTCGATGGTCGTACCTTCGGCTTCGATGCGATGGCGGGCGGTAGCCCGTTCTCTGCTTTTAATCGTTTCACACTCTATACGCCCAACACGTCGGCCATCATCCAGGAATTCCTCGAAGGTAAGGCGGTCTTCGATGCGCGCTCGCCCACCGGGTTTATGAAATGGAACGAGAAGGCCTCGCGCATGGAGTCTCACGCCTATCGTATCGAGACGATCCATGAAGTTGTCGCGCCGATTAAGGGTCTGAGCGAAGAGAGTCTCGCCAAGCTTCTCGCGGAGAATGACCGTGTCGTGGTTGCGATGGGTGATGGAAATTGGACCAAAGAGATTCCGCTGCCGCGCGCCTCTTCCGCCAATCAAGGTCGCGTGGTGTCCGTCGCGCACAGTGCTGGTTATGACTCGGTGTTACTGATGAACGGAGCGCAGGTGAAGGTCTCCCGGGGTTTCGAGAAGACCTTCTTTTCAGACGGAAAACGCTGGAAGGAGGGCTCCGGTGCCGGCAATTCCCATGAACGTAAGCCGGTGCAGTTCGGCGTTCCGGTCGTGACGCTCGTCGGATATTACGACCCATCCCAGCAGCTGAAGAGCTATGTCTACCCAGCCCTGCACGGCGCCTTCGGTTACTGCTACGCGGACGATACGGCGCAGTTAAAGCCCGATGATTGCCAGCTGGTGGTCGAAACGAAGGCCGGCCTCCTCCGGTTCCGCCTGGAGGGCCGTCGCCTTGATCCGGCTTGCATGAACAAGTTCCACGTCAACATCCCCGAGGCCAGTCAGCCCCGCAACTTCGCTGTCGTCTGCGGCGGCAAAGTCCTGGATAAGCGTGCCATCACGCCGATCGCTGAGAAACTAGCCGTGACCGTGAATGGCTTCACGCCGACCGCTAAGTAGGCCTAAGCCCTCTCCCTTTTCGTTCAGGCCTTCCAGCACCCCGGTAGGTGTTCGTCGAGCACGCCGACGGCCTGCAGGGTGGCTTGGATAATCGTCGGGCCGACAAATTTCATCCCACGCTTTTTAAGTTCCTTAGAAATCTTGTCGGCGACGGGCGAAGTGGCCGCAGGCTGGCGGGAGCGACGGACGAGCGGCTTCCCGTCGACATGCGACCAGAGCCATTTTGCAAAACTGCCGTACTCTTTCTGCAGGATGATAAATGCCTGGGCATTGAGTGCGGCGGATGCGAGTTTGCCGCGATGGCGAATCAACCCGGCATTCTGCATCATTAAGTCGACTTTTCGGTCATCATATTTCGCGACCTTCCGGACGTCGAAGTTCGCGAAGGCTTGCCGGTAGTGTTCGCGCTTCTTCAGGACGGTAATCCAGGAGAGCCCCGCTTGGGCGCCTTCGAGTATCAATTGCTCGAAGAGCAGTCGATCATCGTGCACGGGTACGCCCCATTCTTCGTCATGATAGGCGATGTAAAGCGGATCGTCGCCGCACCAAAAACAGCGAGCCTTCGGCTTGGCCACGTCAGCTCTTGGTCGAGAGCCCGCGAATCCAGGCAATCCAGCCAGCGGGCAGGCCACGAGCGAGCGCGCCACGTAAGATCTTCTCGTGGTAGAGCTTCGATGGCAGGTGCGGACCCGTGGGATCTACGACTTTATAGGCCTGGCAATCCAGCGGGCAGTCTTCGAGCCCGGCTTCGAGCACGGTTAGCTTGATCCGTTTATAGGGGGTGCCTTCCGCATCATCCATGCGGGTCCAATCGGAAGCAGTCATTTCATAGACAGCTCCCCAGACGCCCGGTGAGTCTGTGTCTTCCACGATGTCCGCCGCGCCGCCGCCCCAAGTGGTGCTCGGGTGCGTGAAGGCGAGGCGATACTTGGGCAGGAAGGCCTTGCTGCGGTATTGTGAGCCGGGGCAACGGCGCTCCATCTGGGTTGAGTCCAGATTGGAGCCGTAGGCGAAGTAGTACCTGCTCATGCGAAGGGATAGGGACTTTGCCCATCTCGGCCGGAGATGCAATCAAGGATGGCCGCCGCAGGGCGGCCGAGGGGTGGGGCGTGGGTTCGCCGCGCCCTCCCTTTGTCCGTCCTGCGGCGGATTGCTTCTCAGCATGCCAGCAGTCCCCCTTGTGCCCGCTTCGCAGCCGTTCATCAAGCCAGCCGACCCCTACAAATTCTTCAGAATTTGCGCGTCAGTCCCACGTAGGCGGAACGGGGCTGGGCACCATAGCCGAGGGCGGCCGGCGGGGCGGTCTCCCCGAAGAGGTTCTCCACGCGCAGGGAAATCTCGGTCTGGTCATTCCAGGCATAGCGTACCCAGATTCGGCAGAAGGTGGCGGTGGGCAGGTCGACGCGCGAGCTGGTATTCCAGTCGTAGTCCACCCGGCCTCGCTGGACATTCACCGCCGCCCCGAAGGTCCAGGTTTCGTTTGGGATAATTTCGGCCCCTAGCGAAAGCACGAGATGCGGACGACGTAGGAGCGACTCTCCGGCGGTCACCATCCCGGCGTAATCGGTCAGGGCTTTGCTTTCGAGATAGGTGGCGGCCCCAAAGACGCGTAGTCCCTTGGCTGGGCGGGCCGAGGCGCCGAGCTCGATGCCTTGCGTGCGGGCCTTGGCGATGTTGAAGGTCTTCCAATCGGCCGGATTGTAATCAATCAAGTCGGTCAGGTTATTTTGGAACGCGACTAGCGTCCAGCCAAGGGCGTTAGGTACCGCGTCCTCGTGGCGTAGCCCGATCTCATAACCTGTGTTCGCTTCGGGGCGCAGTGCCAGTCCACCCGAGGTGCCATAGGCGAGGTCGTTGGCGGCTGGTGCCCGGTAAGCCGTCGCGGCTTTCGCGTGCAGGGTCAGTTCTTTGCTGAGCGTACGGGCGTAGGAAATTTCCCCCGTGGTCTTACCTTCAAAATCCGAGAAGCTGTCCCGACGCACCGAAAGACGGAGGCGATCTACGGAAGTTACCTTCCAGTCGGCACGCGTCCAAATACCGAAGCTTTCCATGGTGTCCTTCCAGTTGGTGGAGCCAGCGTCGAGTGCTTGTTGGTCGTAGCGTGAATTTTCATAACTCAAACCGAGGCCGAGCGTCAGGGTGCGCTTCACTTTCCAGTCGGCAAACGCGGTGAGCTCATCGCGGTTGAGGTTGAATTTCTGATAATAGAGGTAGGGTGTGGCAAAGCTGTCCACGCCATCCAGCCGGCTCGTCACGGTTGAGCCACCGTGCGACCAGAAGGCCGCCGCGCTCAAGGTGTCATCATTATATCGTAATCCAGGTGAGAGCATCCAGCCACGATCTTTCTCCCAGTCGTTCGGGTCGCCATTGGCCGGATTGCTCGTCGTGGACTGGCCGGGCAGACCGGCGTTCCCTAAGTCAACCGAGGCAATCACATCGAAGACAAGATGGGGTGAGAGGCGCCATTCGCTTTTCAATAGGCCGGTCCCGGCATCGCGTGCCCCGTTCGTGCGCCACCCATCGTCGTGCGATGAGGTAAAGGTGAAAGCGGTCCCCTGGGTTGCGGGATTCTTCCCTTCGGCGTTATTCGTCAGGTAGCTGAAGCCGAGGGAGGCGCGACCAAACGAACCCGCCTCGAGATTCAGCGTGCCGCCCGTTTTGTCAGTGAGCGGATCGGGCAGTCGCAGGTCGACGACGCCACCTAAGGCGTTCGCTCCGTAAAGCGTCGAGGAAGGTCCGCGCATGATTTCCACCGAGGAGAGGCCGAAGATGCGATAGCGCCCGATTTCGTAACTATTGGAAAAGCCCTGGGGGAGGCGCCGACCGTCCAACAGGACGGCCGTCTGTGACGAATTGGTGCCGCGGAGGAAAAGAGAGCCGACGGAGCCTTCGCCGGATTGCTCCGTGGCATAGACTCCGGGGACGGAGCCGAGCAGTCCGGTTAACGTCGTTACACCCGCTTCACTCGCCGCGGCGACGTCGACCCGGGACACGGAAGGGGAGGCGTCCGCCAGTGGGGCCGCCTGTCGAGTTTCCACCACCACGGTCTCCGGGAGCCGCGTGGGCGCCTGGGCGAGGATGAGTGCCAATAAAGAGATCACCCGGGCACAATCCCGGCCCCTTTCGGACGTTCAACCTAAAAGGGGCTGGAGAAATTCGGCGGGATTGTCATCATGACTTTCCGATGGGCTCTGATATTACCAACGAACCTGATCTCGGCGCCGTCCGGCAGTTCTCCATCTTCGTCGAAAACAAGGTCGGCCGACTCAATGAGCTCGTGGAATCCCTGGCCGGTGCCGATGTGCATATCATGGCACTTTGCCTCGTGGACACCACGGACTCGACCATCATCCGCATTGTCGTCGATTACCCGGAGCGGGCCGAACAGATTCTCGATGAACACCATTTTGCGCATGATGACGTCCCCGTCGTCGCGATCGAGCTGCAGTCCGAAGCACAGTTGAAGGACGTCACGGGCGTTCTGCTTAAGGCTGAGATCAATATTCATTACGTGTACCCGTTCCTCTTCCGACCGAACGGCCGCTATGGCCTCGTCGTGCGCACCGAGGCGCAGGAACTCGCCGCCTCCGTCCTCTCCCGCCACGGCATCACCGTGTTGGGCCGGAACGATATTGCCCGATAGTGTTGCTGTCGGGGAATGGGGGACTGCTTCGCAGTCGTTCACCCTGTCCCCATGTCCCCGCGCGACTCCGTCGCGCTGGGTGGTACCACGTGCTGTCCTAGTCCCTGCCTCTGTCTTGGGTAGGGACGGCTGTCCTCAGCCGTCCGTTCGCGGACAGACACGCGTACCTCTTTCGGCTTACTGTCCTCTCGCTCTGAGCAGGTAGGGGCAGCACCGCGTGCTGCCCTAGTCTTTACTTCTCTGGGTCAAAGGCGGGTTGGGGACAACCCGCCCTACCCAAGGCAACTGACGCGCGCCTGCAGCCTGCCAGCAGTGCACCTCTGCCTTTACTTCGCAGGCAACTTTTCTACCTCCACCAC
>Ga0194048_10000909_pt1 | contig 14585 bp, 11 predicted proteins | sample JunL225m_MetaG_FD_161685 | JGI IMG/M metagenome (GOLD analysis project Ga0194048, IMG submission 161685) | Anoxic zone freshwater microbial communities from boreal shield lake in IISD Experimental Lakes Area, Ontario, Canada - Jun2016-L222-5m | ecosystem: Environmental > Aquatic > Freshwater >...
CCACAAGGTTATTCTGATGACCGACGCCGACGTTGACGGCGCCCACATCCGCACCTTGATCTTGACGCTGCTGTTCCGTGAGATGCAGCCACTGATCGACGCCGGCTTCGTCTACATCGCCAAGCCGCCGCTCTACAAAATCAAGAAGGGCTCGCAGGAGCGCTACATCGAAAACGACGCTGAGCTCGAAGAGGTGCTCCTGGCCGACACCTACGAGAAGTTCGAGATCACCGATCGCGATGCAAAGAAGGTCAAGCTGACCGAGGCCAAGTGGCAGTCGTACCGACGCAGCATGCGCCGCTACGAGCAGCTCTCGGCCGCTCTGCGCGCGCGTCACGGCGAGGACATGGTTCGCTTCCTCGAAGAGTCGGCGCTGCTCGGAGACGGGATCAACAGCTCTAAGGACGCAATCAAGCTGCTCAGCGCGAAGGATGCTGAGCTTGGCGTCCTAACGACCGAACTTGAGTCGAGCGACGACGGGATTCTGCTGATCCGCTCAGTTGAGAAGGGAAGCGGACTTGCCCGCACCCACCGGATGCCGATCGAACTCTTCGAGAGCGCCGAATACTTGGGCTTGCTGAAGCTTCACGCTGAGATCGTCACGCTGACCGGCAACGGGCCTTTCATCGTCCGCCTTGGGGACCGTGAGGAGATCGCGCAGACCTTCGAATCGCTCGGCACAGCGGTTATGTCTGTCGCCCAGAAGGGCGTTCAGCTGAGCCGCTTCAAGGGCCTCGGTGAGATGAACGCTGAGCAGCTTCGCCAGACGACGATGGACCCCGCAACGCGCACGCTGCAGAAGGTTTCGATCGCCGATGCCGTCGCCGCCGACGAGATCTTCTCGATGCTGATGGGCGACGTCGTTGAGCCGCGCCGAAACTTCATTGAAGACAACGCCCGCGACGTCGTAAACCTCGACGTCTAATGACCGCACGGGCCGGAGAGGAAAACTAGATGGCTTCCGCAGACGTATTGAGTGACCGCTTCGAGCCACGCGCGCTCGAAGACGAGATGAAGACCGCGTACCTCGATTACGCGATGTCGGTGATTGTCGGCCGCGCGCTGCCGGACGTGCGCGACGGGCTAAAGCCCGTCCATCGCCGCGTTCTTTACGGGATGTCAGAGCTGGGTCTCGGGCCAACCCGCGGCTACTCGAAGTGCGCCCGCATCGTCGGCGAAGTGATGGGCAACTTCCACCCTCACGGCGACTCGGCGATCTACGACGCACTGGTCCGCATGGCGCAGGATTTCTCGATGCGCTATCCGCTCGTTGACGGCCAAGGCAACTTTGGCTCAGTCGACGACGACCCGGCCGCGGCGATGAGGTACACAGAGGCGCGCATGACGCGCCTGGCGACCGAGATGCTGCGCGATCTAGACATGGACACGGTCGACTTCGTGCCCAACTACGACGGCCGCACGCAAGAGCCGACGGTGATGCCGGCGCGCTACCCAAACCTGCTCGTCAACGGTTCCTCGGGGATCGCTGTCGGCATGGCGACCAACATCCCGCCGCACAACCTTGGTGAAGTGATCGCCGCGACGATCGCGCTGATCGACGACCCAGACATCTCGCTCGACGGGCTGATGAAGCACGTCAAGGGCCCGGACTTCCCAACCGGAGGCACGATTCTCGGGGTTCAGGGGATCCGCGACGCCTACGAGACCGGTCGCGGCCGCGTCCGCGTGCAGGCCAAGGCGCACATTGAGCCGCTTACGCAGGGCAAAGAGGCGATCGTCGTTACCGAGCTGCCGTACATGGTCAAGAAGGGCGGCGAGGGCGGCCTGATCCAGAAGATCGCCGCGCTCGTCCACGAGAAGAAGATTCCTGACATCACAGACCTGCGCGACGAGTCAGACCGCAACGGAATGCGGCTCGTAATCGAACTCAAGCGCGACGTGATTCCAAAGGTCGTTCTAAACCAGCTCTACAAGCACACCTCGATGCAGTCGACATTCGGCGTCAACACCGTCGCGCTCGTTGACGGTGTGCCACGGACGCTCTCGCTGCGCGAAGTACTGACCGCCTACGTCGCCCACCAGCGCCAAGTTGTTGTCCGCCGCGCAAAGCATGAGCTCGGCATCAAAGAGGCTCGCGCGCACATCCTGCTCGGCCTGCTGATCGCGCTCGACAACCTCGACGCCGTGATCAAGCTGATCCGCGCCGCCCCAGACCGCGACACCGCGCGCGAGAAGCTAGTCAAGGACTTCAAGCTTTCGGCGATCCAGGCCAGCGCGATCCTTGAGCTTCGCCTCGCGCAGCTAACAGCGCTCGAATCGGACGCAATCAAGAGCGAACACGACGACGTAATGGAGCGGATTCGCGAGCTGCGCGAACTGCTCGGCAGCGAACAGGCAGTGCTCGATCTGATCAAGGAAGAGCTCAGTGAGATCAACGAGCGCTTCGCCGACGAGCGGCGCACACTGATCTCGCAGAGCGAAGACGAGATCGACATTGAGGACTTGATCGCCGACCAGCAGATGGTGATCACGATCACGCAGACCGGCTACATCAAGTCGCTGCCGCTAGGCACCTACCGCCAGCAGCAGCGCGGTGGCCGTGGCGTGACGGGAATGGACATGAAGGACGGCGACTTCATCGAGCATCTCTTCGTCTGCTCGTCGCATGACTTCCTGCTCTTCTTCTCAAACCGCGGAAAGGTCTACCGCTCGAAGGTCTACGAGCTGCCGGAGGCATCAAGGACGGCGAAAGGCCGCGCACTGGTGAATGTGCTGCCGCTGCGCGAGGGCGAGCGCATCGAGTCGGTGCTCGCGACGCGAGACTTCACGGAGACGCAGTACCTCGTCTTCGCAACGAAGAAGGGCACGGTCAAGAAGACCGAGCTGCAGGAGTACAACACGCCGATCAAGGCCGACGGGATCATCGCGATCAAGATCCGTGAGGATGACGAGCTGATCGTCGTTCGCGGCGTTGACAAGGACGACGAGGTGCTGATCATCTCGCGCGCCGGACTAACCGTCCGCTTCGCTGAGTCCGACGCCCGCTCGATGGGGCGCAGCACCAGCGGCGTAAAGGGAATGGACGTCGGCGAGAAGGGCGAAGTTATTGCGATGGACATCGCCCGCGACGACATGGACCTGCTCGTAATCACCGACAACGGCTACGGCAAGCGGACGCTCGTGCGCGAGTACCGCAAGACCAAGCGAGGCGCGAAGGGCGTCAAGACGATCGCCCTAACCGAGGCAAAGGGTGGCCTAGCTGGCGCGCTAGTCGTGCGAGAGCACCAGGACCTTGTATTCATCTCACGCGAGGGAATGGTTCAGCGCACAGCCGTGAGTGGCATCAACCGATACGGACGTGGCGCTCAGGGAGTCAAGACGATGAACGTGCGAGAAGGCGACATTGTCAGCGCCGTCGCGATGGTCGTAGAGGACGCCGAAGGCGACACCGAGACCGCTGAGGGCGAGAGCACCGAGCTTGAAACCACTGAGGCGACTGAGGTCGTTGAGGCAGAGGCAAGCGGCGAGGACGCCGAGCTGGCGGAGGAAGAAGTTGAGGAAGAAGCGGGCGACGAAGAAGCGGGCGACGAAGCCGACGAGTAGCTCGCCGTAAAGGAGAAGGGCGCCGGAAATGAAACCCGACGCCCTTCCCAACAACTGACTGAATTCAAATTGGTCGATCGGTCTTCACTCGCAACTGATGCGGGCGGCCGGGGGGACCAGCTCCGGCGAATCGGCCAACGGTGTCCCGGATTGGATTTCCGCTTAGCGGGTCCAGCCAACCGCGCTAGCGGCCGGTCACCTCCAGGGTCCCGAAAAACATTGGTCTGTCGATTTGGACCACCCCCTTTCTCTGGTAGCGCGAAAACTACCACGGCTCCGGGACGGCGATCAGGCGGCTTCAGCGGGCAGCCACTGGAGCCACGCAGCGGGGATCTTCTGCGCCGCGACGGTGATGAAAATATGCGGGCTGGGGACGCGTGGAGTCTTGCGCGGATGCATGTTGATCTGCGCCGGCAGACGGTCGGCCTTTCGCCGGTTGCAGGGGGCACAGGAGGCGACGATGTTCTCCCAGGTTGACGGCCCGCCCTTGGAGCGAGGGATCACGTGATCGACCGTCAGGTTTGAGCGCGTACCGCAGTACTGGCAGGCCCAGCCATCTCGAGCAAAAACAGCGCGGCGCGTGATCTTTCGCTTCGAACTGTCGCGCGGAACGTTGGCGTAGACGCGCAGTTTGATCACGATCGGCCTAGCCAGCACGCGCCGCTCCGAGCGGAGCTCGCTGCCACTGCGCTCGACCATGTCGGCCTTTTCCTTCAGCAGCAGCACTGCGGCGCGACGCACAGAGCAGACGTTGATCGGCTCGTAGGTTGCGTTTAGAACGAGGACCCGGCCAACATCGCGCAGCGGCCGTTGGCGCGCAATCGGCGGCGCCAACTCGGCTCGGGCTGATGCGGTCAGCGTCTTCATCTCGCTCGTTCGCGAGTCTAACCGCGACGCCGACGGCTCGTCGCGGCTTGGCGCGTTCGACTAGATCGGGTAGCTGCCGAGAACGCGAACCTGCTGGCAGTGAACCGCGAGTCCGGCGAGAGCGTCCGCTGCCGGCCCTGGCAGATCGACGCGACCATCGATGTCGATCAAGAAGATGTACTGGCCGAGTTCAAGCCTTGCCGGGCGCGATTCGATCCGCGTCAGATTGATCGAGCGACTGGCGAACTCACCAAGGCAGTCGAGTAGCCAGCCCGGCGAGCCATCGCCGGCGCCAGAGAAGATGATCGCGCTCTTCCCAGACTGGCCTTCGCGCTCAGTCCCGCCCGGTTCGCGCGCGAGCCAGATGAAGCGTGTAGCGAGCAACTCGTGGTCGGCGACCGACTCGGCCAAGACAACGGCACCGCTCTGGTTCGCCGCCGCTGGGCTAGCGAGCGCGGCCAGCGGTTGGTCGCTGGCAAGTACCTGCTCAACCGCCGCGGCAGTCGAGTTGCTCGGCTGTAGCTCCGCATCGGGCAGCTCGCGGCGTAGGAACGACGCGCACTGCGCGAGCGGCTGAGGGTGTGAGTAGACGGTTGTCACATCGCTCAGCTTGGTGCCCTCGCGGGCGATCAGGCACGGACTGATCTCGAGCACATACTCAGCGATGATCGAGACATCGGGGGCGTCGTGCACAAGCGCGTCGATCACTTCGTTGACGCCGCCCTCAACCGAGTTTTCGATCGGTGCGATCGCGCGGTCCACGAGCCCGCCCTGAACCGCGCTGACGACATCGTGAACGGTTGTCAGGGGCACAATTTCAGATTCGCCCTCGAGCCCGGCTAGGTCGAGCGATTCCTGCATCGCCTGCTCGCTGAAGGTCCCTGCCGGGCCTAGATAACCGATTCGCATCAGAGGCTCTCAGCCACGTCGAGCAGCTCACCGGCGATCGCGCCGTCGACTGCCTGCTGTTCCTCTGGAGATAGCTCGACAGTGCCCTTGCCGCGCTCGACCTGGCGCACGTAGAAGCGCGTCTGGTCGCGGTGCTGGATCGACGAGATAACGACGCCGGAGCGGTGCGCATCGAGCAGCGCGATTGAGACCGACTGGTGGCCAGAGAGCTCGTTGTAGGCGTCGTAACGGACTACGGAGCGGTGGCTGATCGCGCCATCAAGACGCAGCTCAGCGGCGCCGACGCGGCCGTCAAGACGGGTCGCAATATCGATCAGATGGTCGTGAAGAGCGACGAACTGGCGTTCGAGATCGGCCGCGTGGGCCGTGATGTCGCGCTCGCTATCACCGATGACGAGCGTTTGATCGCGGCGCAGGCTACGCAGCCTGCCAAGTGCGATGATCACCGCGACCAAGGCAACTACTGCGATTACGGCGGCGATTACGGCGATTAATCCCGCGCTGCTGTCTAGTGAATGCACGCTGCGCAGAGGATAGACCCGAGGGGGGCTATCAACCGCCGGCGAAGAGAACTGTGTAAGTCGCTTCGTTGTTGTCGGTGCCGGTCTCGCCCGGAACTGGGTCAACCTTGACCGTCAGCGTGGCGGCGGTGCCACTGGCAGGAACTGAAGGGAGTGCGATTGCCACATCGGTCTCAGAGCCGGCGGTTGTCTGGTTGACAACCTTCTTCGCAGTTATCGGCTTGGCGCCTGGGGCCGTCAGCGTGACCGTCACGGTGACGTTCTTCTCGTTGTTCTCGCCACCGTTGAGCAGCTTCACGGTGACAGCGACCGGCGGTGTGGCTGAGACCTTGTTGGCGGCAGGTGATGGCTGAAGTTCGGTGCCAGCGACCGTCGTGCTGCTGATCGCGTGGCCGTGCAGGCCTGGCGCGACAGCGCCGCTAGTTGTTCCAGTTCCTGCCTGCCCACCGATCGCGGCAGCGATCGTGCTTGGCGCGAGCCATGTGTAACCGGGGAGCGACTGGCTCTGCTCGATCGTTTGACCGGTGATGCCTGCGCTGTCGAGGGCCTGCTTGATCAGTGGCGCGGTGCGCTGTGAGTAGACAACGTCGGAGGCGAGGAATGACTGCATCTGGCCGGCGATCTCGTTCGTTGCAGTCTCAGCCGCCTGGCCGGTCCCCTGAGCCTTCGGTAGCAGCTCAGCAATCTTTGTCAGCGCACCGGAGCGAAGGTCGAGCGTCAGCATCAAGTTCTGCTGCGCGTCGCGCATCTCGCTCGGAACGTCAAGTTCGTTGGCTCGCTTTCCGTCTTCCTCTGCAGCGAGGCGAATCTGGTTGATCTGCACCTGCAGGTCGCCGGCCGCAGCTCCGGCGGTTCCTCCGCTGAGCAGCTTGAAGAATGGCGCCGCGACCTGATTATCAGAGTCGGAGACGATTGCTGCGACGTTGCGGTTGTAATCCTTCAGTGCGCTCTCGCTGGCGCTATCAAGGCATCCCTTGACGCCGAAGATGATGATCAGCAGCAGGATCACGCCGACGCCGATTGCGATTGCTTGACGCGTGCGCAGCGTTTGGCGGTCGCCCTGAGGTGGCTCGCTGTCAGACGAGGCTGGTCGCCGCGGCTCTGCCGGCCGGCGTGGGCTGGAGCTGACTTGTGTTGGGTCGTCGTCGAAGAAAGACATTAAAAAACTGCGGCTTTGGATCAGCCGGAAGAGCGAAGTATGACGACGAAAGCCGAAAATCGACTGAAGTGCAAGTTTGCTCGCAAATTCGCCGCTTCGTTACTGCGGCAGGCAGCCCGCCAATAACGCAGAATGTAGGAGCTAGTGAGCACTGTCGACACAACGATCACGCAGTACGAGTCGCCGCCACCGAGCGAGTCTGCGGCGACGATCGTGCTTGAACGCTACCGCCTGATGCGCCGCCTCGGGGCAGGCGCCTTCGGTGTAGTTTGGCTGGCGCTCGACGAACGGCTCGATCGCGTCGTCGCGATCAAGCGGATAGAGGCTCACGACCCCGAGATGGCTGCCCGTGCTGAGCGCGAGGCGATTGCCGCTGCACGGCTCAACCACCCGGGAATCGTCGCCTTGCATGAAGCTGGACGCGATGCCGAAGCGGTCTACCTTGTCTCTGAATTGGTCCGGGGCAAGACCTTGCGCGAGCGGCTCGTGGCAGGCGAGCTCTCCGACCGCGACGTGGCGAGGATCGGCGTCGCGCTCTGCGACGCGCTCAGCCACGCCCACGCGCGAGGAGTAATCCACCGTGACATCAAACCGGCCAACGTCATCATCCCCGACCGCCCTGATGGTGAGGCTGGAATCGTCAAGCTGACCGACTTCGGCATCGCCTTGATCGCAGGCGACGATGCTCTCACGCGGACCGGCGACGTGGTTGGCACGCTCGCCTACATGGCGCCCGAGCAGGCCGACGGCAGCCCGGTTAGCGGCCAGAGCGACCTCTACTCGCTGGCGCTTGTGCTGTACGAAGCTTTCAGCGGCGTAAACCCAATCCGCGCGCCAGGCGCGGCGGCGACGGCGCGGAGGGTCGGAACGCGGCTGCCGCAGCTAAGCCAACTGCGGCCCGACCTGCCTGAGCAGATCTGCGACGCGATTGACTGGGCAGTGCAGCCCGAGGAGCTTGATCGGGGAAGTTTGGGCGAGCTTCGCGAGGCACTGCTCGAGGGCCTACCGCAGACCGACACGACCGCCGGAGCGGTTGACGCGGCCACGATCGAGGACTACCCGCATGGGGACCTGCTCGAAGATTCCGAGCGAGCAACGCTTGACCGCTCGATCTCGATTCCCCGGCGGCTGCTGGGCGCCGTGGCAGGAGCTGGGCTCGTCGTAGCGTCACTAATGGCGATTGAGCCAATTGCGCGCGCGCCGCACCTGCCGCTGCTGTGGGCAGCAGTGTGCGCGCTCTTGGCCGCAGCGCTGCTGCCACGGATTGGCGCGCTGCTGATAGCGACTGCGCTGAGCGCCTTTTTCGTAGCTGCCGGAGTGCCGGGCTGGGCCGTTCTGCTGTGGGCGGCGGTAGTTCCCGCGGTGCTACTGATGCCGCGCGACCCGAGCAGTTGGCTACTTCCATTCTTGGCACCGCTGCTGGGCTTCGCGAGCCTGGCTCTTGCCTTTCCAGCCTTTACCGGCTTCAGCGCGAGCGCGAAGCAGCGCTCAGTCCTTGCTGGCCTTGGTTTCTGGTGGTTGGCGTTAGCAGAGCCGATTGCGCAGAGCCGGCTGCTCTTTGGCGACTTTCCGCTGCAGGCCAACTGGGCCGCCTCGGCAGCGAGCGGCTTCGATGCTGTGATCACGATTATCGTCCACGGCGCTCCGCTTGGCGCGCTTGTTTGGGCCGCGGCGGCGTGGATGCTGCCGTCGATCACGGCCAGCCGCTTGATCGCTGTTCAGCTTGCCGCCGCCGTGCTCTGGGCCGCAGCGCTCAGCGCGGCGAGCGTTGCGCTTGCGGGCGCGCTGCATTGGCCGCTGCAAATGCCTCAAACAGGCGTCATCGTCGCCGGAAGCGCGCTCGCCGCGCTGGTCGCGTTAGCAGCGGCAACTGTCCGCGAAACGCGCTGAAAAGCGACTCTGGTGCGCAGCGGCAGGTCCAGTCCGTAGCATGGTTGGGCGAGCAGCCAAGCCCGTATGATCGGCTTTCACGCCGCGCCGCGACCACGACCCAATTATGAGCGTTCTACGTAATCTCGAGCAACGACTTAGTGGCCTTGTCGAAGGTACTTTTGGTCGCGTATTTAAGACCGAGGTGGGTCCGGTCGAGATCTCACGTCGCCTAACGCGCGAGATGGATCTGAACGTCAAGGTTTCGCTCTCGCGCAGCTATGCGCCGAACGAGTACGTGATCTGGCTCTCGCCCCAGGACCGAGACCGTTACGACGGTGTTGAGGAGGAGGTCGCCGACGAGCTGGCGGGCCATCTGCTCGAGCATGCCCGCGCTGAACGCTTGACGCTTGTTTCACGGCCGGTAATCCAATTTGGCGTCGACGAGGGGCTAGGCCTAGGCGAGTTTGGGATTGAGACGCGCGTAGTGAGGCTCGACGAAATTCGATCCGAACAGCCGCCTCCGGCGCCTGCACCGTCGAGAGCTGAGCGGCGCGAACCGCTGGCGGCGGCGCCCGGCCGAGCGATCTTCGAGGCTGAAGGGACGCGCTTCACTCTTTCGCCCGCCGGCGCGGTGATCGGCCGCAGTAGCTCCTGTGACGTTGTTCTAGCCAATCCAGATGTTTCGCGCCAGCACGCGCAGATCTCCTTCGACGATGTTGAAGGCTGGCTTGTCGAGGATCTCGGCTCGACCAATGGCGTCGTCGTTAACGGCGGCCGTGTAAATGGGTCGTTGCGCCTTGCTAGCGGCGATCAGATCACACTCGGGCCGGTAAGCGGCCGATTCGAGGCTCGCTAATGCTTCAGCCAACGGCGATCGCGCTGCAGGGAGCATTCCTGCTGGTCCTCTTCCTCTTTGTTGCCTGGGTCGTTCGCAGCACACTGCGCGACCTCCGTCGCCCCGACGAGCAGCGAGCTGCCGGCCCGCCGCCAGCCGACGCAACCGGAATCCACAGTGCAGTAACCGCTGGCGCTGCGCCGTCGGGCGCCGGCGATCCGCGGCTCGTCGTTGAGCGCGCGCCGGGCCACACGCCCGGCATGGAGTACGAGATTGCAGGAGGCGCTGTACTTGGCCGCGGTGAGCAGGCAGAGATCCGGCTTGATGATCCATACGCTTCCTCGGCCCATGCGAGGCTAGTGCTGCAGGGTGGCCGCGTAGTACTTGAGGATCTCGGTTCAACCAACGGCACCTACCTCAATGAGGAGGCCGTAAGCGGACCGCAGCCGCTCCACCAAGGCGACCGTGTGCGAATTGGAGACAGCGAGTTCCTCTTCGTTGATTCTTGATGCTACGCGTCGCTGAACATGCTGAGCTAACCGATACCGGCCGCCAACGCCGCGCAAACGAGGACGCCTTCTTCGCGCGCGCGCCGCTCTTCGCTGTCGCCGACGGGATGGGCGGTGCGCAGGCCGGCGAGGTTGCCTCGGCGACGGCGATCGAGGTTCTCTCGGCCGGGTTAGGTGACGGCGAGAGCGTCGAGCAACAGCTCAGCGCGACAGTTCAGCTGGCCAACTCCCAGATCCACGCGCTCTCGGTGGCCGACGACGAACGCGCCGGGATGGGAACAACAGTCACCGCAGCTTACGTCGGCGAGAGCAACATCACGCTTGTGCACGTCGGCGATAGCCGCTGCTACCGCTGGCGCGACGGAATGCTCGAGCGACTGACCGATGATCATTCGCTCGTTGAGGAGATGGTCCGTCAAGGCCAGTTGACACCTGAACAGGCGCTTGAGCACCCGCAGCGCTCGATCATCACCAGAGCGCTCGGGCCGGAATCTGTCGTTGAGCCTGACGCGCAGACGGTTGGAGCGCGAGATGGCGACCTGCTGCTGCTCTGCAGCGACGGACTATCGACGATGATCACCGACGATCAAATCTCTGCCGTGATGGCTCGTGAGCAGCCGCTGAAAGCGACCGCGCGCGGGCTGATCGCGGCCGCCAACGAGGCCGGCGGCCGCGACAACATCACCGTCGTGCTGCTGCGGCTTGAAGTCCTTGGTGGCGGTTCGCTTAGCGACATCGAACAGACCCAAGTGGGGCTCGACGTAGGCCAGCTTCCGGTCGCTCAGGCCTCATCTGGCGCCGCCGCCGCGGCCAGCGTTGAGCGGCGAATGCCGCGGGATCCAAGCGCCCCGCCGGCCAAACGCCGCCGTCGCTGGAAGCCTGGAATCGGCACTGTCTTGGCGCTCTTCGTCGCTGCCTTGGTTCTTTCCGGGGTTTACTTTGCCTCGCAGGCGATCTATTTCGTCGGCGCCGACCGCGAGGGCTTCGTCAGTGTCTACCAAGGGGTTCCTTACGAGCTGCCGTTGGGAATCAATCTCTACCGCGAGGATTACATCTCCGGGATCAACCTTTCGCAGCTGCCCGCCAATGAGCGCACGACGATCACCGAGCACAGCCTGCGCTCGCGCAGCGACGCCGATGATCTCGTCCGCCAGCTCGAGCTCGGGCGGCTCGGGAGCAGCGCTCCGTGAGCGCCCGCAACCGCGAACTGCTCGGCTTACTTCCAGCCTCGCTGCTGATCGTCGCTGGCTTCGGCGCCGTCTTTCTGCAAGAGCAGACGCAGCTCGACAACCTCTCACTTACCTACGGAGCGATCTTCCTCGGGCTCTGCTTCGCCGCCCACCTGATAATCCGCATCCGTCTGCCCGACGCCGATCCTTACCTGCTTCCGATCGTCGCCGTGCTCGCCAGCATCGGCCTCGTCGTGATCTATCGACTCAACGAGACGCTGGCGCGCGATCAGGCTCAGTGGTTTGTAATCGGCCTGATCGCCTTTGCGGCAACGATCATCCTCTTGCGCGACTACCGGGTTCTCGAGCGCTACCGCTATCTGATCGCGGCGGGCAGCCTAGTTCTGTTGCTGCTGCCGCGTATCCCAGGGATCGGGCAGCAGGCCAACGGTGCCTATCTGGGAATCAGCCTCGGCCCGGTCTCGTTCCAGCCGGCCGAGTTCGCGAAGATCGGCATCATCATCTTCCTCGCCAGCTACCTGCGCGACACGCGCGCGCTGCTGGTCTCGCGCAAGCGTTTTGGAATCACATTGCCGCGGCTCAAACACATCGGCCCGCTGCTGCTGGTTTGGGGCCTGGCGATGCTAATGCTGGTCTTCATCCGCGACCTCGGTTCGTCACTGATGTTCTTCGGCGGATTCCTCGCGATGCTCTACGTCGCGACCGACCGCTTGATCTTTCCCGTCGTTGGCTTCGGCCTCTTCGGCTTCGGCGCGTGGTTCTTCGCGACCACGGTTGGCCACGTTGGCGATCGCGTTAGCGCCTGGCAGCACCCTTTTGATCCAACGCTCTACGAGCAAATTGGCGGCAGTTACCAGATCGCCCAATCGCTCTTTGCGCAGGCCGACGGCGGCGTCTGGGGTCAGGGCTTCGGGCAAGCCTTAATTAGCGTTGGCGACAGCCCGATCCTGCCGGCCGCGCAGACCGACTTGATCTACGCCGTGATCGTCAACGAGCTTGGTTTGATCGGTGGGATTGTGCTGCTGCTGATCTACGTGCTGCTGATCGAACGCGGCTTCCGCATCGCAGTGCTCGCGCGCGACTCGTTCTCGAAGCTGCTTGCAACCGGCCTTACGACTGTCGTTGCGCTTCAGGTATTCGTGATCGTTGGCGGCGTTACGAAGGTGATTCCGCTGACCGGTGTGACACTGCCGTTCGTCTCCTACGGCGGTTCGTCGATCGTCGCTAACTTTGTGATCGTCGCGCTGCTGCTGTTGATTTCGGACCGCGCGCGGCGTGAGGCGCGACGATGAACAAGCCGATCGTCCGCGTCTTCGCCGTACTGCTCGTGCTCTTCGGGCTGCTCGCTTATTTCACGACGCGCTGGACTGTGATCGATCGCGCGGCGCTACAGGACAACCCACAGAACAAGCGCGAACTGCTGGCCCAGCAGCGGATTGCCCGCGGATCGATTGTTGCTGATACGGGAACCGTTCTCGCCCGATCGATCCGTCGCGGTGACGGCACCTACGCGCGCCGCTACCCCGCGAACGGCCTCTTTGCGCAGACCGTCGGCTACTCGTTCCTGAACCCCGGAACCGCGGGCCTGGAGCGCTTCTACAACGGTCAACTGACCGGCCGCACCGCCGGTCTTGAAGGAACGCTGCGAAAGCTTCAAGGCAAGCGCCAGCAGGGCAACGACCTACACACGGCGCTCGACCCGCAGTCGCAGCAGATTGCGCTTGACCAGCTGGCCGGCAGGCCGGGTGCCGTCGTCGCGCTCGACCCGCGCACCGGGCGCGTCAAGGTGATGGCGTCGATCCCCAGCTACGACCCCAACGTTCTGCGCAGTGCGAAGGCGACCGCTGCGCTCAACTCGGCGCCGGGCGCGCCGCTGCTGAACCGAAACACGGCAGGCCTCTACCCGCCCGGTTCGACCTTCAAGGTCGTGACGGCCGCGGCCGCGCTCGACAGTGGCCTCTACGAGCCGACCTCAACCGTTAATGGCGAGAACGGCGTCGAGATCTCCGGGGTCCCGCTGAACAATGACGGCGGCCAGAGCTTCGGCCAGATCGATTTGACGACGGCGCTGACACAGTCGGTTAACACCGTTTGGGCGCAGGTGGGGGAGCGCGTCGGTAAGCGTCGAATGAGTCGCTACATGGAACGGTTCGGTTTTGGCAGCCCAGTGCCAGTGGATCTGCCTGCCGGTGAGCGGCTCGCCAGTGGTCTGTACTGCTCGCCGAACGGCAAGCGTGCACTGGCAGCCCCGACCGACGGCTGCGTCGACATCGGCCGCGCTGCGATCGGGCAGGACAAGCTGCTGGCAACGCCGCTGCAGATGGCGATGGTCGCCAGTGCGGTTGCCAACCGTGGAATCCTGATGCGCCCTGCGATCGCGACGCGGACGGTCGACCCAGAAGGTCGCACGGCATACGAGAACACGCCGCAGCAGTATTCGCGCGTGATGTCGCCAGCGACGGCTGAGAAGCTGACGGCGATGATGCAGAAAGTTGTTGAGGAGGGAACTGGCACCGCCGCCGCACTAACGGGGATCGACGTGGCCGGCAAGACTGGCACTGCGGAGCGCGACGTGGTCAACAACATCACGCAGCCCTGGTTCATCGCTTTCGCTCCTGCATCCAATCCGCAGGTGGCGATCGCTGTAACGATCGAGAAGACGGTCGGCGGCTTCGGCGGCACCGATGCCGCGCCGATCGCTAAAGCTGTGATGGAGTCGTTGCTGCGATGAGCACAGGAGTCGAGCCAGGGACGACGATCGATGATCGCTACCGCGTCGAGTATCTGCTCGGCTCCGGTGGGATGGCTGACGTTTACTGTGCCACCGACCTGCAACTTGACCGCGAGGTGGCGATCAAGCTGCTCTATCGCCGTTTCGCGCAGGATCCCGAGTTCGTCGAGCGCTTCCGCCGCGAGGCCTCAGCGGCAGCCGGCTTGCAGCACCAGCACGTCGTCTCGGTCTACGACCGCGGCGAATGGGATGGCACCTACTACATCGCGATGGAGTACCTCCAAGGGAGGACACTGAAGGCGATCATCAACGAGTACGGCGCGCTCGATTCCGATTGGGCAATCGACATGACGCGCCAGATTCTCAGCGCAGCCCGCTTCGCCCACCGCCGCAACGTGATCCATCGTGACTTTAAGCCGCACAACGTG
>Ga0194048_10000910_pt1 | contig 14583 bp, 13 predicted proteins | sample JunL225m_MetaG_FD_161685 | JGI IMG/M metagenome (GOLD analysis project Ga0194048, IMG submission 161685) | Anoxic zone freshwater microbial communities from boreal shield lake in IISD Experimental Lakes Area, Ontario, Canada - Jun2016-L222-5m | ecosystem: Environmental > Aquatic > Freshwater >...
GCCATCAATCGCCTGCGTGGCCGGTCGTGCGCCGCGGGCGGGATATCGCACGGCGAGGTCGCGTACGGTGAGGAGGGGGGTGGTCATCGTCCCACCGCCAGCCGCGGCACGGCGCGAATGAGCGCTGCGGACACGGGATGTGCGGGCGCGCGGAAGAGGCGCTCCACGGGTGCGTCCTCGACCAGCTGACCAGCATGCATCACGAGCACGCGCGTGCAGGTTGTGGCGACCACGCCGAGATCATGGGTAATCAGCAAGAGCGCCGCTCTGGTCTCGCGTTGCAGGTCGCCTAGCACAGTGAGCACCTGTGCCTGCGCGATGACGTCGAGCGACGACGTGGGTTCGTCCGCGATGATCAAGGCCGGTCGCAACAGGAGCGCCATCGCGATCATCGCGCGCTGGCACTGTCCACCGGACAGTTCGTGCGGGTAGGCGTGACCGAGCGACGAGTGCAGTCCGACGCGTGCGAGCATCACGTCGGCGTCGCGCCGTGCGACGGCCGGTGATACGCCGTGCACGAGCGCCGTTTCGGCGATCTGATCACGAACGGACATCGACGGATTGAGTGCCGCGGCCGGATCTTGAAAGATCATGGCGATCCGATTGCCGCGGAGCGTGCGGAGCGTATCAGGTGATTCGGCGTCGAGGGCGGGCAGTTCGTGTCCGTCGAACAAAATCCGCGACGATGCCTCGACGACCGCGGCGGCATCGGAGAGCCCAATCAGCGCGAGCGCCGTGGCGGACTTGCCGCTCCCCGAACCGCCGACGAGCGCGACGCGCTCGCCGCGAGCGATATGGAAGGACAGGCGGTCCACGGCGACCACCTCGTGCATCGGAAATCGCACGGTCAGATTGTGCACCTCGAGGAGCGGACGGGACGTGCTCATCGTACCACCTGCTGCGGATCGACCGCTGCACGCCACCGTTCACCAACAGCATTGAACGCTGCCACCGTCGCTATAATCGCGAGTGCGGGGAAGAGGAGCATCCACCAGGTGTCGAGCATGCGATCTGCGCCGTCGCGCATGATGTTGCCCCAGCTCGCCGTGGGCGGGCGCACCCCAAGCCCGAGGAACGAGAGGCCCGCCTCGAGCGGAATCACCGACGCGAACGAGAGCGTTGCGGCAACGGCAATGTGGGGCATCACGCCGGGGAGTATGTGCCGCACGAGGAGTCGTGTCCGCGAGGCGCCGAGCGCCCGCGCGGCGAGCACCCAGTCACGCTGCCGTATCGCGCGCACCTGCGCGCGCACCACTCGGCTCATCGGTGGCCACGCCGTGAGGCCGAGGGCAACGGCGAGTTTCCAGGGGGACATCGGACCAGCACTCGCGAGCACGAGCAGGAGCAGCACGCGTGGAATCACCAGCATGGCATCGACGACGCGCATGAGCAGGTCGTCGAGCCATGAGTCGGTCGATCCCGCAACAGCCCCCCAGGCGGTGCCCAGCAGTACCGCAATGCACACCGAGAGCGCGCCCACGCCGAGCGAGATTCGTGCGCCGACGATCACGCGGCTGAGCACGTCGCGCGAGAGTCCGTCGGTGCCAAATGGATGGGCCCACGACGGGGGCATGTTTTGCATGCCGACAATGCCGCTGAAGGCGTTCGGGTCGTGCGGGGAGAGCAAGCCGCCGCAGAGTGCCACGAACAGGGCGACCGCGAGGACGCCAGTTGCGACTCGTGGCACTCCCGTGCCACGCAATGTTGCGGCCGGGGTGGCGATCATCGACGCCCTCGAGCGAGTCGCGGGTCGGCAACCGCTGCCGCAACATCGGCCAGCAGGCCCCCGAGCGCGACCAACACGCTCGACACGATCACGGCGCCAATCGCGAGCGGATAGTCGCGACCGGTGACGGCTTCGACCATTGTGCGCCCCATGCCAGGCCATGCAAAGATTGCCTCAACGAACACCGCGCCGCCGACCAGCGACGGCAGCAAGAGTCCGCACAGGGTAATCACGGGGCCGAGGGCGTTGCGTAGCGCGTGATGCACCAGCACGCGCGCTTCGGGTACGCCCTTCGCGCGCGCGGTGCGGATGAACGGCCGCGCGAGTACGAGGCGCATCTCGGTGCGCTGATAGCGCGCGACGCCGGCGCCCACGATCAGGGCGAGCGTCAGCGCGGGGAGTGTGAGGTGCCAGAGCACGTCGCCCGCCCGCGCGACGGGTCCCAGGGAGTCGTGCACGCCAAGACTCACCATTCCACCAATCGGGAAGAGTCGCCAGGTGGCGGCAAAGAGTGTCAGCATCGCCGTGGCGACGATGTACTCGGGGGTGGCGATGATCGCGAGACCGATCCGCTCGGACATACGCGCGACGCGCGCGGATGTGGCGGAGCTGCGGGTATCGCGACTCCCCTGCCAGGCGCCGAGTGCAATGCCGCCGAGGATTCCAAGGAAGAGTCCAGTGCCCATCAACAGCACGGTATTGGGCACGACATCGCGCAGCACCTGGGCAACGGGACGTCCTCGCGACAGCGACATCCCGAGTTCACCGCGCAGTGCGCTTCCGACAAAGTGCGCGTACTGCTCGAGGAGCGGCCGGTTGAGGGCGTACTGGCGACGCAGCAGCTCTCGCGTGGCCGGCGCGGTGGTTGCGTCGAGTGTGCTCCCGCTCAACGGATCTCCTGGTGCCGCACGCAAGAGCGCGAACACCACGGACACCGCGAGGCCCAGCACCAGCGCGGATTGCGCGAGGCGACCGAGCAGGAACCGGAACAACGTCAGCTCTTGGGCGGCGCGTCGCGCGGAATATCGCGCGGCAGGTGCCCACCGGGCGCAATCGCCCACTGCTCAATCGACTTCCACCAGGCGCCCGGACGCAGTGCTCCGGTCACCAGGCGCGTGTGTGCACCGGAGATCGTGGGCTGCTCGAACAGGAAGATCGCGGGCGCATCATCGATGATCTGCTGATACACCGCACGGTAATGCCGGCGTGCGTCGGTCGTGGTGAGGGCGCTGAAGGCACTGTCGGCCTGGAGGTCGACGGCGGCGCTCGCGTAGCCGCCGAAGTTCAAGCCGCCGGGGCCAGTCGAGCCCTTATACCAAGTCTGATGTAGGCCCCCCACCGGACTGCGCCCTGCCGTCAGATTCTGAATGAAGCTGTCGAACGTGTGCGACGTCACCTTTGCGCCAATCGCGGGCGGATCCATGACCTCGACCTCGACCTTCACGCCGATCTGGCGGAGTTGTTCCTGAATCAACTGCGCGTACTGTTGGCGCGGTTTGCTGCTACTCGCGGCGATGATACTGAATGCAAGTGGATGTCCGTTTTTCGCGCGCGTGCCATCGGCGCCGATTTTCCAGCCGAGTGAGTCGAGCAAGCTGGCGGCGGCGGTGCGATCAAAGCGTGGTTGGCGCAGGGTGCTGTCGGCGCTCCACTGCATGCTCGAGAAGGGGCCCATCGCGAGGCGGCCTGCGCCCTCGAACACATTCTGCAACATCGCGCGACGGTCGAGTGCCATCGCGAGCGCACGACGCACACCAGCGTCGCCGAGTACGGGGTGGGGTTTGGTGCTTGCGCCGTCGTGCAGGTTGAACTGCAGAAAGGCGTAGTTCATCGACGGGGTGCGAATGAGCTGCACCGTTTTTTTTGTGGCGGCCGTCGCCACTTCCGACGCGGGAAGCAGTTCATAGAAGTCTGCCTCGCCTGCGAACAGCTGTTTGGCGAGCGTCGACGGGTCACCGTTCACCGAGAAAATCACGCGGTCGAGCTTGGCGCGTCCACGATAGAATGTGTCGACAGCGGCCATCTCGAACCGCTCGCCCTGCTTCCACGACACGAACCGAAAGGGACCACTTCCGACCGGTGCGCGCGAGAATGCGGAGGTCGCAAGTGAGTCGTGCGGAATGGCGCCAAGCAGGTGCGAGGGCAGCGGCACGAACGACGCGACGAACTGATAGAACTGCTCGGGCGAACGGTGCGAGAAGTGCGCGGCGACGTGCAGTGAGTCGACGACCGTGACCGCATCCACTGCCGCGGACAGGTCGGCCACTGTGCTCGAGCCGCTCGCGGGATCACGCGCAATGTCGTAGCCGAGTCGCACGTCGGCGGCTCGCACCGGTGCGCCGTCGTGCCAGCGGGCGCGGGGGTCGAGTGTGAAGGTCACGGTGAGCGAGTCGGCGCTCCAGGTCCACGATTGCGCGAGTCGCGGGGCGAAACTCGCGACATCCACCGTCGAGAGTGATGCGCCCAACTCGGCGAGGGGGTCGAACATTGGTTCGACCATTGCGCGCCCCTGGACGGTTCCCGCCGCGACCGGGGGGAAGAGCGACTTGGTGTCCGCACCGAGGGCGACAATGACTGTGCCGCCGCCCGAACCTTCGCGCCCGCTGCACGCGGCGATCGCGAGCATGCTCCCCGTTCCGATAAGCCGCACCAATCGACGTCGCATCAGTCTCCAAAGTATTCAGTGTCGGCAAATCTTACACTACTACCGCCGCCACGTCCACTCCGGGCTTTCGTATCGCGCGCGATGTGGCGCGGCCCACTGCCAGGCGTCGTCGGGCTCCAGGACCTCGACAGTTTCACCCTGCTGCTCCAGGGCCCACCGGAGTGCCTGCGCGACGTCGGCACGGCTGGCGGACCGACCGAGCAGGTCGTCGAGCGCTGCCGCGGGAATGCTGGGGGTCATCGGACGCCGGGCGAGGGCCGTGATCCGCGACTGGTCGTCGGCAAAGAGAATCGACCCGTGTTGCACGAAGGCGGCGCGCTCTCGGAACTGCGCACTCCCAACCAGCTTGCGGCCATGCACCACCAGCTCGCCAGCATTGGGCTCGGCGAAGCAGGCCGCCCCTCCAGGGCGCCGGACGGGGCTCGCCGGCGCTTCTGCGGCGTCGACCCCCAGTCGCCCGAGGGCTGCCACTAAGAGCGCGTTGATCTGGGCATAGCTGGCCTTGAGTGGCTCACCCTCCACGACTGGGGCCGACACACTGTACGTGGCCTCGTGATCGTGCAGGAGCACCCGTCCGCCCGTCGGTCGGCGCACCGCCTCCATACCCGCGGCCGCAAGATCCTCGGCGCGAAACAGGCCCGCGACCGATTCGTGCCGGCCAAAGGAGAGCGTCGGGACCGCCCAGCTGTACAGGCGTAGCACCGACTCGCCGGTGGCGGCCGCACGGTCGAGAAGCCCCGCGTCGAGCGCCATGTTTGCCGCGGCGAAGGCCGGTTCGGTCACAAGGAAACGCCACATGCGCGGAATCTACCACGGAACCCGGGCAAGCCAACGCCTCTTTGCGCTCCACCTATTATCTTTTGGTGTTGTCATTTGTCACCTGTTCCGCGTCCATCCGGAGCGTCTGCGCGCTCCGCTACAGGAGTCCGAACGTGTCCTCCGCACATCCCGAGCCCTCGTCCTTCGTTCCTCGGCACCTGGGCCCTTCTGACGCCGAAGTGCGCGCGATGCTCGACGCGCTCAACTATCCGACGCTCGATGCGTTCATCGACGCGACCATTCCAGCCTCGATTCGTTTTCGGGACAAGCTGAACATTCCGGCCGCGCGCTCCGAGCAGGACGCGCTCGCCGCCTTCGCGACCGAAATGTCGGTCAACGAAGTGTGGCGCAGCTACATCGGGATGGGCTATTCGGGGACGCATGTCCCGTCGGTGATCCAGCGCAATGTGCTGGAGAATCCGGCGTGGTACACGGCCTACACGCCGTACCAGGCCGAGATTGCGCAGGGACGTCTCGAGGCGTTGCTCAACTATCAGACGATGGTCAGCGACCTCACCGGACTTCCGATTGCGAACGCCTCGTTGCTCGATGAGGGCACTGCCGCGGCCGAAGCGGTGACCATGGCGCACGGGCTCGCGAGCGCTGGGCGTGATACCGTGATGATCGCCGACGACCTGCACCCCCAAACAATCGACGTTGTTGCCTCGCGCGCCTCGGCCCGCGGCATCAACGTGATCGTTGGGAACCCGGCGACGCTGGTTCCTGACGCGTCGACGTGCGCGATCCTGATTCAGTATCCCAACACCTCCGGCGCGGTCGTCGACCACCGGGCGCTTGCCGACACGGCACACGCCGCCGGCGCGCTCGTGATTGTTGCCACCGATTTGCTGGCGTTGGCGATGCTGACGCCTCCGGGCGAGTGGGGAGCTGATATCGCCGTTGGTAACTCGCAGCGCTTTGGCGTGCCCTTTGGCTACGGCGGCCCGCACGCGGCCTTCTTCTCCACGAAGGACGAGTACAAGCGCAGCATTCCGGGACGCTTGATCGGCGTGAGCCGCGATAGCCACGGCAAGCCGGCGCTTCGTATGGCGCTGCAGACGCGTGAACAGCACATCCGTCGTGAGAAGGCCACGAGCAATGTCTGCACCGCGCAGGTGCTGCTTGCCGTGATGGCCTCGATGTATGCGGTGTGGCATGGCCCGGAGGGACTGACGGCGATCGCCACGCGTGTGCACCATCGTGCGGAATCGCTCGCCACGGGGCTGCGGAAGCTCGGGCTCACGATTCGCCACGACGTATTCTTTGACACCATTCGCGTGGGCGGGGCCAACGCGTCCGCGGTTCGCGCGGCAGCCGACGCGGCCAAGATCAACCTGCGCTACTACGCGGACGGCGACATTGGCGTCTCGCTCGATGAGACCACCACGATCGCCGATCTCTCCGACCTGCTTGCCGTGTTCAACCACGGCAAGGCACCGGCGTTCACCGCAGAGTCGCTCGCGGGTGATGTCGATGCACGCTTTGACGAGCGCTTCGCACGCACCAGCGCCTTCTGCTCGCATCCCGTGTTCTCGAAGTATCACTCCGAGACCGACATGCAGCGCTACATGCGCAAGCTCGAGTCCCGTGATCTCTCGCTCACGCACTCGATGATCGCACTCGGTAGCTGCACGATGAAGCTGAACGCGGCCGCCGAGATGTATCCGGTGACGTGGAGCACGGTGGGCGGACTGCATCCCTTTGCACCGGTGGCGCAGGCCAAGGGGCATGCCTCGATGTTCCATCGTTTGGAATCCGCGCTGGCGAGCATCACCGGCTTCCACGCGGTGTCGCTGCAGCCCAACGCGGGGTCGCAGGGTGAATACGCGGGACTCTTGGTCATTCGTGCGTACCATCTCTCGCGCGGCGACACGAATCGTACAGTGTGCCTCATTCCGCAGTCGGCGCACGGCACGAATCCCGCGAGCGCGGTGATGGCTGGTATGTCGGTCGTCGTCGTGAAGACCGACGCCAGCGGCAACATCGACGTCGCGGACCTGAAGGCGAAGGCCGAGGAGCATTCCAAGAACCTTGCCGCGCTGATGGTCACCTATCCCAGCACGCACGGGGTGTTCGAAGAGAGCATCAAGGACATCTGCGCCACGATCCATGCGCACGGTGGCCAGGTGTATCTCGACGGCGCGAACATGAACGCGATGGTCGGGCTCTGCCGTCCGGGCGACATTGGCGCGGACGTCTGCCATCTCAACCTGCACAAGACCTTCTGCATTCCGCACGGCGGCGGCGGTCCTGGCATGGGGCCGATTGGCGTGAACAAGCATCTGGCGCCCTTCCTTCCGGGAAGCGCGGTGGTCTCGATGGGCGGTACCGACGCTATTGGTGCGGTGTCGTCGGCGCCGTGGGGCTCGGCGAGCATTCTTCCCATCTCGATGATGTACATCGACATGATGGGTGCGGACGGCCTCGCGCTGGCCACGAAGATTGCGATCCTGAATGCGAACTACATGGCGCACAAGCTGTCGTCGCACTTCCCGGTGCTCTACAAGGGTGCGAACGGTCGTGTGGCGCACGAGTGCATCATCGACACCCGTCCGCTGAAGGTTTCGGCGGGGATCGAGGTGGAGGACATTGCGAAGCGTCTGATGGACTACGGCTTCCATGCGCCGACGGTCTCCTTCCCGGTGGCCGGCACGCTGATGATCGAGCCCACGGAGAGCGAGTCGAAGGCGGAGATGGACCGCTTTTGTGACGCATTGATCGCGATCCATGGCGAGATCATGGACGTGGAGAACGGAGTGCTTCCGAAGGATGACAACCCACTCAAGCACGCACCGCACACGCTCGAGTCGGTGGTGAGCGATGCGTGGACCCACGCCTATTCGCGTGAACGTGCGGCGTTCCCGTTGCCGTGGGTGCGCGAGCGGAAGTTCTGGCCCTCGGTGGGGCGTATTGAGTCAGCGTTCGGCGACCGCAACCTGGTCTGCAGCTGCCCGCCGATTGAGGAGTACGCGCAGGCGTAAGCGGCGTTCGTGATACGATGAAGGGGCGGCCCCGCAGTTGCGGGGCCGCCCCTTCTCACGTTCGGTGCCGACGGGCTTAGTGGCCCGTGCTGGCCAGGTGCGCCGTGTAGGCGGCGGCGTCGAGCAGGCCGGCGACCGCGGCGGCATCGACCTTCATCTTGATCATCCAGCCGTCGCCGTACGGGTCCGAGTTCACGAGCGCCGGTTCGTCGTTGAGGCGGGTGTTGATCTCGACCACTTCGCCCGCGAGCGGGGTGAAGAGGTCGCTCACCGCCTTCACTGCCTCGACGGTGCCGAACGACTCGTGCGCGCCGAACTTCTGGCCAACCTTCGGGAGATCGACGAACACCATGTCGCCGAGCTGGTCCTGTGCGTAGTGCGTGATGCCCACGATGACGACCGCAGCGTCAGCTGTGCTCTTCACGTACTCGTGATCATCGGTATAGCGGAGGTCGGCTGGGATATTCGACACGGGAGTCCTTGATGTCAGGGGCGCGTCCGTGCAGCGATGGGCGGCGCCGTGGTAGTCGGTACGAGGGGAAGCATACCGGCCGGCCCATAGATGTTCAAGTTATTGGGTCGATCTGTGCCCAAGCGCGGTCGAGCTGGTTACGTAGCTCCTCGAGGGTGCCGGCATTCTGAAGCACACAGTCGGCCCGAGCCCGCTGCTGTTCGGCCGGCAGCTGCGCGCGAATCATGGCGGTCGCCTCCTCGGCGCTGAGGGCGCGGTCGCGCACGAGGCGATCGCGTCGGAGCTCCTCCGGCGCGTCGACCAGCAGCACGGCGTCACACTCACGCTCGAGTCCCGTCTCGAAGAGGAGGGGGATGTCGCACACCACAATTCGCTCGCCGCGGGCGCGGGCCGCTTCGACCAGATCGTGCCGCCGCCGCGCGACCTCGGGGTGAACGATGGCATTCAAGGCGGCGCGCTCGTCGGCGTTGGCAAAGACGATGTGTCGGAGTGCGGCTCGGTCGATGGTGCCGTCGGCAGCAAGAACGGCGGCGCCCCAGCGCGCCGTGATGGCTGCGTGCCCAGGGGTCGCCGGAGCGACGGCCTCGCGGGCGAGGACATCGGCATCGATAATCGGCACGCCACGGTCTGCGAGGAGGCGCGCCACGGTGCTCTTGCCGCTCGCAATGTTTCCGGTGAGGCCGATGACTCGCATGGCTGACGGTTCTCCGCTGGTTGGTCTAGGCGTCAGATCCTGCTAGAACAGTCGCGCCTGTGCGCCGTCGTCACGCGCCACCACATGGCACGAGCGGCAGCGCGCTTCGTAGCTGTCAGCGCCTCCCACCATGACCTGCGGCGAGTCGTAATGCGCGGGCTTGCCGTCGATAAGGCGTTGATTGCGCGTGGCCGGTGCGCCGCAGCACACGCAGATCGCGTGCAGCTTGTCGACGTACTCGGCGACGCACATCAGCGGGGCCATTGGGCCGAAGGGCTCCCCGCGAAAATCCGTATCGGTGCCGGCGAGAATCACACGGCGTCCGCGATCGGCGAGACTGTTCACGAGCGCGACCACGCCCGCGTCCAAGAACTGGACTTCATCGATCGCAATCACCTGCGCCTGGGGATCCAGGCGCAGGGCAATCTGGGCCGACGAATCGACCGGGACCGCTTCGATTGTACGGCCGTCGTGCGAACCCACCATGAACACGCCGGCGTACCGATCATCGAGGTGCGACTTGAACACCTGGACCCGCTTGCGGGCGATGAGCGAACGCCGAACGCGACGGATGAGCTCTTCACTCTTGCCGCTGAACATCACCCCGGCGATGACTTCGACCCAGCCGCCGTTCGGTTGTCCAGGGGCATTGCTCACGGCGACTTGCGCGGGCCGCGCGGGCTAAACTTGCGGGGCCCTCGCGAATCGTCGCTACGCGGACCACGGTCAGAACTCCCGGGCCGGTCGCCACGCGGGGCGCTCGGACGGTCACCGCGCGGCGCGCTCGGACGATCGCCACGCGGGGCACTCGGGCGATCGCCAAAGCTCGGACGCGCATCGCTGCGCGGCGGACGCTCGCCACGATCCGACCGTTCCGGACGATCGCCACGGGGGGCGCGCTCGCCACGGTCGTCATTGAAACTCGGGCGCGACGGACGGCCCGAACCGAAGCTCGGACGCGGGCCCCCACGACCACCACGGTCGCCGAACGACTTCCGCGGCGGGCCATTGTCCTTGGGACGCTCGGCACGCTCCGCGGCGGCTGCCGCATCGGCACGAGCCTTAATCTCGAGGCGCAGTTCCTCGCGGCCAGCCGCATGGGCGGCGGCGGTGGCCTCACGGGCCTCCTCGTAGAGCCGCAGCGCGGCCGCGGCAATCGACAGGCCGTCGTGCTCGGTGAGCATCGGCTCCAGCGCCAACACTTCACGCACGGACAGGCCGCGGTCGAGCACCTGCTGCAGGGCCGCACGGGTGGCGTCCTCGCGAGCACGGGCCGCGCGCGCGGAACGCGTGCGGTCGTATGGGACGATCTTGGCGCCCACCGCACGCTCGGCGAGCGTCTTGCGCTGGCGGGTCGTGACAAGCGCCACCATGCGTGCCGGATGCGCCCCGAAGGCGGCGCGGAGCTGCGCGGCGTCGGGAAGGCCGGCGAAGATCACGAGCGCGGTGTGCAGCGTCACATCACCGCGGGTCACGGCCACGAGCGACGAGTCGGTCGGATAGCCGAGCGCTTCGAGGGCGGCACGGGCACGTCCTTCGTCCCGGGCATCGCCAACGACGATGGCGATCGAGGGCGGGTCGATGTCGTCCAAGAGCCCCGCGAGCGGAGCCAACGGCTTGCCCGCCTGGGTGGCGATCACGGAGATCGTCGGCGGCGTGCCCTCGGGGAGGGGGAGCGGCTCGGGAGTCGAATCGGCCATACGACGGGCGCGGTGCAGATAGCGCTCGAGCAGGCTTTCGACGAACGGCGTGGCGTCGGCCGCCAGCAGCATCCGGGCCCCCTTCTTGGGGACTTCGGCCATGAGCGTCGACAGGGCGTCCGCCTCTGGCTCGAGCTCGTCAGCGGCGACCAGGATCACCGCCGAGACGTCAGCCAGCTTCAGCGTCGAGTCGGGAAGGAGGTCCGCCAAGGCGCGGGCGCGCCCGACGAGCAGGTGCGCGGGGCCAGCCTTGAGCATGCGGCCGGCGCGTGCGGAGCTCGTAACCGGGACAATGGCTACGCCGTGGGCGGCAGTGAGGAGGCGAAGCTCGCGGGAGACGCTGTCGGCGGCTTCGTCATCGGGGACAACGACCAGCAGCTGCACAACAGCGCGCTCACGGTCGATGCGTTCAAGGGCGCCCGCGGCGCGCTGGGCCACCTGGGTCCAGTCGGGGGCGAGGAAATGGGCCACATTTGTGCTACGTACGGCTCCGGCCGTTTCGCGTTCTTGCTCAGTCACTGCTACCTCAGATGTCAATGGCGCGGCGTGCGCCGCAGGGATATCCTTCACCTTCAGCCAGTAAATCTAGCGAGTGGCACCGCCGCTTGCTTACCGCCCCCAAAGCTGAGTCTTAAAATGTCGTCAGCCACCCCGTTCGTGCCGTCCCAGAACATCGCTCAGCTTCGTGAGTCGGCAACGATTGCCGTCTCCCAAAAGGCCAAGGCGCTGCAGGCGGCTGGGCGCACGATCATTGACTTGGGGGCGGGCGAACCGGACTTCGACACGCCGGCGTTTATTCGGCAGGCGGCGGTCGACGCGCTTGAGGCGGGGGCCACCCGCTATACCGCCGTAGACGGGATTCTCCCGCTGCGTCAGGTCATCGCTGATCACGCCAATGCGCGGTATACCGGCGCTGGGCGTGTGTTGGCGACCGATGTGGTGGTGTCGACCGGTTCCAAACAGTCGCTCTACAATGCCTGCGTCTGCCTCTTTGGACCCGGCGACGAGGTGCTCGTCCCAACGCCCGCGTGGACGAGCTACTACGAGATGGTCGAGTTGGCCCGCGCCACACCGGTTGAAGTGCTCGGCGACTCGTCCAACGGGTTCAAGGTCACGCCGCTGCTCCTCGAAGCGCGTGCGACCGCGCGCACGAAGGGCATTATGCTGAACTCTCCGTCGAACCCCACGGGGTCGGTGTACGCCCCCGAAGAGCTTCGCGCCATTCTCGATCTCGCCACCAGCCGTGGCTGGTACGTCCTGAGCGACGAGATCTACCAGCGCATCGCCTACGATCGGCCGGCGGTGTCGGCCCTTGATGTGGCGACCGTTCGCGATCGGCTCGTGGTGATCAACGGCGTGGCGAAGGCATACGCGATGACCGGGTGGCGGATTGGGTGGACGGTGTCGTCGCCGGCTGTCGCAAAAGCGATGACGGCGTTTCAGTCGCACACGACCTCGAACGCGGCTACGGTGTCGCAGCACGCGGCATTGGCTGCCCTCGCGCGCGTGGACGAAGCCGACCTTGCGGTGAATGCGATGGTCGCGGCGTTCCATGCCCGCCGTGACGCGGCGTTGGCGATTCTGCGCCAAGAGCCTCGTATTGAGGTGCTCGACCCGCAGGGCGCATTCTACCTGTTTCTGCGGGCGCCAGCGGCGCCGGGCGGAATCAGCGACGGCGACGCATTCTGCGCGCGACTCCTCGACGAAGCCGGTTTGGCGATCGTTCCGGGATCGGCGTTTCGCACACCAGAGTGGGTGCGCGTCTCCTATGCGGCCGATCAGTCCGACGTAGAGCGCGCGATGCACATGCTGGTGAAGACGTACCGTGCGGTGCTGGAAGGAACGGGCTGATCCTGTCGTCCGCCACGTTCCTGATGTGATCCGATCGCTCCATCAGTCCCCTGTCGGTTGCTCCTCCGCGGTTCCTGCAGCTTTCTCCGTTCCCTGACGCGACATGATTACGACCATCGTGCTGGTAAAAGCCGAGCCGCGCCTGATTCCCAAGTGCGCCCACGCGCTCGCGGGCATTGACGGTGTGGCCGAGGTGTACTCGGTGTCTGGTGAGTGGGATCTGGTGGTGATGGTGAAAGTGCCGCAGTACGAGGACATTGCGCGCATTGTCACCGAGCAGTTTCCGGAGGTGCCCGGCATTCAGCGCACCACGACGCTCACAGCGTTCCGCGCGTATTCCAAGGCGGACCTCGAGCAGGCCTGGGATATCGGAATCGAGTGATGGCCCCCGCGGCTGACGGCGCCGGTGCCGTTGGCGTGACGGCCGTTGGCGTGACCGCCGTTGGCGTGACAGCCGTTGGCGTTGCCGACGTACTGCGCGCGCTCCGTGCGGCGCCCGGAGCGCCTGAGGGAGGCTGGCGTCTCGAAACCACCGGTGCCCCGTCGCTTGAGCGTATGGCGCTCGAGATGGAACCGCCACGCCTCGAGGCGGCACTCCCCATAGAAGGGGAAGCGCTGTCGTATCGGGTGTTGGATGCCGAGCCGCTCGTCGGCTTTCATGCGTTCCTCGACGGCATTCAGTCCACTCGCGTGCTGCAGTATCTCCCAGGTGGCGTGCCGCTGATTTTTGGGACCGTTGCGGCGGTGGTGCGTGAACGCCGCGACCGGGAGTTGCACACGTGGAACGGCGCGCCCGAGCTATCGACACGCGTCTACGTACCCACCGCGTTGACGCCGACGGAGCATCTCCGCACCTTCGACGCGGCCGGAATCCCCGTGCACGACACGCTCGACGGGGCCGACGCCTCCGACGGTCAGCATCCGCAGCTGTTGCTCACGCTCGCGCGGACGGCGGTCCAGCGCGAGCGCGAACGGCTGGAGACCTCGCTCGCGGAGCGCTGGTGTGCGACGCGCGATCAGTCGGTCTATGTAGACGGCGGAATCTCCGGGGCCGGGCTTGCCGCGCGCAGCCCTCACGCGGTGGGCGTCGTGAAGTCTCACCGGACCCTCTACGCCTCCGGTGACGGCGTCGGGGTGATCACCCGCCTACGCGCGGGGCAGCGAACCACTGCTTTCGAAATCCGCTCGGCGCGACGCACCGCGGTCGCGAGCTGGTACCTCCGCCTCCGCGACGGTGGCGATCCGATGTTCGCGCTGGTGCGCATTGAGGTCGCCCGGGACACGTTTACCGCCGAGCGCGCCGACGAGGTCTCGCGGTGGGTGCTTGCGGAGCGCACCCCGTTGTCGCTCCCCGATCAGCGCTGGCACACGATGGCGTACGGGATTGCGGACTGCGAGCGCTATCTGCGCGCTATCGCGCCCTAGGGTAATTTCAGAAATGACCACCGTCCTCGGCCGCGTTGTCGCCACGGAGCGACGTCCCAACACACCACACGAATTCCATTTCTGGACGGCGCTCGATTCGCCCGTCGGGATCGGGACGATTGTGCGGGTGGAAGGTGCCACCCCCGTGAACGGCGCGCTCCCCGTGGCGTTCGGCGTGGTGACGGAAGGGTTCGGCTACACGGACCTGGATACACCGCTGCACGACGTGCTGGGGCATGACGGCCAGCCG
>Ga0194048_10000911_pt1 | contig 14573 bp, 21 predicted proteins | sample JunL225m_MetaG_FD_161685 | JGI IMG/M metagenome (GOLD analysis project Ga0194048, IMG submission 161685) | Anoxic zone freshwater microbial communities from boreal shield lake in IISD Experimental Lakes Area, Ontario, Canada - Jun2016-L222-5m | ecosystem: Environmental > Aquatic > Freshwater >...
GCTTCTACTTCCATACCCTTACCAATAGTCAGTTTGTTATTGGTAGGCCAATTACCAACGGTAACATAATTATCGACATATTCTTTTGGAATACTCATTGAGAACTCATTCCACTTAGGATACTTTACTGGAGGAGGAGGCGGTGGAGGCGGTGGCTTATGTGCAGCCAAAGTCATCAATGCTTTATCAGGTGCCATTGATGCTGGAGGTGCTTTTGCCATAGCCTCCGCAGCCATCAACATACCAATTGGAGCAGCGTGAAGAAAACTAAAAAATGCTCTACGATTCATTTTCACTTCATCCTTTTAAAATGATAATCAGCATCAAACGCACCCAAACAAAATGGAGTTGTTCCAACAAGTTCATATCCTATTCCACGCATATATTCAATCACTTCTTTAGACTTTGGTGCGCCCATGTTGTAATCTACATCTTGCAACTCAAGAATAAGGTCATCTGCATGTTGCAGACACTTGGTTGCCCCCTTGATGATATCAAGTTCTGCACCCTGAACATCCATCTTGATAAGATTTGGCAAAGGAAAATTATTAAAATGAACAATGGTATCAAGTGACATTCCACGTACACTAAATTTATTACCATCACCATAATAATTTCCACCAGATATTTCTTGATTTTCTAGATAGTATGAATTACCACCAGGAGAAAAAATACTTTTATAAAAATCAACAAATTTATTATCTGTATCAGTCAAGACGCCATTGTAATATCCATCAACACCAAATTCCTTATACAAGAATTCAGTTTCTTCCATTGCTTCAAAACAAAAGAACTGCGAATCATTCCAAACAGTTTCCTTTATTTTCTTTGTCCAATGGAGAACACATGCACCAATATCATAAATTACTTTTGGTTGATATCCTTCATCTTTTAACTTGCTCAAATATTCTCTATGAGAAACTGGAAGCAAATCTTGCATATAAAGTTCACGGAACCTTGCTTCTGGATATGACATATGCTTGATCTTGAATTCATAATCACCAATTCTACTGCACTGAATAAATGCATCCAAATTGAGATTGTAATTATATTCAACATTAGCAGTGACAAAAAATCTGTAGTCAGAAGGAATACTTTCAATATCTTTGAAATACGGTGTACTTATGGTTTGAAAAACAGTTTTCTTTATCAAACAACATACCATAGGAATAGCACTTGCTTTAGTCAAAGTATTTTTAAAAATATCTTCGAACCTATAAGGATCACCATTCAAATCAAAAATTTCAAGTAGATACTTATCATTCAATTTTTGAGGAATAGCTACAGTAATAATATCAACATTATGAGCAACAAGCTTAGTCAAAACATCTGATTCAAACTTGATATTATTGTCTACAAAAAATAGATAATCATAGGAGTCAAATACTTCTTGTGCCACTTTATTGTAAATATCAGTTTTATTCCCCTCATAAAACTTCACATTCAATTTACAATTTTCAGGCACAGTCAAATTGAAAACACTTTCTAGTGTCTCTGTTTTTGGTGTCTTTGATGGAATAGCTATAAGAATATTAATCATTTTCTTCCTCAACTTCTAAAGGACCAGAAAACCAAACTTCTGTGTCGTCACAATCCCAACCCAATTCAAGAAGACCATCATCATAATTCTCATCATAGGCTTCTTCAATTTTCTCTTGTTCTTCTTCATCCATATCATCAGGAAATTCCCAATCGGCCCAACAACCATCATCAAAAGAATGATCAATCACATCACCAAGATCATAGATGTTTACTTCTTCATCATCTTTCATATTTTCATCAACATCAGGCTTCTCAGCATAACGAGCATAGCCCCAACGCCAACCAGTAGTATAATATATGGTTTTGCCATCTTTAGTCCAAGATTGCTTTTCATTAATGGATTTCTTATATTTTGTTGAAACTTTCCATGTTGTCATTGTTTATTCTTCCTTTCTTTATCCCATTTTTTATTACTTATATGCATGTCACCAAACAACCATGCAAACAAACATATAACAAAAACCATTATCATAATAAATATAGATTGTAATCCAAACAAATTGATAATTGTGGTAATAATAATTGTTAAAGCAGAAACAACCCCAACAGCAATAGCCATATAGCTAAGACCAATACTAATTGCTTTCACATGGTACTGCAAGTTCAATTCATCCATGAAACTTTTGACGCTCATATTTCATACTCCTACATATTTGTCCTTGATTGATGCCCAATCAGAAATACGATTATACTGATGAACAATCGTAAACGATTTACCAGCACTATTACATATCATACCATCTTTTAAAGAAAAAGCAAGCTCTAAAATGTTATCACCATACTTTTCTCTTTGGGATGGTCCACTGACACCCAATTGTGCAGTCCAAGCATCAGAGAAAGGAGCAAACCTTACAATATTTTTATATGCAGACGAATTGATTGCTATATTGTATGCAGCCTGATCTGGTCCACCACCACCATCAACATAGGCTGGCGCACCCTTGGATATCAGATAAACATTCAGAAAAAGGTCTTTCATATATTCAAAATATCCAGCCATCACTCCAGCATTATAAACAACATTGTCCTTATGCTTGGAATGAATATCAGAACCAAATGCAGCATACATATTTCGGTTATTCCATGGTTCATGTTGATACTTGATACCCTCAGTGGAAGCAACAATGACATTTTTCTGATACAGACTTAATTTCTTTTCCAACCATATAGAAGGATTCTTTTGAAAAAGAACATCAGTGATATCTGTTGCTATCACGAACCTAATATTATCAGGAGAAAAATTATTTAAAATATTCCAGTACTGATAGAACCTATTTACATAGACACTGGTATTGTTTTCATCTTCATAGCTATTGAAGATAGAATTCTTTTTGCTAATGATTCTATCAACAGTATCACGAGTGAGATTCTTGCCAACAACAATCTTGAGCCCATCAAAGCCAGATGCATCTAGAGAATTGCACCAAACTTCAACTTGCTCATATGATAGATTTTGTGCTGTTGCTATTGCAATATCTCTCATAATTTAAAAAGTTTTCCATTCATATTCTGAATTGCGAGTCTTAAACTTCACATAGTCTTCACGCTCTTCAAGAATCTCCAACACAGGACTAGTCTGCCACCAATCTTGCATTTCATATGTTCGCCCATAGTATGAACCAACACGAATGCCACACCCCACACGGGGGCGTGTTTCATCTTCAATAGGTTCATAATTTTCTGGATCAAGTATTCGAGACATAGGACCAGAATCCCCAACACCATCATGTATCCTTACCAATGAATATCTCACTTCACTCTCCCTACTTTCAGCCATTAGCTTCTTTGATTTGTATCCAGCCATTACTTTTTCTCCGTAATGATCTTGATTACATTTCCAAGACCAGTATTATCATAATAACTATGTAGTGTAACGCCCATATTGTCAATAGCTTTATCAATACAGCTATCAACAACCTCATTAATCATAGGTGTTAATGCTGCTCGAAGTTCTTTTCTGACATGCTCTTCAAGCAACTTGAAAAGAAGATTGTTATTTAAATGATCGCCTGTTGTACTGTAAGCCATATTACCACTCTGGTCCCGTTGTTTTTTCTGTACGCTCATAGATATAGCTAAAGTCTACGCCATATGCAGGAACGACAAGAAGCTTCTGAGGCATGTTGTTGAAATCTCGCTCACCAAGAACCCCACTAATAAACAGTGTATCAGGGAACTTGTCTGGTGTCAAGCGGCGAAGAATGTTAGCTTGCATGTCACACTTGTATCTTAGGCGTTGAATCTCAGCCTCAAGATCATCAACCTTTGCTTCTGCTTCATCACGATGCTTCATTGCAAGATCAGCAACACCATTGGCATAATGAGCATCTTCCTTGTAATGGTTTACATCTTCTTCCAAGTTTGCAATGGTCTGCTTCATTTCCATGATGCCACCAGCACCAGATTCAAGTTGCTTGATTCTGTTCTTAGCAACTAGCCAACGGTCATAATACATATCTGCTTCATCATCAGTCATTCTTACCTCCCAGCCATCATTATCATTTGCAGATGACACACCTTACGTTTGAATGTACGTTCCTTGTTCCATTCATAGATGAGAAGCTTAGGACGCTCTTTATTTGCCTTTTCGAATTTGATTTCCAACTCTGGAGGAAGAAGAATGCCCAAGTGACGAAGTGTCCTATGAGCATTCAATTCTAATCCAGCCATAAGCTTCTTGTCATACCAGCATCTAGCCAGCACTGCACCAAGATAATCCATCACCTTTTCTTTGATATCATCTGAATCAATAACAGTTTCGATTGGTGGTTCACGATGAAAATCATCATGTTCATAATGATGAGAAGGAGAATTCTCGTGAACCACCATACCACGGCTATAGACAAGTGCTGGAAGCATTGACATTTTTATCTACCTTTTATAAGGTCTTCAATTGCTACGGGGGTGTAGTCAATCACCTCTACAGAACAATTTATATAACGCTCAGACGGGGATTTCTTTTGATGGATATGACCATGCACATTGTAGTTGACCTTGAATATTCCACTCTCATGCATAGGAACATGCGTCAGAATGCAATCAAACTCAGGGAAGTGACGGAGCAACATGATCTTCTGGAAGTTCTTCATCAGATGATCACTCTTAGGATTATCATGATTGCCTAGCACCAGACGCTTCCTTCCTTTGAGGAAAGGTAGAACCTGATGCCCCTTATCAAAGTACACATCTCCTAGATGATAGACGATATCAGTATCCTTAACCGTCTTGTTCCAGTTCTCAATCATAAGAGCATCCATCTCATCTGCATCAGCAAATGAGCGTACAGGATTGCCATCATCATCTTTAAAGGTCAAGATGTTCTCATGACCAAAGTGGGTATCACTAATAACGAAAATATCTCTCATCTTCTTTCTCTCTTTCTACACCAAAGAAGTTTTCATACTCTTCATCCTTCATCAATTCAGTACAGACCATCCATAGATCACCGTCTTGTTGCAGTCTCCAAAAATTGTTATCATTATCTGTGAGAGTTGCTTCATTCAAAACACATTCCCATGACTCCCAATACTCAGGATGATCTGGACCTTCCTTGAGAATATCCAGAGCATCAGAATTCCCCAGATTCCAATTATCTGAATAGCGTTCAGCAAAGGTTTGGGGAATGAAGATACCTTGATTGTCACCAATCAGAAGCAAAAGACCCTTAGACATTGTTATTCTCCGTGTAGTGCAAGATGCCAAGACCAATCGCCATGCCAATAGCCAGAACGATCAACGGTCCAAAGATGATAAGGCAAGTGACGGTATCCATGTTCAGGCTCCTTCATAAAGTTTGTTAGGTGACTTGTCCAACTCATTCCACATCTTCTTTGTATCAGAACTACCGTAGGTGTCAACAAAATCTTTCAGGCGACCATAGAAAAGCTCCTTGAAAGTAACTTCATTATGGAACACCCTAATGATCAACTGACCGTTTGTCTTTGCGGCAGTCAACTCGTAATGGTAGTCTAGGTCTCCATGAGCATCTACAGATGGTGAGAGATACACATCCCCACCACCTTTCTTGTTTGCGGCGACAAAAGCAGCTGAAAGGTCATCAGCTTCGTACCTACCCAATCCATATGAAAATGGGATTGCTTTGGTCAAGTACTCAGCTGCACCCTCTGGGTAGCCATCCCAATGTTTATAGACAGCATGAGAACCAAAATCATCCTTGAACGTGAAAACTGCACGAGTACCCATGATATTTCCCCTTTTCAGTTGTAGCAAACACGAGTGGAATCTGCATGATAAAACAAGTCATCCTGAGTAGGATTTGACTTCTTTTCATACTGGCTGTCAAAAATACCAGGAATTTCACCAACTGGTACTTCTTTTTCGCCAAGATAGCGAAACCCATTGTAGTTCTTAGTGTCCATCAGGACATTCTCCAGAATCACTATCATGGACTTGCGACCCTCAAAAGAGCAACGACTGTTAGCCAACATGAAATTGATCTGATCCTTGAGAGCTGAAACTTCTACGGTCTTGCGCTTTGCCATGACAACCTCCGTTGTTGATGACCTATAATAGCATAAAAAAAGGGGGCGTCAACCCCCTTTTATGATTTATTTTATCAGCCAGCCTGCTTCTGCATGGCGAGATACTGATAGCCAGCGGCAATGACGGCACGAGAAGGCTTGCCAAGCTCATACTTGTTGGTGGTCCCCTTAGTGGTCTTGTGCTCACGAAGGAAGATGGGGAATCCCTTCATGCGGAGATCAGAGATGGTGGCACGAGGATTGGCAATGCCATAACGAGCCTTGATCTGACCCTTGGTAAGCTTCTCGCCAGCCTTGAGAGCAATGACGATACGATCCTGCTTGGTGATGGTGTTCTTCATAATGTAACCCTTCTTTCACTGTTTGCAACACACCCTTTGTGTGTATGGACGTATATTAGACCCCTTCAAAAAGGATGTCAAGCACTATTTTCATCTTTTTCCCCTTGACATGCATTTTCTTTTCTATATACTAGGGATTGTGAGATTGAAATAGGAGATTGAGTATGGATATCAAGACCAAGTACGACATAGGACATACCTTTTGGGTTCCCCGTTGTCATATTGAGTATGACACAGAAACTTTGGTATTTGAAGACAATGAATGGACCCGTGATGTTCAAAAGCATGTTGGATACGCCAAACAGAAGTTCATCAAAAAGATTGTTGCATCTACAACATGTTTTGGTGGCAAAGTTCACATTCAATATTACGTTTTGAATGTTGGTGAGAAGGATGCTATGTCACAGGTCTATAGCGAAGCTGATATCACCAACAGGACTGAGGAAGAGGCTTACGCTCTTGCCATGGAATATCAAACAAAAAAAGAAGAGTATTATGGAAATTAGTGCTTGACACCATATATGGGTATGGTATGGTTTTCATACGGACAACGGAGGTTCCAATGCAAATCGAAAAAGATATTCATCATCCTATCGACTTTCACAGTGCTGTCATCAACCGCATGGTTGTTGGTTCTGACTACAAGTTGAATCAGTTCGTCACATGGAATGGTGACAATCTTTTCTGTGTGTATGAGTTTGTACGCAATCAGACAGTCGTTCAGGTTGACCGTTTCGAACTTGAGAATGGTTGTCATCAGTATGATGCTATTGACCATGCCAAGCAATATTTCGTTGACACACATAACTTTAGGGTATACGCATGACTAAGAAACTTGTAATGCTAGAAGCATTATCACAATATCGCATGAGGTATGTCTTCGAAGTGGAAGACGACATTGATCATGCTTTGGATGAATATGTAATGCAAGAGAGTGAAGCTGATTTGAAAGAATTCAGTCAGCTTCACCTTGCACCAACTGTTATCATGTCTCATCGTGAAATCACGAAGGAAGAGTATTTAAAAATCTTTAATGAAGATAATGAATATCTTACAAAGTGGGATGATGAAAAGAAGATGACTTTCATTAATATCCTTGACTACACAAAGGAACCACCTCTTGCTTCATTCTATGGTGATGAAGTTGGAGATGTTCTTTGGGATATTGCAAAAGGTGAATATGGTGCAATAACCAAAGAGAATCTTGATAAGATCATCAAAGATATCAATGCAGAGAAATAAAAAAGGGGAGCAAAAAGCTCCCCTTAAGTTTGCGGCTTGAAACCGTCTTGTAATTCCCCGCCTTTGATTCAGCGGGGTTCTTATTACATGATGTTGGTAATAAGAACTCTACGATAGTAGGCGTTTGAGTTGACAGTGATAGTTCCGTCTGAAAGATCAGGGGCTCCAACAACTGACTTGGCGAATGGGTTTGCGACCATGCCATAACGAGTCTTGAATCCAATCTTTGGCTGGAATGTATCTTGTCCAACTGCACGAACCATCTGTAGAGGAACGTATGGGCAATAGAAGATACCAGCGTCAAATGCATTTGAACCCTTATAACCAATGGTAGCATAGTTACCAGTAGTATATGGATCAATGTAAACACGGAAACGACCATTAAGAACACCAGCGAAAGTATTGCCAGTATCATCAACCTGTAGATTATTTGAATTAAGAGCAGGAGTGTAATCAAGAACACCAGCCATCTGAAGAGCAGAAGCTACGTCAGAAGAACAGATGATGATGTTACCCTTGCCACGACGAGTATCCTTAGCAATTTGGTTAGCTTCACGCTCAAGCTGGAACATAAGACCCTTGAACTTTTCTACTGACCAACGACCATTTGAATCGGTATCAAGATCGAATACACCAGAAGTAGTAGTGCCTGAAGATGCACCAGTTACAGCTGAAAGGTTAATAGTACGAACTACTTCACGATTGATTTCAGCCATGATTTCTGACTGAAGAATGTTAGCAAGTTCTGTCTCAGCATCAAGACCATGAACAGCCTTCAAGTCCTGAGAAAGTTCCATAGTGTATTCTGCCTTGAGTGCACGGCTACGAGCAGTTACAGAAACCTTGTCAATGCTGAAAGCCATTTCTGGGAATGTATTAGTTCCATCACCAAGAGCTTCTGCATAACCAGTAGTCATACCATTCTTGAAGTTATAAGTATCACCTGAACCTGATGGAACAGTACCAACATGACCAGTACCAATTGAACCAGTAAACCCAGGAGAAGATGACTTCTGTGTATTTACTTCGTCATAGAATGTTTCAGTTCCCTTTGAACCAGGAGTTGCATACTGTGAACGCATTGCGAAGATAAGTCCAGTAGGACCAGTCATTGGCTGAACGCCGCAGATATCATAAGCAATAAGGTTAGGTACAGAACGACGAATCAAAGAAATAAGAATTGGATCGTAACCAGCAACGCCAGCACCACCAGCACCACCAAAACCACCAGTACCAGCAGCATTAGTTGGTGAACCAGTTTCAATAAGTGACTGTGGATTAAAAGAAGCTTGTTCACGGATTGACTTCTCTGTGTTCTCAAGAAGAACAGCAGTTGTATTACGACGATGTACATCTGTGATCTTAGGTAGATCAGGATGTTCAAGAAGGGGCTTCCACTTAGCAATTAAGTCTTCATTTAGAATATTCATTTATTTTCTCCTTAAGAAAGTTATTTGTGTAATATTATTTATAAAAATTTACTTTTTAATTGTTTTAGAAAGCGAAGAAACGTACATGTTCATAGCTGAATCCATAGAAGTTGACTTAACTTCTGGCTCATCAATACTTTCATTAATAAGCTGATCAGCAACAACCTTTACTTCAGACTTAGTAGTGAAGTATGTTTCCTTGATGATATTTGCCTTCTTACGAAATTCTACTGCATCAGAATAGTCAACAGCTTCTACAAGCTTGCTAAACTTATCCTTCTGAGTTGATGTCATCCCCTCTGAAAGACCTGATGAAATTTCTCTTACTTCCTTTTCATTTACAATCTTAGAAAGTTCGATATTATCAGCTGTAGTCTCATTAACAAGCTCTTCTAGCTCTTCAATGCGTTCAGCCATTGATTCAACAATGTCAGCCTTGTCATCAGGAATTTCAACATAATGCTCTTCAAATAGACCCTTCAATCCTGAAAGGAATGATTCGGTTACTTGAGTGCGGATATTGTTTTGTACTGCAAGCTTGTTCTCTTCAATCCACTCTGCTACTGCATAGTTAAGATATGAATCAATATTTTCCATCATGTCAACCTTGATTTCATTATATGACTCTTCAAGCTTTGCTTCGAATTCTTCTTCTAGACGAGCATTTTCAATTTCAACTCTTGTTGAAACAGCTGCTTCGAATAGTGTGCTAACCTTAAGTCTGAAATCCTCTGAAAGATCAGATGAATCACCAAAAAGAAGAGCAAGGTCTTCCTTAATAGCATTGCTTGACTTAATAGTAGCCTTGTTCTTTGCAGACATGTCACCAGTTGCTAAACGAGAATTATTAGCATAAATCTCATCGTTCTCTGGAACACCCATATCTACCATTACCTGTGAAAGGTCGTCCTTGTTTAGTTGTGAAGCATAAGATACCATTCTTGAAATCAAGTCAGAACGAGATACGTTCGTTGGCTTCATAGCAAGAGTTGCTTGATTAGATGCAGCAGCATCTTCGTCAAGATTGATTTCCTCTACCTCTTCAATGTTGTTTAGTTCGTCAGACATTAAGTTTCTCCTTAAAATTTTGTATATAAATTATTTATGCTTTTTAAAAATTTGAAATTAGATGCTGAAATACTCTCAGCTGTGCTTCTTCAAGGTCTTTCTTAGAATGAGTGACAGTAACTTTTGCAGCCACTTCATTAATATGTGCTTTGGCAGCTTCTACCTTCTGCGCCTTAATTAGTCCATTGTCCCAAATCCAATCAACGCCTTCCATGATGCCATTTACGAAAGCATCAGGAGCGGATGGATCAGCAACAATATCACCAGCTGTAGCAAGATAGAAATCATCCTGAACAATATGGATACCATTTTCTTCTACAATTGATCCCATACCTCTGGTAGAAACACCAAGCTGAACACCATTCTCAATAAGATTACGAGCAATAGTTCCCATTGGAGTATTTAGAAGCTTTGCCTTACCCATGAAGTCATTACCTTCTTGTTTAAGACTTACAATGCAATGTGAAACTCTATCAAGATTAATAGAAGGACCATCTGGATGACCTAGTTCACCTAATGCTCTATTTTTATCGACATAATTTTCTACATAACGCTTTACTTCACGAGAAACTGATTCGCATCTATACATACGATTGTTTCTATTCTTCTGTTCAGTCTGAATAAAAGGTCCGACAATATACATTGTCTTTTGACCTTCTCTTCCTTCTTCTGTAACGAATTTCATATTTTCGTTTAGTTCTGTGATGAGTTTCATTTTCTTAGTTCCTTAATTCTTGTATGCTATGGGCACAATATGAACGCTAAGATCAGTCGATGAACAATTCACTTTGTCTGTAGCACCTTTTTCTAAAATCATACTTGAACCACCAATAATTTCTGTGCTGTACCTAATTGCATTGTTTGTATAATAGCAATTAATAGTAGCAGAAGTGGTTAAAGCACTGGCATGTGTAACTCTTATCAAAGTAGAATTACCAAAAGTATTTGCTCCAACTGTGGTATTAGCAACTTGTGTTATACCTAAAGGTTTGACGATCATCATCTTTAAAATCCTTGTTCTTCTGCAAACTTAATTAGTTGCTTTGTACCGTCTTGAGTCTCTAGCTTTTCCATAAATTTTACTTTATTTTTCTCTGAAAGACTTTCATATAATCTATTTAGCTTTTCTTCTGCCATGTTAGCATGGACTTGATCTTCACCACCAATAGACTTATATCCTTGTGAAGGAGGTAATTTGATCTTTGTTTTTGGTGCAAGAGGATCGCTTCTCATTTTATCAACGCTTGCTTGCATCATATTTACTTTATTGATTGATTCAGGCATATGTTTTGCACGAATCTTACCAAGAACTGCACCAGCTACTTTTTCACCAGATTCTTTTGAACCATATTCTTTAGCAGCTTTTGAAGCAATTTTTTCAAAGTTTTTTCCTTTTTTACCTAAATCTTTTCCAGCTGCGCCAGCTTTTGCAGAATATGCAGCTTCACCAATTTGTGGTAATGCAGAAGTTTTTTTACCAATTTCAATTTCTGTTCTTGGCATTTTACGCTTTACAATTACTACTCTTCCTTCTGGATTAATTTTTGTTGTTGTCTTGATATCACGAGTAGCAGTATTCAATGTTCTTACATCAGCAGATTCAGCAGCGACTTGTGATACTCTACCAGATTTGATTTGAGTAAGTGCCTGTTGATGCTTCTTCAATTTTGATAAAAGATCAGCTGGAACTGGCTTTCCTTTTTGCTTAAGAACACCAATTTTTCTTCTAGTTCTTTCAGCCCAAAATTCATGATAATTTTTATCTTGACCAGCTTCATCTAATTCAACTTCTTCTGTTCTAGGAGCATTTTGTGCAATGCGTCCTCTCATATAAGTCAATTGCTTCTGAAGAAATCCTTGTCTAATAAAATTTTGTGCTCTTTTGTTTAGATCAGGCTCTTGCTTAAGATTTTTTGATTTATTTGCTTCTTTTGTTCTTTCCAAAGCAGCGGCTGCTCTTTCTAGATCATCTTTTTTAAATTCTGTTTCATCAAGAACTTCTTCATTCTTCATTGCTGATTTGATCTTCAACTTCTGAAGAGCCATATCAGCAAATTTTCTTCTCATGCCTTGTTCATCACCAACTCTTTGAGCATCATGACCTTGATCTGCAAGTTCTTTAGCTTTTGTTTGTGCATCCTTAGCAGCATTTGGATTCTGTCTAGTAGTTCCAACCTTAGCCTTTGTACGATTCCACTCTGGATGAATCTTATCAAGTGCTAAAGCTTGTCCTTTTTGTCTATTCCAAAATTTTCTATGTCCAGAATCAGTAGTTGTATCAAGCTTATCTTGTGAATCTCCTGCTTTAGAAGCATAACTTAATGCTGTTCTTGTAGAAATTTCATCAATCTGCGTATTTTCATTTACGCCTTTAAACTTGATTGGCTTTTCACTAACATTGAAACCAGCAGCTTTATGCTTGTTATGAATAGCAGCACTCTCAGGATGACCCTTAATACGATTCATTATACTATTATGTGAACCTACTGTCTGACCATTAAATTCTTTTGGAATCTTATAAGTTTCTGATTTCTTTACAGTATCAGGATCGCCAGAATACTTCTTCTTTTCATACTCAACATCAAACTGATGATATCCAAGTTTCGATTCGTCAATAGATTCTACTTCTTCACGCTTCAAAAGACCACGCTTATTCATTGTAGCCCATGCAATTCCTTTAGCTACTTTTGGTGATTTACCAGCTTCAATCTCACTCTTTTCGATGTGCTTTTCCATACGATCAACTTTAGCACCTTCTTCAAAAGTTTCTTCTTTCACTGATCCTTCAACTTTTTTTTTATCAGGGTTAGGCTTCTTGGTGAACTTACCAGCTGTATAACGAGCATACATAGCCTTTTCAACGTCAACCTTTTCTTTCTTAGCTTCTTCAATTGCCTGTTGTTCTGGACTATTCATAACAGTATATCTTAGCATTGCCTTAGCAGTATTACATGCATCATCATAATCTTCTGTGAAATATTCATCATCAGATACAGGATTAATTACAACGAAAGTGCCATAGATATCTTCATGAACTGAAGTCATATAATCACCAATCTTGAATGATTTAACATGTGAAAATACATTTTCTTCAATGTCTTCTACTTCTTCAGAAACTTCCTTCTTTCTTGTAAGAAGTTCTTTCCAATCAGTCTTTGCCTTTGGCTTATCCTTAGTTGGATCAGGCTTCTTCTTGCCACCAGCACCATAACGCTTGTTGTATTCGTCTTCGCCCTTCATGGCTTCAGCAACTGCTTCTTCCTTCTTAAGATACTTGCCAACAACTTCTCTTCTGTTCTTTAGATAAGAATCAGATGAATCAACCTTACCGTCATTATTTACATCAGAATCTTCTTTTCCAACTGGATCAAGTGCGGGCTTCTTCTTTCCACCCTTACCATAACGAGCATTATATTCATCTTCACCCTTCATGGCTTCATCAACAGCTTCAACTTCTTCTTTAATATGGCTGGAAATATGAGATGGTATTTCATCAGTAGGTGTTTGTACCCATTTATGATGATAGTCGTAAGATGCTGTAGTTGGTTTCTTTGCGCTGCGTCCTGCCGCACCTTGGTCAAACTGCAACCCCTTATATTTTCCATTTTTTTGCTTTTCTTTAGGAATAAAATAACCACGTTCGCCATCTTTATGTTGGATATGATATAACTTACCAACATCAAATCCTTCTTCAAAAGATTCAACTTCTTCCTTCATATCCTTATCTTTCTCTGGATAATCATTTTTAACTTTAAGGTTCTTGTCGTATACTTCCTTAGATTCATCATCTTCACCATTTTCATATGATGCAGTTGGAGGGTCCATCTTACGTGGACCACCATTGAAAAGGAAATCTTGGTCAGTAACTCCAGGCACAATATCTCTATTTGTTGGCTTTAGATCGCCATGAAGTGCCTTGAAGTTCTGTTCACCCTGTGAAAGAGGCTGTGCAACTTCCATAATAGAACCAATAGTGCTGAGTATTGACTTTGCCATTGTTGATTATCCTTCGTGTTCTTCGTTTGATGGATTAAAAAGTCTAGCAGAAACATCAGCAACCATTGAATCAACATGATCTGAGATACGTGACTGCATTTCTGAATCAAGAGCATCACGTAGATTTACTGCATCCTTGTTCCATGCATGTACTAGAATGTTCTCAAGGTTCTCGTTTACTTCAAATTCTTCGTTTTGCTTATACTTTTTAGGTGGTTCAAAATCATGTGCTTTAACACCATTTGTTTCAGCAGATGGTGCAGTTTTATTATTTTGTTTAAGTTCATGAGATTTGGCAATATGCGTTTGAGTTGGAATAGTCTTCCCAGCTGAAGCAAAATTCTTTTTAGGTGGTGCAAAATCATGTGCTTTAACACCATTTGTTTCAGCAGATGGTGCAGAATGTTTCTTTGCATTAATACCAACTGGTCCCTGATCATATGGATTTACAT
>Ga0194048_10000912_pt1 | contig 14556 bp, 16 predicted proteins | sample JunL225m_MetaG_FD_161685 | JGI IMG/M metagenome (GOLD analysis project Ga0194048, IMG submission 161685) | Anoxic zone freshwater microbial communities from boreal shield lake in IISD Experimental Lakes Area, Ontario, Canada - Jun2016-L222-5m | ecosystem: Environmental > Aquatic > Freshwater >...
CATCTAGACCTGCAACAAGGGCTTGCGAAGGAGTTAAGCGGCGACCACGATCCAATATTTGGCGCAATGTTCCACCGCTGTAACTTTCCAAAACCGTAAATACATACAGCGTCCCTGCAATGGTTTCAGTGCCCCAATCCTCTATCGAAGCAAGCGATGCATGCGACATCCCCGCGAGCATCTGTGTCTGGCGCTTAAACACCTCCACACCATCGGTGGCGGTAAGCACACCAGATTCCAGATCGACAAGAGTCTCTGCTGCTGACAGTCGCAAGACCAACTTTTTGCGCGAGCGAATATCGGTTGCTTCAAATACGTCCGAATTCCCAGATCCTCCGCCAAGCGGTGCATCTATGCGGTATCGGTGCGCGAGTACTGCGCCAATCATCGAATCTGTACCTGCCATGTGTGAACTAAATCTAGTCGTTTTACTCTCCGCATGAATAACGGATAGCCCTAGAAATAAGCGAGAATAGAGGCCATGAAGCTTGACCCAAAACTTTTGTTAGCCAGCATGGGGATTTCAGCAGGCATTGTGCTTTTTGTTATGGGATTGAACACTGGACTTACGGGTCGTGATGCTACGAATCTGCCTGATGCGATTGAAAATATTTCTCCCGGACAAGGAGAACGAGTTCTTCGGCAATCACAAATCATTGTCGACTTCATTGATGGCTACGAAGCAACAATGTTCATTGACGGAATCGAACTTCCAACTACTCGTCTTGACGAATTAGTAACGAGTGGAACTGTTCCTGCACCTGGTGCTCAAATTGACTTACCGCCTACCGCAATTTATGACCCAGGCAACTTCACCATTAGTTACTTGCCACAAATTGGTGCTCCAATTGAAGAACTAAAGCAGGGCGAGCACACTGGCAAGGTCAAATTTTGGCTTACTAATCAAGCCGACAACAAAGTTCGCGTGTATACCTGGAAGTTTTATACCGACTAATTGACGAGTGCGCGGTATTCGCTAGCAGTTAATAAGCCTTCAAGTGTTTCGTCGTACGACATTTGCACTTCGTACAACCATCCTGACCCATATGGATCTGAATTCACCAGTCCGGGTTCTGTTGCAAGTGACTCGTTTACAAGCACCACGCTGCCACTCACTGGCGAATAGATATCGCTGACGCTTTTGCTGCTTTCAACTTCGACCACACTTGCACCAGATTGAACTGACTGACCAACAGTTGGCAATTGCACATGCACAATGTTGCCCAATGCATCCTGCGCAAGATCGGTAATGCCAATTCGTGCAGACTCGCCATCAATCAGCACCCACTCGTGCTGTCGGGTGTAGCGCAATCCATCAGGAATGTTCACACACTCAACTTAGCCAAAGGCACGAACTCCACGCACCTTAAACGTGCGATACGGGGCTTGCTTGTTCGCCGACAACGTTTGCACACGGTCGAACTGTTGACCATCGTTGAAATACTGCGTCCACGCTTCCGTCCCGTTGTAGTCAGACGAAGTCCAGTAGTAGCCAATATCAAAACCCCCGACTGGTGTTGGTTCGCGATTCACCCGATTTTGTGCGAGCACTCGCCAAGCCAGGTTCAGTTCGCCCGATGAAGGCAAAAACCAATCGGTCAGCCCATTACATGCTTGCGAACGCACCAATGCCGCAGCATGACTCCTGGTTGCCCCATATTTCTGAACGATGAGATCGGTATTTGCTCTACCCATACCAATTGCTTTTGCACGCACTCGATCAATTTGCAATGCATGGATACCTTGCACACCACCTACTGGCTTAAATGGAACTCCAGCAATTTCGCAACTGGCAGGAGCAGCTTCTAAGTATCTTCCCCATGACTGCGTGGAACCGGCATCGTAAAACACCACGCCACCACCTGGACCAATATCGCCAACTGCGCAACTCACACCCGCAGAACACTGTGCATTCTGTCGAACCGAAGAAACCACTACAGGCCGTGGAGGAGTTCCAGCGCCTGCAGGAAATGCTCGCACTGATACCACGCCAAATTTTTGCGATGCAAATGATCCTTGGTGATACGGACTCATGACGAGATCTTTGTTTCCGCTTAGCCCCCTAATGATTCCATTTGCATCGGTGAACTTCGTTCCATCTTGAAACTGTTGATACCACGCAAATGTTGCGCTCTGTTCCGATGAAGACCAGATGACTCCTCGATAAAAGCGTCCAGCACCACCGAGCTTCCAATAGTTATACAACGCGTCAAGTTCATCTACAGATGGAATGCTCCAGCCAGATTGAATCTTCCCCGCAATGCTCGCCGCTCCAAATTTCTCCAACATCAACTGTGTATTTTTTGCTCCCATACCAATTTGCATCGAACGTAAGCGCAGCATGGCGGCAGATAGTCCATCTTGGCCATCTATATATAACGACTCGCGCGGACCCCAATTCGACCCAAATGCCTTTGGTTCCATACGTGCTTCAAGAAAACGACCCCACCACTGCTGTGAGCCAGCGTCGTAGAACACCACGCCGCCGCCTGGGCCAATCATGCCAACGACACAGCCTTCGCCACTTTCTCTACAGGTTGTTGCTGCCTGTGCTGGCTGAGCGATTCCAATCAAACCAGCAACGATCAAGGAAATCACAAGAACTAAGCGGCGCATATATTCACCGTAATTCATCACTCTCTAAAGAGTTTCCCATGGACATCCAAAATTCACACAACAAGGGGTGGCACTTTTACCCAGCTTCACCTCAAGTTTTGCAATACGATGAGGGTGCACATTGTTGCCAGTGCAAGAAAACATGGCATCCACGATTCCGACATCAATCATGCAGTGCGTCACGCACTCCGCGCTTTTGACCTAGATGGCTACACCATCCTTGTTGGTCCGGACAAACACGCAAACCTATTAAAAATGAAAACAACAAACGATTCAGAAAATGCCGGTACAGATTTCAAGGAGATGTCTGACGAGGAAATTGAGACTCTTCGTCAACGATGGCTCTCACGAGTTCCTGAAGCAGATGATGAGCCTTGCTCCTTCTGTCTATGGATGGAGCAAGTTGAATACAAATCTCTTTGCGAGGAGGAGAAAAGGGTTTACCTTCAGAACCCTACGCAATAGACCCCGCGCAAACTGGAATAGTGAGCTGGGTGCGAAGACCACCAAGTGGGCTTTTAGACATGGACAATGTTCCCTCATGTCGTTGCACTATTGATGACAGAATCGACAAACCTAAACCGAATCCGCCTCCAGTTTTTGAGTGCGCACGGTCAAAGCGCTGAAAACCCTCTCTCGTGCGTGCATACAGTTCGGCACTCAATCCGGGACCAGCATCATCAAACACCAAGATTGCTTGTCCATCAATTTTAGAAACAACAACGTCAACTTCAGCATCTCCAGGAGTATGACGTGAAATGTTGGAAAGCACATTCGAGATCATCCGTGATAGTTGCTCGCTGTTTCCCGTAACCATCACATCACTTGCAATTGTTGACTTCACGATCCTGTTTTTATGTTGCTCTGTAAAATCTCGCACATGATTTGCAGTTAACAGAGAAAGGTCTACAGACTCGGTCATTTCTTGCTGGACTTCGCCTAGTTCAGCAAGAAGCAATAGATCATTGATTGTCTGGGACATTCTCTGCGATTCACCAACAAGCCTGCTCATCGCACGTTCCCGTTGTTCATCTGAAAGTTCCTGCCCGCTATTGAGAATTTCGATATATCCGCGAATCACTGTTAACGGCGTTCGTAACTCATGTGATGCATCGCCAAGAAATTCTCGCATTAATGCTTCAGATTGTGCTCTCGTCTCCACCGCAGACCTCAACGATTTCACCATGGCGTGCAGAGAAGTCGAAAGTTGCCGAATTTCACTAGACCCAACAGCAGGAGCGAGTTCTTGATCTAAATCGCCTTCTGCAATCCGTTGTGCATCACGTGTTACACGGGCAATTGGCAGAAGTGCACGGCGAATCAACCAATACACAAGGACAACCATGAATAAAGCAATCAACAATGAAAGCTCAACACTCCGCATTAATGACTTGCCAAATTGATTGTTAATACTTGTCAATGAAGCGCCAACCACCAACCATTCGCCGTTGCCCGTGGAATACGCCTCAATCCGCAGTTTCGCTTCCCCCGACATAGTCATTGGCTCTTCAGCAGCACGCGTGACTTCAGCAATGCTGAGCAACGGAAGCTTTATGGTTTCAGGTCCATCGCGAGATTCCACCAATACAACTGGTTCGCTGTCGTCGAAGAAGAGCATCGCGCTAATCGGAACCGGACTCGAATCTGCAATAGCAAGCACTGCCGAAACATCTTGTATTGGGTCATTTTTCACGCTTGAGATTGCGTCGCCGAGCACGCCGTCCAAAGTATCTAAGGCTTCCTGGCGAGCGATGAGCGCGCTCGAGCCTCCAATTACTCCTCCACCGAAAACGAATACCGCGCCAACCAGTAGGGCCAGCCGAGATCGCAACTTCACGCTTTGTCTACCAATTTGAAACCAATTCCACGGACGGTCACGAGCATGTTGTCAATTTCTGGAGACATTTTTTTTCGCAAATAAGAAATGAATGTTTCTACAACTGTTGTACTGGAATCAAAATCAATTCCCCACACAGCATCCAAGATCTGCTGCTTGGTAAGCACTCGATTCTTGTTTTCCATCAGGTATTCAAGTAATCGGAACTCTGTAGGTGATAGATCAATATCATTTTCCGCACAAACGACTTCGTGTCGTGCAACACTGAGCGAAATCGTCCCACATACCAACGCCGAATCACTCTCGCCGTTTACGCGACGTAAGACTGCCGCAACGCGAAGCAACAGCTCTTCCAAGCCAAATGGCTTCTTTACATAGTCATCCGCTCCAAGCTTCAGGCCAGTAATAGCGTCTTCGCGTTCATGTCGAGCAGTCAATAAAATTGCAGGAGTCGTGATGCTGAGTGAACGCATTTTTCGCAATACTTCAAACCCATCTAATTTCGGCATATTTACATCCAAAATGACAAGATCGGGCCTGTCGCTTCGAACTCGATCGAGCGCCATTTGGCCATCCCTGGCACGCATCGTGAGGTATCCAGCCAGGTGTAAAGCGTCCTCAATGGTGTCGCAAATTGCCTCATCGTCATCGGCCACCAAAATCCGCAGAGCTGCCATAAATCAAAACTACAACTCTGACCAACTTCGCACATCCCTCCTTCCCAATTCACAGGATTTCCACAAACTCATTGTTTATGGTGATGAACAGGAAAGCCCCCAACAAAGGAGTCAACATGAAGCAGTTCGCAAAGAAAACACTCGTGGTCACGACCATCGCTCTCGTCATGTCAAGTGGAGCAACTGCCGCACTTGCCGACGATTCATCGTCAACAACAATTCCGACCTCATCTGTACCAACATCGTCAACTTCTGTTCCCAAAAAGCATGATGACGTAAAGCCATCTACTACTCAACGCTCCGCTTACGCAACAGCGCTTCAGACGTACCGTGCAGCGCTGACTAACTACAACAAATCAAAAGTTGCTATAGAGAAGGCTTTTGCAGCAGCAATGCGAACCGCAAACGAGACTCGTCGAACTGCACGAGAGGCAGCAACGACAGACGCTGCAAAGAAAGCAGCGCGTGAGGCGTTTTCTGCAGCAATAACCACAGCACAATCAGCACGAACCTCTGCACTAGCCACGCTTGGCAATCCTCCGGTCAAGCCAGTAAAGGCTGGAGAAACCAACAACTAGTTTCCTCTGACAACAAAGAGCCCGTCTCCAAATCGTTGGGGGCGGGCTTTTTGCTTTTATACAGCAGGAATAGAAAGCGTGAAGGTGGAGCCAACTCCAACTTCAGAAGTCACACTGGCATCGCCACCATGCAACAAAGCAATGTGTCGCACAATTGCAAGACCCAGCCCTGTTCCACCAGTTCCACGACTTCGAGCATCATCGACGCGATAGAAGCGTTCAAACACACGTCCAAGGTGTTCAGCAGCAATTCCTGGGCCATTGTCGGCAACCGAAATAAGCATGCGGCCATCTTCACGACGAACTTCAACTTTTACTATTGACCCCTGATCGCTGTACTTCACTGCATTATCGATCAAGTTTCCAACCGCGGACACCAGCTGTGCCCGATCGCCAATAACCGACATATCAGGATTGTCTTCGACCACGATCATTACTGATTTCGCCAACGCAGCGCTACGAATGCGGCCGACTGCCTCGTCGATCACACGCGCAGTATGTATGGACTCGCGCTTCGAAAGTCCATCGAATTCAATTCGAGCCAGATCAAGCAGGTCATTTACGGTCTCATTTAAACGAGTGACTTCATTCAAAATGATTTCAGCCAATCGCGCAGACTCCGACTCACCCATTTCCGCAATGAGGTTTTCAGCCATCAGCGAAATTGCACCAATTGGAGTGCGCAATTCGTGACTGATGTTGGCAACGAAATCGGTACGTACACGGTCAATCATCAACCGCTGCGTGATGTCTTCGACAATTGCAGCAGCACCACCGTCGGCGAGCATTACCGTGGCAATTTCAATAGAGCGAATCACTTGGTCACCAAATTCGAGCTCTGTTTGACCGATTGTGCCGTTGAGCGCTTCTCTCAACAGTCCTTCAAGGCTCTCAACAAACAAAATGTGATCGTCTGATTGCGGTGTAAACAGGCTGTCAGCAGCACTGTTGCTCCACATAGTTGATCCATCGCTAGACATCACCACAACGCCAAGTGGCAATGCATCCATAGATGCGCTAATTCGCGATAGGGACTGAAATTCTTCTTCGGAAAGTTGGTGGACAGGCGTTACTGGTTCAGCATCCTTGCGCTTCAACCATGCCATACGACCCTCGTTTCTTCCAGCAATGAAAACTACCAGCCGATCGAGTGCCGAATCCCCTCTTTAATTAGGCGTACGGTTGTCCCATGACGAACACCACTCCACACTCTTCACTCACCTGCGAAGCCTGCCGCATCATTGACAAAACCGACGGAATTGAAGATGGCAAGCTTTTCAGCCTCTCCCATTGGAAAGTCACAAATGAGCGGACACATTTTCAGCATGCTCGCGAAGTACAGGACCGGGTTTCAGATCGCATTACAGGTTTTGCTGGGTCTCTGAATTTCGTCTATCTCCATACAGTGTGGTTCGTTATTTGGATTGCACTCAATGTTGGCCTAGTTGGTGCATCGTTGCAGTTCGATAAGTATCCGTTCGGTTTGCTCACGATGATTGTGAGTCTTGAGGCCATCTTTCTTTCCACATTCGTGATGGTGAGTCAAAATCGTCAAGCAGCACGTGCCAACATTCGTTCACAAGTCGACTTTGAATCCAATCTGCAGTCACTCATATGGTTAGTCCACATGGCTCAGCAATCAAATGTAGATATCGCTCACGTCGACAAATTGTGCGCGGAAGCGATTGCTGAATCCCGCAAAATGGCATAACTAATTTGGCAAACCGCGCCTAATTCGCGCGGCACACATCGGGTCATGAATATAGGCCGGTCTTTACAACGTCAACATATGTTGATAACCTCATGCAGATGAAATCGCAGGTTCGTGAGCTCAGCGCTTCAGAAGCTGCCCTTTTTGACATTCGAATGCAGAAGGCGATTTTTGAGCGAAATGCATTGAAGTGCGTCAAGAGCGCTCGAAAAGCCGGAGTCTCTTGGCGCAATATAGGGGCTGCTCTCGGAGTTTCTGCCCAAGCAGTTCATCGTAAGTATTCACCGCATATTTGATACTGCCGCGCACCCATTGAGTACCTTGGCGCCATGACGAATCGCGACAACCTGCATGCCAAGGTGCGCGCCATTCTGGAAAAAGCCAATCACCCAAACACTCCTCAGGCCGAAGCAGAGACTGCGTTAACGCTCGCCTTTCGATTAATGCAGAAGTACGACATTGACGAAAGTTCCATCAACAAGCGCACGTTCGATAACGAAACGGTGATATCGAAAACCTTTACGATCACCGGTCAATACCGAGTGCGTCGCGGAACATTGTTGTGGAATATCGCTAATGCAGTTTCCTGTCATTCGTACCGCGACATGATGGAACCGAACCCAACGCAAGTCATCATGGTTGCCTTCGGCACTGAAAACGACCTCTTCTCGCTTGAGGCGTTGTACACGGCTGCCGACTTACTTGCGGCGCGGTCTATTCCCGCTGGTGACCGTCGGTTCAAAACCTCGTGGTGGCGCGGGTATTGCGAAGCTATTGGCGCAAAGCTTGCGAAAGAACACCAGACCATTGCCAAAGAGTCGCCCGGTGTCGGGCTGGTGCTTGTTGAACGCGCCGAACGCGCACGACGCGTAATGGTGCAGAACACCCCACACCTGCATAGCAATACCAGCAATTACCGCAGCGACCGCGAAGCTTTTGGTGCGGGCCACCGTGCGGGTCAACAGTTTTCAAGTGGTCGCAATAGTTTTGGAAACTCCAGTCGACAATTAGGTACTGGCAGAAATGGCTAGTTCGGAAGCAACGCGTGTTTATGCGGCTGAAGATGCACTTGAGAAAAGCTCTCCAACACGAGCCCTCAGCATGAAGGACGCAACAGCGTGGATTACCACGATTGCTGAAAACGAAGACTTAGACCCACCTGCGCTTGTGCGCCAAAAAATGTCGAGCGACTTGCTGGGCCTTGCGTTTAGCGACGAATGGTGCATTGCTGTACGCAAAGCTAAGCCAACACAGCTGTTGTTGTTGCACGAACTTGCTCACTTGGCTTGTGCCAACAAAGGACACGGCGCTGAGTTTCAGCAACAACTGGTGGAGTACGTACGCAAATACGTATCAATTACGCACGCAGCCGAATTGGCTCAGCTACTTAAATAGAGCCAGTATCGAGCAGTTTTTGAAATGCATCGGCCTGAATCATAGGAACACCCAATTCGGTGGCCTTTGTAACTTTTGAAGCACCTGGGTCTTCGCCCACAACTACGCAATAAGTTTTTGCGCTTACTGAACCTGGGGATTTTCCACCGCGGTCTTTAATTGCTACTTCGGCTTCTTCGCGCGTAAACCCTTCCACGCTTCCCGTGACCACGATTGCTTTGCCAACAAGATTCTGCGGCAAGTCGCTGGTAACTACGTTGCCGAATTCAACGCCACCTTTTCGCAGCTTTTCAATAATTGCTTTGTTCGGCTTTTGCTTGAACCACGTTGCGATTGATTGCGCAATAACTCCACCCACACCATCAATGTTGCTGAGTTCTTCTTCGGTGGCTTCCATAATGCGGTCAAGCGAACCAAAGGTTTTCGCAAGAGACTCTGAAGCAGCAGGTCCAAGATGTTTAATACCTAAAGCCGTGAGTAGTTTTGGCAGTGGCTTCGATTTCGACTTGTTAATTCCTGCCAACAAATTGGTGGCGCTCAAATCACCAAAGCCTTCTATTTGCAACAGCTGCTCTTGGTTCAGCGAATACAAGTCGCCAACATCGCTGACTAACTCAAGATCGGAAAGCGCAAACACTGTTTTTTCGCCCAAGCCTTCAATGTCCATTCCGCCCCGTGATGCGAAATAGATAATGCGCTGATCGCGTTGATATGGGCACGATGGTTCAACGCAACGCGTGTCTGATTCGCCTTCAATTTGCACCAAGGTGGACTTCACATCGCACGGGCATGTTTCTGGAAACTTCCAAGGCTTCGAATTCTTTGGTCGCTTTTCGAGAACTGGGCCAACCACTTCGGGAATAACGTCACCTGCTTTGCGCACCACCACGGTGTCGCCAGGACGCACATCTTTCAATGCCACTTGTTCGCGATTATGCAATGTGGCCATGCCTACCGTTGAGCCGGCAACAACTACTGGTTGCAGTACAGCAAACGGAGTCACTCGACCCGTTCGACCAACCGATACCTGAATGTCGTTCAAAATAGTGTTCCGCTCTTCAGGCGCAAACTTGTAGGCAATGGCCCAACGAGGTGCACGCGAAGTAAACCCAAGCTGTTCGCGTTGCGCAAGGCTGTCGAGCTTTACTACTGCTCCATCAATTTCGTAATCCAAGTCGTGGCGATGCGCTTCCCAGTGATCGCAGAATGACTTCACTTCGCTCATGCTGTTCACCAACTTGCGCTCTGGGTTGGTTGGCAAGCCAAGTTGCTGCAAGTAATTCAACGTTTCGTGATGGCTGGTTAACTCGGGAACGCCTTGTGTTTCGCCAAGTTGATACGCCCAAAACGCGAGGTTTCGTGTGCGAGTAATTGCCGGGTCTTTCTGGCGCAAACTTCCTGCACCTGCGTTACGAGGGTTTGCAGGAACTGACTCTGGTTTCTTGCCCTGCTTCACGCGTTGTTCGTTGTCACGCTCTTTGTCGGCTTTGAATTGTTCGAACGCGGCAATTGGCATGTACACCTCGCCACGCACTTCCAACACTTCTGGAATGGTTCCACTTTTTGCTGCGGTCAACGTGTGCGGAATGACTTTGATGGTCTTGATATTTTCGGTTACGTCTTCGCCGATTTTCCCGTCACCACGAGTAGCTGCCTGAACTAACACTCCGTTTTCGTAGCGAATGCTGATTGCAAGACCATCGATCTTCAATTCGCAAATGAACTGCATGTCTGCGTTATCGAGGCCCTTAACCATGCGCTCGCCCCAGGCAATTAATTCGTCTGGGCCCATGGCATTATCGAGGCTGGTCATTGGCGCGCGGTGTGTAACGGGCGCAAACGTGGTGATTGCTGGAGCACCAACTTGCAAGGTTGGCGAATCGAGCGTGACAAGTTCAGGGAACTTGGCTTCAAGCGCCTGTAGCTCACGTTTCAGTTCGTCGTATTCTGCATCGCTAATTTCAGGTGCATCATGAGCGAAATAGCGCTCGTTATGCAGGTTGACGGCTTCGCGCAAAAAACCAGCGCGGTCGCGGTCTTTCTTTGTTGCTCTTGCGCCACCAGCCATACTTGCAACATTACTTGCGGGCTGCACTACGGCTCTAGGCTCGTGACGTGATTCAGCGTCTCCTTACGCACATTGCTTGGCCTGTTCGGGTGCTGTGGATCTTTATTGCACTGTTCCAACAAAGTTTTTCGGTTGGAATATGGATTTTGTGGACAGTGGTAGCAATCGCCACCTGGATTCTTCACCCAATCTCCCTCACCGCAATTCGAATGAGCAGCCCCGTGGTATTCATCGCCCTCATTACCCAACTGCCAAATGAAAAATTCGGGGTCCTTCCAGTTGCGATCACAACCGCAGCTCTCGTGGCTCTACTCCTTATATATACGTCTGATTTTGGGATGCTCCAAGTACAGGCCGGGGCCTATGGCAATGAACGCCGATTTCTTCTTCGAATTCCTGTCAGTTTGGTGCTCCCTAGCCTCATCACTTGGGTTGTGCTTTCCGCACTCTTTGTTCTTGCAGACAACCTTTTTGCAAGCAGTCTCTGGGTGGGCGGATTAGTCGTTTTGTTCCTTGCTACCGCAGCAATTTGGAAGTTTGCCCCGCAACTCCATCGCCTTTCACTGCGCTGGCTCGTGAGAGTTCCCGCAGGCTGGGTAATTCACGACGGAGTATTACTTGCAGAAAATCTCCTCATACGTTCACACAACGTTGCATCAATGCAATTGGCACCTGCCGCTACCGAGGCAATCGACCTCTCTGGAATCACACATGGCATTCCACTTGAAATTTCACTACGTGAAATGACAGATGTTCGCTTGACTCCATTGCTGAGCAAATTCACGAAGACTGTTGATGCCTTGCACGTAAAACAGATGCTGGTTGCGCCAAGCCAGGTTCATCGCGTTTTCGAGTAACTCACTCGCCCACCTGCCACAACCTTGCTAGCCACAGCGCAAAAATTGTGGAGATGGTACGAGTGAAACCAGAAAAATAGATCGTTATGCCGCTGGCCCGATTGCTTTTTTTGCACGCTTCTTGGCATCGCTCAAATTGCGACTCACCGTCTCGCGACGCTTGCCGACAATCCGCGCCACCTCTGTGACGCTGAGTCCATTCACGACAACCAGATCCAAGATGCGCTGTTGCTCTGCTGACAACACACCCTTTACCTTCTTTACGAGTGCGATCTTGTCAAGGTGGTCCGCGATATCCAAAGAGTCGCTCCACACAACTTGCTCAAGTTTCCGTGCGGTGTGCTCTTCATTTGCTGATGCAACCTTGCGCTCATATCGCGCACCTTCCCCACGTTGTGCCGCCTGACGTCGACCATGGTCGGTGACTACGTTTGAAAAACGCGCGCCAACATAATGTGCAGGGTCTGGGTATTTGCCCATGATGTACGAAATTCGCCCGAGAAGTTCAACAATTGTGTATTGAATGACATCTGCAACCTCCTGCCCCCGGTAGGTGACATGGTTGCCAAATCGAACTGCAAGTGCCTTGTGGACTCCAAGGACATACGCGTCTTGACGCTTTTTAGTCTGGTCAGTGCGGTTACTGGGGTTGTTGTGGTTGCGCTTGGTGGTCATTGAATCCCCTTTCGAGAGACGTGCGGTTGTAGTAGCTGGCGGGTCGGACTGGATAACTGTTAATGTGACAACTTGCTGTCTCACGGTCTGTGGATCGTGAAATTGCTGGTTTTGCTGCTTTTTTGCGATTTTCTCCTTTTTCGTTTCTTCCGGGGTAGCGAGTATAGCACACGCATATTTGTTCACAACACCAGTTCTTGCCTGTTTTTTGGTCATAATGCAATTTACTCAAGGGGTGTTACAGAGTAAGAAAACCCAATACCTGTAAGGAATTTATGGCATGCGGTTATTGGCTCCCAAAAACAGCAAAATATTTCTCTTCGGGATAGTAGCCAGCCAAATATCAGATTTCCAGAGTGAAGCGATCTGTTTCCGACCCTTTATGTACAATTACACATAATCCATAAACGTGCGTTTATGGAGGTACATATGGAATACACCGCAAAACCCGCAACCAACGACCGCCCGACCCGCTTCCACGTAGCGGTCGATGTCGTGGCCCTCACCATTAAGCGGAATCTGCTTCAAGTCGCTGTTGTGCAACGAGAGGGGTCTCTATCCTGCATTTTGGACCGCAAGTCCGGATATGTGCAGGAGGTTCCGCGCGAGCCGTTTGATTACGCCCTCCCAGGTGGTCACGTCAAATTGAACGGTGAAAACCTAATTCAAGCCGCTTGTCGAGAACTGTTTGAAGAAACTTCTATTCGCGTCAATCCTGAAGACCTCGTGCAGATCGGCGCATACGGCGAAGTTGGTCGCGATCCACGGCCTGGAAGAACTGTCTCAATTGCATTCGTGGCGTTCAGCCCCGACTTCGCTTCGCCGTTTGCCGGAAGCGACGCCGCAAATGCGAAGTTCATGGACGTTGTTGAGGTGCTTGCAGACCCCAACCGTTTGGAATTTGACCATAACCAAATCATTCGCGATGCCATTTCGCGAGTTCGCGAACTCATGGAGCGAACACCAATTGCATTGAAATTCTGCGATGAAGAATTCACACTTGGCGATTTGCGACACGTATACGAAGTGATGTTCCATCACGCGTATAACCCAGACGCAGAAACACTTCGATTTGCAGATCGAATTCGTCGTGAGGACTCGAATTCAGATTCATTTGCTGCCGAGCAACAGATTCATGTTCTTTCAAAAGCCTTTATGGAATCAAGCAAGAATGAACTCATGATGACCATGCCGATGAATGACATGCGTATGGGGCTATCAAGTGGTCGGAAAATGACCAGAGATCAGGACGTTTATTCAAAGGTGCAAAACCTGCTCGCAGAGGAATACCGCAGAGCCTCACGAGTATCTACACCAGGCGAAAAGTCGGCACGAGAAAAGATGAAGCTTTCTTTTGATGCTGCGAACTTTGCACGAAAAGCAGAAGTGATTGAAGGATTCATCGAGAGAGTGCCAGGAAAAACTCGACACTCATCTTCTGGAACAGGTAAACCCGCGCAGGTATATCGCCGAGGAAAAGCAGAGAAGCTTGACCCTCCTCTCATTATCCCCCGCCGCGCTACCAAGCCCACGAAGCGACCTGCAAAGTAGTTATTGCACGAATTCGTTGATCGTGAGAAGGTGCAAACGTGCCACTCCTTCAAGATCTAAGTTCGGGCCTTCGTAACCGCCTGCCAGTACAAACAACACTGGAACATTGTTCTCTCTGCACCAATCTGCAACCAGTTTTTCTCGACGTTGCAGAACTTCACGTGTGATGCCGGGTTGACCACCAGTGCTGCAACCTTCAAACGGGTCCATTCCTGCGTTGTAGATAAGGAGTTGAACGCCACTGAGGTGCTTCAATGCCTTGTCTACTTCATTCAAATAGTTGTTTGAATCGCGAACAACCTTCAGATGATGTCGCAACTCGAATGATTTCCAACTGTCATACGAGTTGGTGCTCACGTCCGCCAAACGCACTCGTGCGTCATCGCCAAGAAGTTGCCACGTGCCACCACCACAATGCGCGTCAAGGTCAAGAATCCCAATATCGGTCAAACCATGAACGTGTATTGCACGCAGTGCCGCCAACGCCAATCCGTTGATGTAACAGAATCCCTCATCGTGAGTTCGCTTCGCATGATGTAGACCACTCGACAAACTTCCAGAGAATCCATCAATAAGTGCCTGATCCACTGC
>Ga0194048_10000915_pt1 | contig 14544 bp, 13 predicted proteins | sample JunL225m_MetaG_FD_161685 | JGI IMG/M metagenome (GOLD analysis project Ga0194048, IMG submission 161685) | Anoxic zone freshwater microbial communities from boreal shield lake in IISD Experimental Lakes Area, Ontario, Canada - Jun2016-L222-5m | ecosystem: Environmental > Aquatic > Freshwater >...
TGGCCGTCCACAACTCTATTTGCGCATCCTTTCTCGCAAACATCGTAACCTTTACTTTATTGGTTATGCCGAATTTGCTGATGCGGCTTACAAGCGCTTTGATGAAATGGCACAGATGGTGGTTATCGACATTCGCGCCCGCGCAACTGGAGTCAACTACTCCGATCTACTCGAACTTCGCCGTACGGATAATCCTGATTTAGCTGGTGGTCATAAATATATTGATAGTCCGCGCCACACCAACTACATCGAAGTTGAAACCTATCTCAATTACCTGGCAATCCTTCGTGACAGATTCGATTGGCCCGAAGTTGATGACTCTAGCTATGAAAAACTTATTCGATAATCTCCCATTTGCCATTTACTTGGCGTGCGATACCACGAGTTTCAAGTTCCTTTAGGTAACGCTTGTGTCCGCGATTGCCCTTGCCAACAAACAGTGGCATTAAACGTGGAAGTTGACTTGGAAATAACATTGCAACACGAACCAACCATGATTCGCTCACTTTTGGGTAAATTTCAAAACGCGGCTTATCAAGCATTTTCAAAAACGCTTTAACAACATCGCCCGTTTTCTGGGGAGGATCCATAAATTGCAAAGAGTTACCACCTTCTACCGCTTCTCGCTGCAACATCGGTGTATCGGTTGCTGAAGGCATGATTGAGCCCGCCTTAATCCCTTTAGCAGCAAAATCTAAACTTAAAGAAAGCATCGCACCACGTAGACCAAATTTAGAAATCGTATACAAAGGGGTTTCACCCAGTGGAAAAATTCCTCCCAAGGAAACTGTTGTAATTATTCGTGGATCATTAGATTTCTTTAGCAGGGGAACACAACCATGAATTATTGCTAATGGAGAACGAAGGTTGATATCTAACTCATACTCAATACTTTCCAAGGTGCGCTCATCAAATCGATCCGTAGTAGTAATCGCTGCATTAGGAATTAAAACGTCTATCCGCCCAAATTTCTGTTCTATCTCCTTGATTGCAGAAATTATGGCCGCTCTATCAGTTAAGTCGATTGTGATAGTTACATGGCCTTCGCCTACAAGCTTTGTACGAACTGTCTCCAATTTTTTCTGACTTACGTCAAGTAAAACTAACTTTGCACCTCTAGAGGAAAACTCGGTCGCTAGGTGAGAGCCAATTCCACCTGCACCACCAGTTATTACGATGACTTTATCTGCAAAGTTATAGCTCATGGAGCGAAGAATACTTGAAACTCCCCCTAAAACTACTTTTTAGGTGTGCGATACTTGAATATGACTTCAGCAAGATTAAGAAAATGGACTTCACGCGATGCAAAGAAATGCATTGTGATCCCGAGCGAACTCGACCATAAATATTCTCGTGGAGTCCTAGGAATTATCACTGGTTCGGCGCAATATCCAGGAGCGGCAGTACTAACCACCTCAGCCGCTGCCGCAACCGGAATAGGAATGATTCGCTTTCATAGTTCATCTGGTTTGGCCCATTTAGTTCTACATTCAACACCTTCAGTCGTAGTCCAACCAGGAAAAACCACTGCTTGGCTACTTGGCTCGGGAATTTCGGGCAAGAAATACTCAGATATCACCACGTGGCTACGTCATCGCTGGTTTGTTCTTGCTAATAAACAAAATGTTCCCACAGTTCTTGATGCAGGCGCTCTATATCTTGCTGGATCTCTTAATCAACCAACGCTTATTACGCCACACTACGGAGAATTATCTGCATTACTCTCCGCACGCGGAATTATTGTCAGTGCAGAAGCAATCGAAGGTGACCCAAAGAAATGGGTTGCGAAAGCTGCTCACTATCTTGGTGTAACGGTTTTACTAAAAGGTGCAACAACGTATGTTGCAAATGATGATCTCCTCATTGAATTACCTAAAGCAACACCATGGCTAGCAACAGCGGGAAGCGGTGATGTACTTGCTGGAATTATCGGAGCTCTCATTGCAACAAATACAATCGAGATTCTTAATGATTTAAATCGACTTGCAGAAGTTGCAGCGACTGGGGCATTTGTCCATACAAAAGCTGCTGAAATCGCTTCTAAGGGTGGGCCAATTTCTGCTGAAATGATTGTTGAAAATATTTCTGGTGCCATCTCTCAATTGATTAAGTAGGGGCTAAGCCACCTAGTAATTTATCGAAGTGGGCTTAGCCTTGTAGACATGAGCGATCGAATTCTAGTAATAGGTGATGATGCATTTGAAATTTCAACATTAGCCTCAGCACTTCGAATGCACGGCATTGATGTCATTGGAGAAACCAAAAGCGAAAGCGCCGCACGAAATATGCTACGACGCTTACAACCTGATGTAGTCGTTCTAGATATGAAAAACATCGGAAAGTCCGCAGTAAAAATAGCGATGAACTTAAGGATTGATAACCCAGATATTGGGATTGTTATTTTGAGTTCATGTTCTGATCTTCGATTCATTGGTGAAATAAATAGTGATGTTCCAGCGGGGTCCAAGGTGTTGATCAAGAATTCATTGGTTGATTTTAGTGTGCTGTGCACGGCGATATCGGATTCCAAGAAATCTGGATTAGAAAAACAGGCCGCGTCCTGGATAAATGGCAATGTCAGTTTGCAAAATAAAGATGCATCTACCTTGATGGCTCATTTGACTGATACCCAAGCTGAAACACTTCGCTTAGTTGCCGATGGTATGACGAATGCACAAATCGGTCGCACACGCTATGTCAGTGAAAAATCTGTTGAACAAGTAATCTCACGAGTTGCACAGGAATTAAATGTGCAGCCAAATCACAATATGAATATGCGTGTTCAATTAGTAAGTGAGTACTACCGCTTAATTGGCGCGCCAACCCACTAATGGCAGTTCAGTACGGCCGAAATCGGTATGGTTTACCGCTATGGAACTGCATGAGCTTCGCAATCGCTGGAATGAAGTTCTTGATGCAATTCTTGAGCAAGATCGTGTTACTTGGCTAGCTTATTTTGATGCCCGTCTATCGTCTTTTGATGGACACACGCTGCTCCTTGATTTCTCTGACGCTCGCAAATTCAGTGGAGGCCATGAGTTTTCAGTTACACGCAACATCCAAAAGGAATTATTGAAAAAGACTATTTTCGACGTTCTAGATCTAGAGATTGAAATCCTAGAGAAATGAAGTTCCGAGCAAGTATTACCGCAGGCGCGTTAGCCTTACTATTTGTATTTGCACCAGCAAACGCATCCGCAGCTAAAAACTCTATCTCGCTATCTCTGAGTCAAACTCCTTCACAAACACGAACAATCGTGACTCTCTACGGAGAACTTAAGCCTGTTCGATCTGGCATTCTCATAAGAGTTCAAATATTTAAATCTGGAGTTTGGAAAAACACTAACTTAACCACCAAAACTACTAAAGCCGGTACTTGGAAAGTTATTGCAGATGCAGTTCCTTCAAAAAGTTCAATTAAATACCGTGCAAAAGTAAATATTGCGAGTTCAATTTTTTATTCTCCTTCGCGTTCAGTCATTGTTAAACCTCTCCCGGAAATGTCCGTTGAAGATGCATCACTAGCCGTTGAACAACTTGGTCCAGGAAGTCGAATTCATGGTGCCGATATAAGTCGTTGGCAACATCCAAAAGATAAAGCTATCGATTTTGCAAAGATGTACTCTGCCGGGATTCGTTTTGTGATGATTAAAGCATCTGATACCCGAGATACTTCCGATGCACAGGCTTTAAAGTATTTGGTGATGGACCATACAGCAGCACAAGCGGCCGGAATCTATACCGGGTTTTATCATTATGCGATTTTGCCAGATGTTAAAACTGATGAAGAGGTAATTCGCGATGCAATGGCACAAGCACAAAAGGCAACGTGGCGCCTTGCATCAATTGGTGGATACACGGATAAAGACTTACCGTACGCATTAGATTTAGAGAACAAATGTGTGCGAGTTTCCACAACTGGCACATGTCAGAAATATGCAACCCGTACTCAAGTTTCCTTATGGGCAGAGGTTTTTTTACGCAGTTTAAAATCTAAAACTTCAAAAACACCCATCCTCTACTCGTACTCAAGCTTTCTAGAAGGTTCGATGAATAAAAGCCTTGAGCTTGCTCAATACCCGTTGTGGCTTGCGCATTATTCGGTGGATCCATTTGATGTTACAAATCAACCTGGCCAGAAAATTGGAGGTTGCTATGTCCATTCTTGGACCGGTGCGAACTGTGATCCGCAATGGACGCTCTGGCAGTACACCTCGTGCGGTATTGCTTCAAAATACGGGGTTCCTGGATCTCGCCTTGATTTAAATATTTTCAGAGGCAATCCAGATTCCTTTATCGAATTATCGAAGGGAAGTTGGGCGCCTGCGCAAATAGATTTAATGCCTAACAAAGAGGCAACCACAATGGTTATAAAAACTCAGTCTTCAACAACATCAAATAAGTTAGTAACTTTCCAGGTAAGTGTGGCACGTCCTGACATGTCTCCGGTCGTTACTGGAACCGTAAAACTTGTCTTCGATGCATTAACAACGCCCGCTGTAACTCCGATTCAAACCGCACTACGTGCAACAAGTGGTGAGTGGACTCTGGCTTTAAAGGGCGTGCCTGCGGGAACATATGCTGGAACGATTGTGTTTACAGATGTTTCTCAAACTCATGCACAAAGTTCCCTGCCGGTAGCATTTACTGTCGCTGAAGGACCTACGCCAACGCCTACTCCGTCACCAACTGTAAAGCCTTCACCAACGAAAAAACCAACTCCAAAGCCAGCGGTAGATAGTTGCGCAAAGCAGATTAAGAATTAATTTTTTCTTTTTCGATTAATAACTGATTCAACGCTTCGAGTTCTCGATTTACTAATGCTTCATACGCAGAAATCGAATCCTTGCGCTCTTTGGTGCTCCAACCAAGAACGGGAGCAATAATCGTGGCGATATCTGAAGCTAATTGCATGCCATGGTTATGGGCCTCGAAAGCAATGCGTGTGCGGCGCGAAATTACATCATCAACACTTCTGGCACCTTCATGGCTTGCGGCATAATGAATCTCAGCTTTTATATAGAGCAAATCTTTATCAACTTTTTCAGCTAACTTTGGATTTTCAACAATGAGATCCAAAATCTCGCTAATTAATGAGCCATAACGATTCAATAAATGAGTAATTGTTGCTTGATCTAAACCACTGGTTTCACTCAAACGCTCTAACTGTTGAGCTAAAGCAAAATAGCCATCTGCGCCAACAAGTGGAAGTTTCTCTGTTACTGATTCAGGCGTGATTTCACGAAGTTCAATGACTGCCCGATCTATAGCATCTTTGCCCATGATTCGATATGTGGTGTATTTGCCACCAGCAACACTTACAAAACCAGGTGCTGGACGATCAACGGTATGTTCACGTGAAATTTTAGTAGTTTCAGAGTTCTTTGTATTTGCAACTAAAGGTCGCAATCCTGCATACACACCAATTATTTCCTGTGCATCCAAAGCTGGTGTAAGTACACGATTTGCCTGATCGAGTATGTATTGCACATCTTCTCGACTAGCAAAAGGTTCTGCGCGATCTCCTGTATAAGGAGTATCTGTAGTCCCAACAATCCACTTGTCTGCCCATGGAATTAGGAAGAGAACGGATATAGGGGTTTTCAAAATAATTCCAGCATTAGATTTAATAGCTGAACCAGGTACAACTATGTGAACACCTTTACTCATGGTTACGCTATAACCAGGCTTTAAATCAAACTTGGCATGTAATTCATCGCTCCACACGCCTGCACACATCACAGTCGCTCTAGCTCTTATCGTCAGTGCTTTTTTGCTTTCTAAATCAATGGCATTCACACCAATAACTCGCTTGCCTTGGCGAATAAGAGATTCTGCGCTTACTCCCGTTGCGATAACGGCACCGTGGCGTGCTGCAGTACGCGCGATGCTCAAAGTATGTCGGGCATCATCTACTTGAGCATCAAAATATTTGATGGCACCTAAAATTAAATCTGGCCGAAGCGATGGTGCAATTTCATTAAGTTGCTTTTGGCCAATGTGCTTGTGCCAAGGTAGTGCTCGTTGGAAACCACGAAGTGCGTCATAGAGTGCCAATCCTGCACCAACATATGTCCGTTCTTTATATTTGTCAGTCAAGGGAAATAAAAAACCAACGGGCTTAACTAAATGTGGGCAAAGCGTTGAAACCATAAGTTCACGTTCATGCAAAGCTTCACGCACTAATTTAAAATCATATTGTTCTAAATAGCGCAACCCTCCGTGAATTAATTTGCTAGACCTGCTAGAAGTTCCAGCGGCAATATCTTGAGATTCAATGAGGGCAACCTTTAAACCGCGTGATGCCGCATCTAATGCTGCACCTACTCCGGTTACTCCCCCACCAATAACCAAAATGTCGAATTCTTCCGTGGCTAATTGAGCGATGGCAGATTCTCGCTGATTGGGGTTTAAGTGCGAGAAAAACATAAACGTTGCATCTCCATTGCATCTGGGTAGAGTAAGCCTAACTTAAATGTGAAAGGTTTTCATCGCATGGCATATATCGGCAGTTTGGATCAAGGGACTTCAAGTACTCGATTCATGATTTTTGACCATGCAGGAAAAGTAGTTGGACAACATCAACTTGAACACCGACAAATTTTGCCAGCTGCGGGGTGGGTTGAACATGATGCAAGTGAAATTTGGGAGCGAACTCAAGAGGTAATTACCGGAGCGCTCAAGCAAGCCGATATTTTGGGTTCAGATCTGGCAGCAATTGGCATCACTAATCAACGTGAGACAACCGTTGTTTGGGATGTAACTACCGGTCAACCTTTGGCACATGCAATTGTGTGGCAAGACACTCGCACTACTGATTTCCTGGCGTCTTTGAGCGATTCTCAAAAAGAGATGATTAGGTTTAAAACCGGTTTGACTATCGCACCATATTTTTCCGGTAGCAAAATGAATTGGTTTCTAAATAATGTTCAAAACTCCAATAATGCCAACCTTCGAATGGGAACTATCGATTCGTGGCTATTGTGGAATCTCTCAGGCGGCGTCCAAGGAGGAGTCCATCTCACGGATGTAACAAATGCCAGTCGAACCTTATTAATGAATCTTGAAACATTGGATTGGGATGAAGAATTACTCAGTATTTTTGGTGTGACTCGTCAACAACTACCTGAGATTAAATCTTCTTCAGAGATTTATGCCACTACAGATCCCCATGGCCCTTTCGGCACGGCAATTCCAATCGCTTCTATCTTAGGTGATCAGCAATCGGCCATGGTTGGTCAGGTCTGTTTTGATCGTGGTGAATCCAAAACTACATATGGAACCGGAAACTTTGCTTTGCTCAATACTGGAACTGAGATTGTACGTTCTACAAATGGATTACTCACTACAGTTTGTTTCAAGTTTGGAGATGAGCCCGCACGATATGCACTTGAGGGCTCGGTGGCAGTCACTGGATCTGCCATTCAATGGCTGCGTGATCAACTTGGAATAATCTCCACCGCTGCAGAAACAGAAAACCTTGCAGCTTCAGTAAGTGATACTGCTGGCGTCTATTTTGTTCCAGCTTTTTCTGGACTGTTCGCCCCGTATTGGCGCAGTGATGCACGCGGTGCCATTGTTGGTCTGACTCGTGCTGCAACGAAGGCGCATCTAGCCAGAGCCGCACTTGAAGCGATTTGTTATCAGACTCGTGATGTCATGGATGCAATGGTTGCAGATAGTGGCGTACCCATGACAGAAATGCGCGTTGATGGTGGAATCACTTCGAACTCTTTATGCATGCAGATGCAAGCAGAAATTATGGGTATCGATATAACTAGACCTCTGATTGGTGAAACCACAGCATTAGGCGCAGCATATGCCGCAGGACTTGCAGTTGGTTTTTGGAAATCTCAAGATGAAGTTAAAGCACAATGGAAGCAATCAAGAAGATGGTCGCCGACTACTTCGAATGAATCCAGAAATGCCGGATATCTACAATGGAAAAAAGCCGTCGAGCGAACGCTCAATTGGGTTGATTAAAGTTTAGTAATTTCGATTAGCATCGCATTTGCTGGGGCAAGAATCGGTGCAGTAAGGCCAATTAAAGCAAGTGCGCTGCCTGATAATTTCACGCCACTTAACCACTCTGGTGGAGCGATCAACATGTATCGAGGTTGACCTGCAGGAAAGACTGCCTTGACTAAATATGTTGCGTTAACTTCTAATCCAGGAAATTTCAGTGCCGGTGGATGAATTACATTAGAGGGCGTCAATTGAACATAGGCGAAAATCGATTTCTTAGTATCGGCAGATGAGACTCCATATAAATAGCTGTGCTCGTCTGGATAATCCACGCGAATTGATTTTCCAGAATGTAAAAGCGCACGATTTTCTTTGTAATACACAGCCCAAGAAGCTAAATACTCGCGTTCGGAAGGTGTGGTTTCGGTTATGTCCCACTCAATTCCCGCATGACCAAATAAAGCCGTGATTGCGCGCATTGATAATTCTAGAGTTCTTCCCGTTTGATGCCCAGGTACCGGGCCAATATGTGTTCCTAGAAGTTCTGGAGGAATTACTTGTGAGGTCCAACGCTGAATGCTTTGGCGCGCAAGTGCATCATTGTTATCACTTGTCCAAAAGCGATCGACTAAATCAATTATTCCTAAATCAATTCGAGCCCCACCAGATGCGCAGGATTCAATTTCAAGAGCTGGATGCCGGCGCTTTAATTCGGCAAACAATCTATAAATCGCTTGCGTTTGTCTTCGCACACCCGCCCTACCTTGATGCCCAGCATCAACTAAAACACGGTTGTGATCCCACTTAATGTAAGAAATATTGTGCTGCGAAAGAATTGCTGAAGTCGCTTCGAGAACGTGGTTATAGGCACCATCATTTCCAAGATCTAAAACTAATTGATGGCGCCACAGTGGTGGAATTCGACCACCTTCATGCAATATCCATTCAGGATGCGCACGATATAAATCTGAATTTGGGTTAACCATTTCGCCCTCGAACCAAAGGCCAAATTCAATTCCCTTGTCGTTAATGTATTCAATTATCGGAGCTAAACCATTAGGCCAAACTGCGGTATCGACAACCCAATCTCCAAGTCCAGAGCGATCATTGCGACGGGAACGAAACCATCCATCATCTATCACTACACGTTCGATGCCAATCTGTGCCGCAACATCCACAAGCTCTTTAATCTTGGCTTCATTGTGATCAAAGGAGATTGCTTCCCACATATTTAGAGTCAATGGCCGTGGACGTTTCGGGTGAATGTCTCTAGCGCGTAAATGAGAGTGAAAAGCAGAACTAACTCCATCTAGACCATCTGCCGAATAAACGGCAAATATTGATGGCGCTTCGTAACTTTCATTTGCTGAAAGGATTACTTCTCCAGGCAACAAAAGTTCGCCAGCACCCATAGATTGTGAACCATCAAATAATCGTTCGACTAAATAATGTGAGTTCCCACTCCAGGCAATACTTGTTGCCCAAGCAGAACCTGACTGAAAAGACGTATTCGGAGTTAATGCAATATCTGCAATGGAAAAATTATGCCCGCTCCGACCTTCGCGAGTTTCACGAACCCACGTACCCGTTTGAATTTCTCGGCGCTGTGGCTGACGCTCATTGGACCATCGCCCAGAAAAATCTAAAGTTTCTGTAGCCTCTCGAGGCAAAGGAAACCAATGAATATATTCATCAAGGCAATAATCGGAGCTTCCAATATTTTTAACTTCCGCTTTTTGAATTAAAACTCCAAAAGAATCTAATTCAAATGAGAGTGAAAGTTCGAGCTCAGCATATAAATCTCGCATTGTAATTGTGCATAGATTTCCTATGTGATGAAAATCTGTGACTTCAAATTTTGTTGACCACGCTTTACCTGCTCTGTGGCCCGACAAAGTTGGTCGGCCAAGAAAGCCACGTGAACCTTCGCGCATTAAACCTGAATTTGGGGCTTCATCCCATGAACTATTTGCAATGGACGGTTGGAGTGCCAGGCCAAGATCACTTACCTCTCCAACCAACGGAGCACCCCAATGGCGGATTACTAACGCGCCATTGACCACTTCAATTAAAAGCGAAGCCGTTGATGCGCTTAAAAGTGCAGATTGTTTGCTCACAAAGGTAGAGTAACGACACTATGAGTGAGAGTAAAAAACTAACGGCCGGCATCACCAGAAATAATCGCCAAATGTCTGATGCTCGGACAATCCGTTATTACGACACTAAAGGGCAAACACGAGATGTTCTAGATCAGCGCCCCGTTGAAGCACAACCTGCCATCGGAGAGCTGCGCCTAGACCCCCTCGTCAATGAATGGGTCGCAATGGCGGCACATCGCCAGGGACGCGTATTTTTGCCACCGAAAGAACTCTGCCCATTGTGTCCAACAACTGGAGAACTTTTAACTGAAATTCCAGAACATGATTACGAAGTAGTTGTTTTCGATAACCGCTCTCCCTCACTTAGGCCTCCTGTTGGAGATTGGGCACTTCCAGATTTAGTTGGACCCGACACAGATTTAGGAAGCGCAGCGGGAAAGTGTGAAGTGATTTGTTTTGCGCCAGAGCATGGAAACTCCTTTAAGGATTTATCTGAAGCGCGTGTGCGGGTTTTGCTTGAAGCATGGATCGATCGAACGCAAGAACTATCCCAAGAGAGTTTCATTGAGCACATAACTCCTTTTGAAAATCGTGGTGAGGAAATCGGTGTAACAATTTCACATCCTCATGGTCAGATTTATGCTTACTCTTACTTGCCTCCACGAGTCGAGAAGATGTTGGCCGCGGCTAATAAATACAAACTAGAGACCGGCAAAATTTTATTTGATGAAATTGTTGCGCGTGAACTTCGCGATGAAGAGCGAATAGTTGCCAAGAATGAAAACTGGGTTGCATATGTTCCTTATGCCGCCCGTTATCCATTTGAAATTCATGTGACTCCCCTAAGCCCAGTTGCTGATCTCACTGAACTCACCGATAAAGATCGAGAATCCTTTGCGCCAATTGCACTTGAAGTAATGAAGCGTCTAGATGGTGTTTTTGGAATTGAAATGGCCTATATCGCAGCATGGCACCAAGCTCCTGTGAAAATAGGCCGTGATGTCATGCGTTTGCATTGGCAAATTACCAGTGTGCGACGTGCACCTGGAAAACTTAAATACTTGGCAGGTTCTGAGTCTGCAATGGGTGCATTCATTATGGATATGCGCCCTGAGCAATCGGCTGCACAATTAAGAGAAGTAGTTCTTTAATGCGTGTCTTGGTAACGGGCGGAACTGGTTACGTTGGATCAACGGCAGTAGATATTCTGGTCACACAAGGTTTTGAGATTTCAATTCTCGATGATTGCAGCATGGGGCATGCCGACAGCGTGCCTTCCGGAGTGAAATTCCTACAGGGATCTCTACTTAATTCTGACGACATCGCACGTGCACTTGTTGGTTGTGATGCCGTCATGCACTTTGCTGGAAAGTCTTTGGTAGGAGAATCAGTTGAAAAGCCTGATTTATATAACTCCGTAAATGTAGATGGCTCTCGCAATTTGCTCGATGAAATGCATGCAGCTGGAATATCAAAATTAGTCTTTTCATCTTCGGCGGCCACTTATGGTGAACCGCGAGAAGTTCCGATCAAAGAAGATGCACCAACTGAGCCAACGAATCCTTATGGGGCAACTAAATTAGCGATAGATACAATGATTACCGAAGAGTCAAAAACTCGAGGAATAGCGGCAGCATCATTGCGCTATTTCAACGTAGCTGGTTCTTTAAAATCAACACGAGGATGGCTAGCAGAGCGCCACAATCCAGAAACCCATTTGATTCCTAATGTCTTGCGCAGCACTCCAGAAAATCCGGTAAAAATTTTTGGTACAGACTGGCCTACGGCCGATGGCACATGTGTGCGCGACTATGTTCACGTAGTTGATCTCATTGATGCCCATATCAAGGCACTCGTTTCGTTGACCGCTGGAGTTCATGAAATTTATAATCTTGGAAGTGGCGATGGATATTCAGTCCGACAAGTGATTGCGGCGGCATCGTCGGCGATTGGATATGAAATTCCGACAATTAATTCGCCGCGTCGCGCTGGAGATCCTGCTGTTTTGGTTGCCGATATTAGTAAGGCGAAAGAAAAGCTCAATTGGGTGCCTACCCGTGATATTCAAGCAATGGTTTCAGACACTCTGGCTTCGCTAAGTTAGCACTGAACTATGAGCAATATTGATAAAGCATTTGTTGAAACATTCGGCCACACTCCATCAATAATCGCTGCTGCACCTGGACGAGTTAATTTAATCGGAGAACATATCGATTACAGTGATGGCTTTGTTCTACCATTTGCAATAAACGATCGAACCTATGCTGCAGTTAGAATTCGTGATGACAAAAAGGTGCGAATAGTTTCAGCACAGCGCCGGCGTAAAATTATTGAAGTACATCTGGATTCTGTTAAACCAGGACTTAAAGGTGAGTGGGAGCGTTATCCTCTCAGTGTTATCTGGGCACTTGGAATAAATCAAGGTGTGGACATAATGATTGATGGCAATGTCCCGCTCGGGGCAGGACTTTCATCATCGGCGGCTTTAGAATGTTCAGTAGCTACTGCACTCAATCATCTCTTCTCACTTGGATTTTCTTTGCAGGATCTAGCTCGTTTAACTCAAAAAGGTGAAAATGAATATGTTGGTGTTCCTTGTGGAATTATGGATCAATCCGTTTCTCTCATGGCACAAATAGGTTCAGCACTATTACTAGACTGCCGTGACTTATCAACGCGAAATGTCAGTTTTGATGTGGCCTCAAGTGGGCTTGAACTATTAATTATTGACACACAGGCCCATCACTCCCTAACAGATGGTGGTTACGCAGAACGACGAGCATCATGTGAGTCTGCAACTGCCAAACTCGGTATCCAATCATTACGAGATTTGTCCTTAGAGCAACTTTTGCAATCGCGCAGCCTTCTAACAAATACTGAATTTATTCGCGTACAACATGCCGTTACCGAAATGGCGCGCGTGCTCAATGCAGTGCTCGCTTTAGAAAATAAAGATTTTAAGCAATTAGGTGAACTTCTCAATCAATCCCATGCTTCTCTACGCGATGATTACACCGTTTCATGCCCAGAACTCAATGTGGCTGTAGATGCATCGTTAACTGCGGGTGCACTTGGTGCGCGAATGGTAGGTGGTGGTTTCGGCGGAAGTGCAATCGCACTTATTCATGCCTCAAAGACAAAGGCAACAATTGAGGCTGTAGAAAAAGCTTTTATGGGAAATGCCTTCAAAGCTCCGCGGTTTTTTACTTCATTGCCAAGCCAAGGTGCTGAAATTATTCAACGGGTGTAATTGAAACTACTTCTACCCCGCCAATAGCTCCAAGCACATTTAATAAATCAGTTGGGTCACTTCCAGGAACCGCTACGACAATATCGTCGTAGCCGCGTCCATTTTCAGATTTCAATACGGCCAATTCGCGAATATCTCCACCGGCTGCCCCAATGGCAGAAGCGAGTAAACCAAGTGCACCTGGTCGATCAGGAAGCGAAACATTTAATTTGAATTGTGCCATGTCTAAAGAGTACCCCGAGTTTGTTTCGTGAAAGTTACAGTTCGACAACCCAAAGACCAGAAATGGCAACCTTTATCTTAGCCAGTGGAGTTTGAGTTGGACCGCCAAGAACCTTGGCTGAATTTAAGGGATCATATTCTGCGCCATGGCATGGGCAGAGAAGCGTCTTACTTTTAGCTGAATATGTAACTGTGCACCCTTGGTGAGTGCAAATTGCGGAGTACGCAAAGACTCCCTTTTTTGTTCTGAAAAGAATCGCTGGCGTGCCATTTTTGGCAATAAAGTTTTTGCTGCCACCAAATTTGATTCCAGTTAATTTTACGATTTTCGTACTTGCTGCAGCAGAGTTATTTGTTGCTGGTGCAGCTTTTGCGAAAAACTTTCCAGCCCCGGCGAAAGCCACTGCTAATGCTCCGGTGATTCCTGCCCGTAAAAATCCACGACGTTCTAAAGACATTTGTAAACCCCTTCGCTTTCCTGAGATGAGTAGTAAATAGGACAACCATAGAACTGCATAGGCAGTATCGCTTGCTAAGAAATACGGCGTGGAATGAAAACTACTTGCAAGCCAGAGCCCAACCGACATTGCAAAGCCTGCCAGTGCACTGAGCCGAGGCGCAACCCATAAAAGTGTCGCAAGACCGATAGCAAACTCGGAGATCATGACAAAACCGCCAACGAAAACGGCGTGCTCGATCAGTTTGTTGAAAGCAAAGCCAACTGGGGATTGTGTTGAATACGCCGAAAGTTGAGTTCCAATAAAAGTTGAGGATCCAGAAGTCAGAAAACCAGCATCGCTTGCTTTAACCCACCCTGCATAAATCCAAGTAACTCCGAGCCAGAGACGCATAATTCGAAGGGCTGGTGTTTGCGAGCGCCATGATTGCAGTGCAGTTTGGATGTAACTGCTTGGTTTGCTCATAACGTGAATAGTAAAGCGTCTGGCTGAGAAATAGCCGAGTAAGAAGCTCCCTGACTTGGATTCGAACCAAGAACCTGCCGGTTAA
>Ga0194048_10000916_pt1 | contig 14532 bp, 5 predicted proteins | sample JunL225m_MetaG_FD_161685 | JGI IMG/M metagenome (GOLD analysis project Ga0194048, IMG submission 161685) | Anoxic zone freshwater microbial communities from boreal shield lake in IISD Experimental Lakes Area, Ontario, Canada - Jun2016-L222-5m | ecosystem: Environmental > Aquatic > Freshwater >...
TTTGCAGGATCAGCCCCACTTCCCCACCCCATATGAACCTCGGCATACCCCATGCCTTTGGGCGCGCTTTGCGCGTCGCATCCCGGCACTTGTCATGCCTTGCGCTCGCGTCCGCCGAGCTACTCGCCGCCACGCCCGAACTTCGAACTTTTCGCGTCGATGCCGGTGACGCCGCAAGCGCGTTGCATCAATTCACCGACCAGGCCGCGGAAAAAGTGGCCTATCCCGCGGATACTGTCCGCAACATCAACACGCGTGCTGTCCATGGTGAGTTCACGCCCCATGAGGCGCTGACGCGTATGACCGCCGGCACACCGCTGGTGGTGGTGCGGGACGAAACGACGGGGGCTCTCAGTGTGCGCATGGAAACGTCGGGGGGCGGGAATGAGCGGCGCGGCCCGCAACCCGAAGGGACGGTAACCGGCACCGGCGCCATCGGGGGCCGGGTGAAGAACGCCGCCACCGGCGCCTACCTGCATAACGCCCGGGTCGCCCTCGCCGGCACGAACCAGCTCGTGTTCACGGACGAGTCCGGGATGTTCCGGATGACTGAAATCGCCGTCGGCAACGTAACGCTCGAGGTGTTCTACACCGGGCTGGACACCCAGACCGTAGCGTTGGCGGTTTTGCCCGGGGAGACGACCGAGCGCGATGTCGGTCTGACGAGCGCCGCGCGCTACGGCGACGAGGCGGGGGTGGTGAAGCTCAAATCCTACAAAGTCGCCTCGTCGCGCGAGACCGATATCGAGGCGATCGCGATCAACGAGCAGCGTTTCGCGCCGAACATCAAGAATGTGATCTCCACCGAGACGCTCGGCGATCCACTCGGCGGGAGCATGGGTGATTTCCTGCGCTTCTTGCCCGGCGTAGCGGCGGCGTACGGCGCGCTCGAGACCGAGGGCGTGCTGATCCGAGGCTTTCCCAGCAACCTTTCGGTGGTCTCTTATGACGGGGTACAGCTGGCGGGCGCCAATCTCAGCGGCGAACGCGATTTCACGCCTTCCCGCATCGGGGTAAACAGCATCTCGCGGGTCGAGGTCACGAAAGTGCCGCTGCCCTCGACACCCGCCGACACGATGTCGGGTTCGATCAACCTGGTCAGCAAGAGCGCGTTCGAACGCAGCACCGCGGAATTCAGGTATCGCGCCGGAATGGCCTCAAACGAGCAGACCTTTTCGCTGAAAAAGACCCCCGACGCCGGCTACAAACGGAATTACAAGGTCTACCCCGACCTCAATTTCGATTATACTCTTCCGCTCAGCCGACAGCTGGGCCTCGTGGTCACCGGACTGCACTCGACGTCGTCGTTCAACACCGACACGTGGTACACGGACTACCTCGCCAGCGGCACGGGGACCGGCGCGACCCCGGCCAATCCGTATCTCTGGCGCAACCGCAACGTCGAGTTGAACCGCGTCTACGAGCGCACTTCGCTCTCCACCCGCCTTGACTGGCGGCCGTCCCCGCACGGTGTTCTGTCTTTCGGGGCGGTGACAACGCTGTACGACCAGCAGAACCCCAACTCCCAGTTCAATCCGACCGCCGGCAACGTGGGGACGCCAAGCATCGCGGGTGGCACCGCCCTCTCTTACACCCCGGATCGCGTCACGGGCGCGACCGGGCGCGGCAGCGTACCCATGGCCTTCAGTTTCCTCCGGAGCGGCGGACTCTCACAGTCGGCCAACGTGCGCTACCGGCTCGACGACGGCACGTGGCGGATCCAGACCGCATTCAGTGCCTCGAACTCAAAGGCCACGCGCCGCGACACGGATGAAGGGTATTTCAACGCGCTCAGCGTCGGCCTGCGCATGCCGGTGCGCGTTTCATATACGGGAATCAGCCGCGGTCGCGTGGGCGATTTTCAGGTGTTCGACAACGCGAACCAGCCGGTGGATGTGTTCGACCTCAACAACTACACGCTCACGGCGGCGACGAACCAACCCAAGACCGACATCCGTTCGACGATCCGCAACGTCGACCTCGACGTGCGCCGGGAACTGCGCTGGTTTCCCTTTCCGGTCGCCGTGCAGGCGGGCGGGATGAGCCGGGTCCAGACCAACGACGACCGCCGCGTGAACGGCCGCACCTATAATTACAACGGCATCAACGGCTCCCTCTCGGCCGCACCCTACCTCAACGACATTTTCTACGGTGCCCGAAAACTGGACTCATATCCGGATAAACCGTACGTCCCGTGGGTGTCGCCGAGCCGAGTCTGGTCGGCCTTGCAGGCAAATCCGGCCCTGCTCACGCAAACGGTGGCGCAACAGCGGACAACCGCGAGTAACAATATCCTCAACTCGAAATACATCGAGGAGATGGTATCCGCTGGTTTCATGCAGGTTGAGGCTCGGCTCCTCGCCAACCGGCTCCGCGTCGTGACCGGCGTGCGTTTCGAGACGACCACCGACCGCGGCGAGGGTCCGCTGCAGGATCCGAACGCGGTCTTTATCCGCACCACCACGGGCGCCTTCGCCCGCACTGCCGCCGGGGCCCGGATGCGCAAACCCGAGGCGGGGCTGGCCGGCTCGGTCGAGGAGGTCGCGCTTATCTACAAGGAGCGAGCGGCGCGGGCGGAGCGCGCGTACCACGGCTATTATCCGAGCCTGCACCTTAATTTCAACGCCACCGACCGTCTGCTCGTACGTGCGGCGTACGCCAAGACCTACGGGCGCCCCAATTTCAGCAATATCATCCCCAATACCACCGTCACCCAGGACGATGATCTGAATCAGGATCCCGAGCACACGCTCGGTCGGATCACGTTCAGCAACGTCGGCCTGAAGCCCTGGTCAGCCGACAACTACGACCTGTCGACGGAATATTACACCGCTCACGGCGGCGTGGTCAGCGCCGGGGTCTTCCTGAAGGAAGTCCGGAATTTTTTCGGCACGTACGTCAAGGACGCCACGGCGGCCGACCTGGAGCTGCTCGGCCTCGATCCGCGCTACCTCGGCTGGCGCGTGACCACCCAGTTCAATTCCGGCTCGGCGCGGGTACGCGGTGCGGAGTTAAACGTCCGCCACTCCCTCGTCCCCTTCGGCGCCTGGGGCCGACACGTGATCGTTTTTGCCAACGCCACGAAACTGCGGCTCGAGGGCAACGACCTCGCCGATTTCACGGGGTTCCTGCCCGCGTCGGTGAACTGGGGCTTCACCCTCGCAAGGAACCGGGCGACCCTCATCACCAAGTGGAACTACCGCGGCGAGCAGAAAGCAGTTTCGTTTCCCGACCTGGGGCCGGACGCATTCCGCCATCCCCAGCCCCGCACTCAGCTCGACGTGAGCCTCGACTACCTCATCGGTAAACGCACCTCCCTCTATTTCAATTTGCGGAACGCGACGAACGGGGTCCAAAATGAATTTGCCTATGGCTCCCAAACCCCGGGCTACGCTCGCGAATTCTACCACGGCAAGTTCGGCCGCGTCTTCACCGCGGGGGTGAAGGGCACGTTTTAGCGCCGGGCCATCGCCCCCACACCCATGACCCGTCAGCGGCATCCCCAACCTCCCGCGGCCGCGCCGGCACGCCGCGCGATCTCCGTCCGCGTGGTTTGCTTGCTCGGGACTCTGATCACGATCTGTCGAGCCGCCGACCCGAACGCCGTGGACTTCGGCCGCGACATCTTGCCGATCCTGTCCAACAACTGCTTTCACTGCCACGGACCCGACGACGGCCAACGGAAAGCGAAGCTGCGGCTCGACACGCGCGAGGGTCTGTTCGGCGCCGGCAAGAGTGACGCGACCGCCGTCGTCCCCGGCCGGAGCGACACGAGCGAATTAATCCTGCGCGTCACGTCGACCTACGACGACGAACAGATGCCGCCGCCCGATGCCAAGGAAAAGCTCCACCCTCGGCAAATCGCGTTGCTCAAACGCTGGGTCGAGGAGGGCGCACCGTGGGGCCGGCACTGGGCCTACGTGCCACCGCCACGCGTCGCCCCACCCGCGGTCCGCACGCCGGCCGCCGGCAAAAATCCCATCGATGCCTTCGTGCGCGCGCGCCTCGAACGCGAAGGGCTCGCACCCTCACCGGAGACCGACCGGCGCACGCTGCACCGCCGGCTCAGCCTCGATCTGCTCGGGTTGCCGCCGGCTCCGCAGGAGGTGGCGGCGTTCGTCGCCAACCCGCGCCCCGACGCCTATGAGCGGCTCGTCGACACGCTCCTCGCCTCACCGCACTTCGGCGAACGCTGGGGCCGGCACTGGCTCGACCTCGCGCGCTATGCCGACAGCGCCGGCTACCTCAACGATACGCTGCGGCCGTACGCGTACCTTTACCGCGACTGGGTCATCAACGCCGTCAACCGCGACCAGCCGTTCGACCAATTCACGATCGAGCAACTGGCCGGCGACCTGCTGCCCGCGGCCACGCTGGAGCAGAAGATCGCCACCGGGTTTCACCGCAACGCCCTGAAAAACGACGAAGCCGGCGCCGATCTCGAACTCGACCGAACGAAGGCCGCCGTCGACCGCACCGCGACGACGGGCGCCGTCTGGCTCGGACTCACCGTCGGCTGCGCCGAGTGCCACGCGCACAAGTACGATCCCATTTCACACCGCGAGTTTTACCAGCTCTATGCGTTCTTCAACCGCACGGCCGAACGCGACGTACCCGCGCCGCGGCCCGACGAGCTCGCCGCGTACAACCGCAAACAGGAGACCTGGGAAAAAGAACGCCAACGCCTCGCGTCTCCGATCGCCGACTACGTCGCCACGCTGGTGGACACCCGCGTGCCGGCGTGGGAGACGCAACTGCAGCTTCCCGCCGCGCGCTGGCACGTCCTCGCGCCCACCGAGATCACGCACCTCACCGAGGACGAGGAGCGCACGCTACTCCCGAACGCCGACCACTCGGTCACGACCGGGGCCAAGGATCCCGTGAAGTCGCGCTACGTCGTGCAGGCCCCGGTGAATCTCCGCGGCGTGACCGGCTTCCGCCTCGAGGCGCTGGCCGATCTCGGCGAAAAGGCCGGGCGCAGCAAGGGCGGCGATTTCGCGTTGGCGGAATTTTCCGCAATGCTGAAGACCGCCGGCGGCGAACAGCGTAAACTGGAATTCGCCGCCGTACGCGCCGACTTTGCCGCCAAGAGCGGACCGGCCGAGCACGTGCTCGACGGCGATAGCACGACGGGCTGGAGCATCGCGCCGCAGACCGAGAAGACGCACGTGTTGGTCTTCGAGCTGAAGGCCCCCCAGGATTTTCCCGCGGGCTCGACGCTCTACTTCGACCTCGAGCACCGGATCACCGGTGTGCTCGGCCGCTTCCGGCTCGCCGTCACGACCGCGGGCCTGCCGCTCGCGGCGGACCCGCTGCCCGATGCGATCCTCGCGATCCTCGACACGCCGGCCGCACAACGCACCGCCGTCGCCACGCGTGAGCTCGCCCACCACGTCGCCCGCTTCGCTGACGCCCGCGGCCAAGAGTTGTTCGCGCCGCTGGCCGCGCACTTGGCGAAAGCACCCGAGTTCCCCAAGACCGCGGCGCCCATTCTCGTCACCCATGAACGTAAAACGCGCATCCACCTCCGCGGCGATTACCAACAGACCGGCGAGGAAGTGGAGCCGGGCACACCCGCCGTCCTGCCGCCGCTCCACGCGCGAGGCGCCAAGCCCGACCGCCTCGACCTTGCCCGCTGGCTCGTCGATCCGGCCAACCCGCTGCCCGCCCGCGTCACCGTGAACCATGTGTGGAAGCACCTCTTTGGGCGCGGGCTCGTCGCCACCGTCGACAACTTCGGCGCGCTCGGCGAACGCCCCTCGCATCCCGAGCTGCTCGATTTTCTCGCCACCGAATTCGTCCGGCTCGGCTGGAGCCGCAAGCAACTCATCCGGCTGATCGTCACTTCGGCCACGTACCGGCAGTCGTCCGCCGGGCGCGCCGAACTCGTCGAGCGGGATCCGTTGAATGTTCTCCTCGCGCGCCAGAGCCGCCACCGCCTCGAGGCGGAAACGGTGCGCGATGTCTTCCTGGCCGGCAGCGGCCTGCTCAACCCCCGCGTCGGCGGCCCGAGCATCCACCCCCCGCTGCCCGCGTTCGTCATGGCCTTCGGCCGCAACCGCAGCTGGCCGGAAACCACGGGGCCGGAGCGGTATCGGCGCGGGATGTACATCCATCTCCGGCGCAACGTCCCCTACCCGATGCTGGCGACCTTCGACGCCTCCGATGCCAGCGTCACGTGCCTCCAGCGCGAGCGCTCGAACTCCCCGCTGCAGGCGCTGACCTTGCTCAACGACCCCGTGTTCTTCGAGTGCAGCGCGAAGTTGGGCGCGTGGCTCGCGGGGCAACCGGGCGACGTCGACGCGCGGCTTCGCGCCGGCTTCGAGCGCTGTCTGGCGCGTCCGCCGACGCCGGCCGAGCAGCAGGCCATGCGCACGCACTTTGACGATCAACTCCACCTCGCCGGTGGCGACCAGGCTCGAGCTTACCTCGCGGCCGCCCGGTTGATTATGAATCTCGACGAATTCATCACCCGCGAATGAGCCGCCCGGCGCACCCCCCATCTCCTCCCCATGTTTAGCCGGCGAAATTTTCTCACCCAAGCCTGCGGCGGTATCGGCGGCCTCGCCTTGTCGCACCTGCTGAACCACGACGGCCTGCTGGCAGCGCCGGCCGGGGCCGACGGTTTGCCGCGGACGCACCACGCACCGAAGGCGAAAAACTGCATCTACATTTACCTCGAGGGCGGGCCGAGCCAGATGGACCTCTACGACCCGAAGCCGATGCTCAACCGGCTCGACGGCCAGGCACTGCCGGAATCGATGTTGAAGAACATGCGCTTCGCGTTCCTCGCCAAGGAATCGGCGCGCATCATGGGCACGCCGCGGACGTTCAAGCGGCACGGGCAGTGCGGTATGGAGTTGTCCGATCTGCTGCCGCACATCGGCTCGATCGCCGACGACATCTGCCTGATCCGTTCGATGCACACGGACCAGTTCAACCACGTGCCCGGTCAGCTTTTGATGAACACCGGGTCGGCCATCTCGGGCCGGCCAAGCATGGGCTCGTGGCTCAGCTACGGCCTCGGGCACCAGGGGAAGAATCTGCCCGAGTTTGTCGTCTTGATCTGCGTCGGCCGCGGCGTACCCGGCGGCTCGGCGAGTTGGGCGAGCGGATTTCTGCCGTCAAAATATTCCGGCGTGATGTTCCGCAACGATGGTAGCCCGGTGCTCAACCTCGACAACCCCGCAGGGGTGACGCCGGCGATCCAGCAGCGCAATATCGAGGCGGTGAACCAACTGAACGCGCTGCGGCACGCGCAGGTGCATGATCCGGAGATTGAAAGCCGCATCGCCGCCTACGAACTCGCGTTTCGCATGCAGACCGCGGCACCGGAGCTCATGGATCTTTCCGGTGAGTCGCAGGCGACGCTCGACCTGTACGGGCTCAACCGCAACGAGCCCAAGATCGAGGGCGGCAACCAGCTCGGCGGCACGGGCCTCTTCGGCACCTTTGCGCGCAATTGCCTCATGGCCCGCCGGCTCGTCGAACGCGGCGTGCGCGTCGTGCAGGTGATCCACGCTTCGTGGGACCACCATAGCCGGATCAACACCGACCTGCCGCACAATTGCCTCATGGCCGACCAGCCGATCGCCGCCCTCGTGAAGGACCTCAAGCAGCGCGGCCTCCTTGACGATACGCTCGTGATCTGCGGCTCCGAATTCGGCCGCACCGCCCTCGGCGAAAACCGCCCCGGCCAACGCGCGGTCACCGGGCGTGACCATCACCCGAACGCCTTCAGCCTCTGGCTCGCCGGGGGCGGCGTGAAAGGCGGCCAAGTGATCGGCGAAACCGACGACATCGCGTGGAACGTGACCAAGGACCCCGTGCACGTCCACGACCTGCACGCCTCGGTGCTGCACCTGTTCGGTTTCGACCACACAAAGCTCACGTATCGTTTCCAGGGCCGCGATTACCGGCTGACGGATGTCGCGGGGCAGATTGTGCCGAAGCTGTTTGCGTGACCGGGGACGATCCGGACCTGCCCAGGAGGCAACGGAGGAAGCCGCCGGCGGAGCACCTGCGACCGCGCTTGAGCCGCGGGGGAAAGCGTGGCGTACTCGCGGCGGACTTGCTTGCCCCACTTCGGTTCCCCTTCCCCGCCATGTCGACTCCGCTCTCCCGCCGCTCTTTCGTGAAGTCAGTTGCCAGCCTGCCGGTGCTCGGCGCGCTCGGCTCCCTGCAGATCAATGTGCGGGCGGGCGATTCCCCGCTCGGGCTCGTGGCGGGCAACGATCGGATCAACCGCGAACGCCAGGCCGCGCTCACGCTGTTGAAGCCGACGCAGGCCCAGCTCGAGCGCGGCTTGCGGCTGCATGCGGACGCACTCGTGTTCGAATCGTACGGTTTTGCGCCGCGGGCCGCGATGGACGGCGCCGCGTTCCAAGCCTTCGCCGCCAACGGCGCGCCCGAGGCCGAGTTGGTAGATTTGCGCGAGGAGATGGCGATGACGCGCTGGGCGACCGACGCCGCGGAGCGCGCCGAATTTCTCGAGGCGATGCGGATCGCGGGCGTAACCTGCATTTTTCAAAACACCGGTGAGGAGGGCAGCGATCCGTTGCGGCTGATGAAACGTCTCGCCCGCTTCACCTACGCGACCGATGTCGGCCGCGACACCTGTTTCCGCGCGACGCGGCCCGATGACATCGTCGCCGCGAAAAAGGCCGGTAAACACTGCCTGTACTTCACCACCAACGGCGTACCGCTGCGGCAGGAGTGGGAGAGCACGCGCGACGAGCTACGCCTCATCCGGATCTTCCGCCAGCTCGGCGTGCGCATGATGCACCTGACCTACAATCGCCGTAATCCGATCGGCGATGGCGCGGGTGAGCCGAACGATGGCGGCTTGAGCGATTTTGGCCACATGGTCGTCGCGGAGATGAACCGCCTCGGCGTGATCGTCGACGTCTCACACTCCGGCTGGCGCACGAGTCTCGAGGCGGCAAAGGCCTCCCAGCGCCCGATGGTCGCGAGCCACACGACCTGCGGCGGCGTGTACCGGCATTTCCGCGGCAAACCCGACGAGGTGGTGCGCGCGATCTGCGATACGGGTGGGCTCGTCGGCATCTGCTGCATCCCGCGTTTCCTCGGCGGCAACGGCGACATCCACGCGTTTCTGAACCACCTCGACTATGCCGTGAAAACCTTCGGCGCCGACCACGTCGCAATCGGGCCGGACATCTCGTACACTTCAAAAAACGAGGCGGCGGAACGCGCCAAGGTGCGCGCGCGGGCGGACGGACGCTCGCCGCTCAGTGCGGCGGGGTCGAAGTGGGAGCACCTCTGGCCGGTCGACGACTTTAAGCCGAAACCGCAGGCCGAGCAGTCGATCGCGTGGACCAACTGGCCGTTATTCACCGTCGGCCTCGTGCAACGCGGCCACAGCGACGCGACGATCCGGAAGATTCTCGGCGAAAACGCGCTCCGCGTCGCCCGCGCGAACTGGACGGAAGCGGCGGGTTGAATCCAGTCCGGGTAAGAAAGCAGAGGGACGCAACAAGGTGGTGGGACCGGATGTCCCCACCGGATCGGTCTCTCAACGCTCGACTCTCAACTGCATTTTGGTTCAGCGCTTGAGCACTTTGTCCGCGAAATTCAGATACTGCGCCCAGTCGTAGGGCTTGATGTCGTGTTCGCCGGTACGGATGTGGTACGCCACACCGTCGCCGAACAGCGGCTGGTTGACGGCCGGCATCTCCGCCGCACCCAGTCCCTTCTGGCCGAAGAGCGCGTAGACCGGGCCGGCGTGGCGGGCGGAGAGAAATTCGCCGCGCGGGTCGGCCCACGGATCGCCCTCGGCGCTGGCGACGTGGACCGGACGCGGCGCGACCAAGGCGAGCAGTTCGTGCTGGTCGACGGGCAAAGCCGACTCACGCGCGTTGTAGGCCCGGAAGTTGCGGGCGAACCAGAAGGGGAAGGACGTGTTGATGCGTTCCACCGTCTCGCCGAAATCACGCATGCTCAACGCCGCGCCGCCGCAGCCGGAGTCGTTGGAAATCACATAGGCGAACCGCTCGTCCTGCGCGCCGGCCCAGAGCGCCGCCTTGCCCAGCCGCGAGTGGCCGTGCACCGCCACCCGCGTCCCGTCGATCTCGGGATCGTTCAGCAGCACGTCCAGCGCGCGGCTGAGCCCCCAGGCCCAGATGCCAATGGCGCCCCACGCGTCGGGCGTGCGGGCGTTGACCGCACCGGTGGCAAAGAGGGTGGCGACGTCCTTCGTCAGGCCTTCATTCCGGTCCTCGCAGAGATCGCCGTAGTACATCGTCACGGTCGCGTAGCCGCGGGCGATGACGTTTTCGATCTCCCATCGTCCCGCATGCACGCCGCGCGTGCCGGCGGTGGCGCGGTTGTTGACGATCTTGAACTCGGAGTTGGTCCGCATCCACGCTGTGGATAGGGTGATGCCCGGGTCGGCGTTGACGCACGAGTTGCCGTAGTAATTCAGCCCGAGAAACGCGGGCCACGGCGCGTGGCGACCGACCGCCCCCCGCGGCTGATAAAGCAGGAGGTGCATCTTTGGACCGTCTTTCTTTTCCGTGAACCAGACCGTCACTTCCTTCCGCACCGCCTTGCCGCCGAGTGCGGCGCGGTCGTCGGAGGTCACCGCCCAGTGCATCTGCGCGGGCCGTCCGCCCGGCGTGCGGCCGTACACTTCGCGGGCAAACAGCTCGAGCAGTTCGGGCCGGCGTTGCGTCCGCCACGCGGCGGCGTCGGGCACCGGTGCACCCGAGTTGAGCACGAGCGGATCCGGCAGGGTGTAGGGCCGGACTTTAGCTTCGTCCAAATTGATACCGGGTTGGGGTGCGGCGGCGAAGAGGGACGCGGCCGCGAGGGACAGGAGGGGAAGCAAGCGACGGGGCATGACGGCAGCATGGGCGGCGCGGGCCGCAGCGGCAAGGCGGCACAAAACGGATCCGGGGCGGGCTTTGAAAAAACGCATCGTGTCGCGCGCCGGCACGGCTACGGTGCGCGCACGATGACCACCCTGCTCCGCCCGCTCCCCGGACTGCTCATCCTGTCCCTGACCGCCGCCCGGCTGGCCGCGGACGTTACGCTCGCCCCGCTGTTCACCGACGGCGCCGTGCTCCAGCGGGACAAACCGGTCGCGGTGTGGGGGCGCGCCGATGCGAACGAAAAAGTGACGGTCACGTTCGGGGCGCAGGTGCGCACGGCAACCCCGGGGCTCGACGGACGCTGGATTGCGATTTTGGAGCCGATGCCGGCATCCGGGCAGGGCGAGCGAATGACCGTGCAGGGAAAAAACACCCTCACGCTCAACGACGTGCTCGTCGGCGAGGTGTGGCTTTGTTCCGGTCAGTCCAACATGGAGTGGCCCGTGGCGCGGGCGGAAAACAGCGAACGCGAAATCGCCGCGGCCAACTTCCCGTTGATCCGCCACGTGCGGGTCGATCATGTGGTGTCCGAAACGCCGGCCGACACGGTAAAGACCGGTGGCTGGCAGGCGGCGACGCCGTCGAACACGGGCACCTTCACGGCCGTCGGCTTCTTTTTTGCGCGCGACCTCTATCAGAAGCTGCGGGTGCCGGTCGGCATCGTACACAGCTCGTGGGGCGGTACACCCGTGGAGTCGTGGCTGAGTCCGGCGGCGCTTGCCGGCAACCCGGCGTTTAAGGTCGTGTCCGAGCGTTGGCAGGAAAACCTGCGGGAATTTCCCGCGCGGCAGGCGGCCTACGAGGCGAAGCTCGCCGAGTGGACCCAGACCGAGGCGGCCGCACGGCAGACCGCACCCGCGGCTCCTACCACCGCGACGAAGAAGAGCGCAAAGAAGTCCGCGCCGGTCGTCGCCGCGACGCACGCAGACTGGCTGCGGAAGAACCCGCGGCCCCGGCCCCCGCGCGGTGCCGGCGATCCGTGGACGCCGACCGGACTCTTCAACGGCATGATCAATCCGCTGCTCCCGTACGCGCTGCGCGGCTTCCTGTGGTACCAGGGCGAGAGCAACGCCGAGCGGGCCGCGGAGTACCACCCGTTATTCTCTGCGATGATCACGGCGTGGCGCGCCCACTTCGGGCAGGGCGAGCTGCCGTTCTATTGGGTCAGCCTGGCCAACTACGGCGTGGCGGGCGACGGCAACGAGAAGGGCCGCACGTATGCGTTCCTCCGCGAGGCCCAGACGAAGGCGCTGGCGTTGCCCGAGACGGGCCAGGCGCTGGCGATCGACATCGGCGACCCGAAAGACATTCACCCGAAAAACAAACAGGAGGTCGGCCGCCGCCTCGCCCTGCTGGCGCGCAACCGCGTGTACGACATCGTGGGCGACGACACCGGTCCGTCGTTTGTGGCGGCCCAACGCGAAGGCGCAGCCCTGCGCGTGCGGTTCACCCATGCCGGCGGCGGGCTGATCGCGCGGGAAAAGCCGGTGCAGTCGCTCGAGCTTGCCGGAGCGGACCGCGTGTTTCATCCCGCCGAAGGCAAGATCGACCGTGAGACGTTGCTCGTGAGTTCACCCGCCGTGCGCGATCCGGTCGCCGTGCGTTATGCGTGGACGAACGCGCCCGAGGCAAACTTGTGCAACGGCGCTGGTCTGCCCGCGGTGCCGTTTCGTAGCGACGCGTGGTAAGCAACCGGGATTGAGGTAGGCCCGGCCGGTGGCCGGGCGACGCGTCTCGGATAACCCACCCTATCGCCCGCCCACCGGGCGGGCCTACAACAGAGGCGGGAACCGATGGGGACATCGGGTCCCACCAGCTCTGTCCACAAAAAAGGGCGCGCTGCTCGCGCGCCCTTGAAAGGAAAAGCGTTTCCTTGGCCGAACCGACTCAGCGCACTACGTAAACCTCGAGTAGCGCGGTGCCGTTATTGGTGCCGGTGACCTGGATCGTGTAGGCGCCACCGGGGAGCGTCGCGAGCACGGCCGCGTCCTTACTGCCGGTCGCAAGGGCGAAGGCGCCGACGCGGCTGGTGGCGAGGGAAATGTCACTGACGCTCGACACCCAGTTGTCGTTCGCACCGAGGGCGCGGCCGGCGGAGTCAAAGAGCGAAATCACCGGATCGTTGACGACGCCGAGGGTGCCGAAGGCCGCAAGGCCGGGGCCGACCGCACGGAGCAGCAGACGGTCGACTGCGCTACCACCTGAGATCACGAAGCCGCTGATCAAAGCCGCATCACCGGTGCCGGCCGCACCGCGACTGGAAACATTAACAAGCTGCGAACCGGAGCCGGTGTCGGCGTCGTAGATTTCCGCGAGGGCGATGCCGGCCACGCCGCGCGGGTTGGCGACCTGCATGGTGTAGGTGCCCGGGGCGAGTTTCAAAACGATCGCGCTATCGGCGCTGCCGGCGGCAAGCGGGAAAGCGCCGGTGGCAGCCGCGGTCTGCACAAGTTCGGCGGCGGAGGCCCAGCCTTCATTGCCGGCGAGTTGGACGCCCTTGGCATCGAAAATCTGCAGGCTCGTGGCGGCGAGGGCGTCGGTGACACCGAAGGTCTTCAGGCCGGGACCGACGGCGCGCAGGAGCACGCGGCGCGGTTCGTTGCCGGCGATGGCGAAGCCGAGGATCAACGGGCTGTCGACCGCGACGAGGCCGCGGGTGGAGAGGTTGGAGAGGCGCGCGGTCGAGTTGCTGACGGCGCCCTGGGTCTGCGTCGCGAAGATTTCGATGACGCCGTCGGCGACCTGAACGAGGGTCGAGCGCGGCGCGATGCCGGTGACCGGATCGAGCGAGAGGCTCGGCGCGGCCGCCTGAGCCGGCGCCTGCGCGACCACCCCGGGCGCGGTGGCGAGCGGGTTGGTGAAATTAAACTCCCGCTGAACCTGCGTCATGCCGGACGACGTACCGCCGGTGGACGGCGTAATGCCGCGGGCGCGAACGTAGAAGGAACCACTGGCCGGCAAGCTGAGGCCCGCGACTTGCCAGTTGGCCGTACCCGGAACCCGGAGACCGTCGCCGAGACGGGTCCACGTGGAGAGGTTGGTCGAGAGTTCAAAGGTCACCGCCGAGAACTCGGCGGAAGTTCCGCCGCGGTTTAGCACCACGGAACCGCGGTTGGCCGCGACGCCGAGCGTCTGAGTGGCAACACCGGTAGCGGAGAGCCGGGCGATGCTGACGCGGGTGACGCCGCCGAGACTGGAGAAACCGCCGCCGATCATGAGGCGGCCGTCGGCCTGCAGGGCGATGGCGCCGACGGCTCCGTTGGGCGCAGGGTTGAAACTGGCATCGATCGTACCGTTGGCGTTGAGGCGCACGAGGCGCGAGGGCGCACCCGCGACAATGAGGCCACCGTCAGCCTGCACCGTCAGCGCAGAGACGCCGCCCGCGGGCGCGTTGAACGACGGGTCAGCGGAGCCGTCGGCGTTGAGGCGGGCGAGGCCGGCTTGATTGATCGCGTAGAGGATCTTGCCGTCGGCCTGGACCGCGACGGAGGTGACGGTACCGGAGACAGCCGGGGCGAACGCGGCGTCAGCTGCACCGGCCGCGGTGAGGCGGACGAGGCCGGAACCGCCGACGAGCACGCGGCCGTCGGCCTGGAGCGCGAGGGCGCGGACGGTACCGACGGCGCTGGCGTTATAGGCG
>Ga0194048_10000917_pt1 | contig 14529 bp, 9 predicted proteins | sample JunL225m_MetaG_FD_161685 | JGI IMG/M metagenome (GOLD analysis project Ga0194048, IMG submission 161685) | Anoxic zone freshwater microbial communities from boreal shield lake in IISD Experimental Lakes Area, Ontario, Canada - Jun2016-L222-5m | ecosystem: Environmental > Aquatic > Freshwater >...
GCACGGTGGTGTCATCTCCCTGGGCGAGCGCGACTGCTCGATCCAGCGTCGCCACCAGAAGGTGCTTGAGGAGAGCCCGTCGCCCATCGTCGACGACGCGCTGCGCACACGGCTCGACACGGCTGCAATCGCTTTCGCTCGCGCCGCCAACTATTGCGGTGCTGGTACGGCTGAGTTTCTCGTCAGTGGCGACGACATCTGGTTCCTTGAGCTCAACGCGCGCATCCAAGTCGAGCACCCGGTCACCGAGCTGGTGACGGGTGTCGATCTGATCGCCGAGATGATCCGCGTCGCCGACGGCGGCCACGTGCCTGCTGCTCCCACACCGAGTGGCCACGCGATTGAGGTACGCCTCTACGCCGAGGACCCACTCACGTTTCTCCCCCGCGTCGGTCTGTTGCGTGAGCTCGATCTACCTGAGGGCATCCGCATCGACCTCGGTATCGCGCCAGGCGACCAGGTGCCAACCGGCTACGACCCGATGATCGCCAAACTGATTGCCCACGGCGAGACGCGTGGCGAGGCACTCGAGCGTCTGACGACGGCGCTCGACCAGACGCGCGTGGCGGGCGTGATCACCAACCTGCCGTTTCTGCGCTGGCTCGTTCGCCAGCCCGAAGTGCTCGCCGGCACAGCCACCACCGCATTTCTCGAAGACCATCCACCACTCAGCACGCGCCGCGCACCCAGCGGAGCCTTCGCCGGAGCCTGGCGCCTCGGCACGGACACGACTGCGCACTTTCCTGTACCGCAATCGCCCGATTGGACCGCCGTCGCTGGCAGTGGCGACGGGCGACTGATCGCTCCGATGCCGGGCATCGTGCTCTCGCTCGCTGTCACCACAGGCCAAGAGGTCGCCGAGGGCGAGCTGATCGCCGTGCTCGAAGCAATGAAGATGGAGCATCGCCTCGAGGCGCCGTTCGCCGGCACGGTCGCCGAGCTCGGTGTAGAGCAGGGCGCCTTTATCGATGCGGGCGCGCTGATCGTGGCGATCGAGCCGAACTAGCAGTCCGAGTTAGAGCCCGAGGCTACGGGCGATCACAAGGCGCTGCACCTCGTTGGTGCCCTCGCCGATCTCGAGCACCTTCTGGTCGCGGTAGATGCGCGAGATTGGGTACTCGTCCATGTAGCCGTAGCCACCGTGGATCTGGACGGCCTGGTTGACCGCGCGATTCGACGCCTCGCCGGTGTAGAGCTTGGCGATCGCAGCCTCCTGGGCAAACGGGCGGCCCTGATCCTTCAGCCACGCAGCGCGGTAGACGAGTGCGCGCGCGGCAGCCAATTCGACCGCCATGTCGGCGAGCTTAAATTGGATCGCCTGGAACTTCGCGATCGGCCTGCCGAACTGATTGCGCGACTGCGCGTAGGCGAGCGAGAGGTCGTAGGCGGCCTGCATCGTGCCGAGTCCCATCGCGGCGATCGAGATGCGACCACCGTCGAGGATCTGCAGGAACTGCTTAAAGCCCATGCCGCGCGGGCCGAGCAGGTTCCCTTCGGGTACGAGCACGTCAGCGAACGTCAGCTCGCGCGTATCGGAGGCGTGCCAGCCAATCTTGTGCAACGGCGCACTCTGCGTGTAGCCCGGCGTGCCGTTGTCAACGATGATCGTCGAGATCTCGTCCTCGCCCGTGCGCACGGTGATCGTCACGCACTTGGTGATGTCGGTACCGGAGTTCGTGATGAACATCTTCGAGCCGTTGATCCGCCACTGGCCGTTCTCGAGCTCGGCGTGCGTGCGCGGATTACCCGCGTCGGAGCCGGCCTCGGGCTCGGTCAGGCCGAAGGCTGCTAGACGCTTGCCGGAGACGAGCTCAGGCAGCCACTGCTCCTTCTGGGCGTCCGTGCCGTACAGGTAGATCGGCATCGTGCCGAGCGACGTATGCGCAGCGACGGTGACGCCGACCGAGGCATCGACGCGCGTCAACTCTTCGACAGCAATCGCGTAAAGCAGCGTGTCGCCACCTGCGCCACCGATCGCCTCAGGGAACGGAATCCCCATCAGACCAAGCGTCGCCATCTCCTCGACGATCTCGTACGGGAAGCGATGCTCGCGATCGATTTCCTCCGCGATCGGCCCGATCTTCGTCTCGGCAAAGTCGCGCACCATGGCGCGAAAGTCCTCACATTCAACAGGCAGATCGAGATCCATCAGACGCTCCTCGCGAAAGGCGCGTCTCTCGCGCCGTGGCCACAAGCATATCGGCGCAGCGCCGTTCATAGACTGACACCCGAGTGCGCGTAAACTGCCGCGTGTGACTCCCCGGCACGACAGCGACTCTCCACGCATCGCGATCATTGGCGCGGGCTTTAGTGGCATCGGTATGGCCATGCGCTTGCAGGCAGCAGGAATCACGTCCTTCGAGATCTTCGAGGCGGCTTCCGAGGTTGGCGGCACGTGGTTCCACAACTCGTACCCGGGCGCCGCCTGCGATATCGCCTCGCACCTCTATTCCTTCTCGTTTCGCCGCAAACACGACTGGACCAAGACCTACGCGGGCCACGAGGAGATCCTCGAGTACCTCAAGACGTGCATGCGCGAACAGGATCTCTACGCCAAGACGCGTCTCAATACGGCGATTGAGACAGCGGCGTACGACGACGACACGAGCCGCTGGACCCTGACGACCGCTGCGGGTGAGCAGCTCGAGTACGACGTCGTGATCTTCGGCTGTGGGCAGCTCAACGAGCCTCAGCGGCCGAACATCCCCGGCCTCGATGAATTCCAGGGCGAGGTCTTCCACTCGGCCCGTTGGAACCACGACTACGACCTCGCTGGCAAGCGCGTCGCCGTGATCGGCAACGGCGCGAGCAGCGCGCAGTTTGTGCCCGAGATTGCCAAGAGCGTTGCCTCACTCGCCGTGTTCCAACGCACGCCCTCGTGGATCGTGCCGCGCCGCGACTTTCCCTACTCAGAGACGCAAAAGCGCCGCTTCCGCAAGATTCCCGGTGTCGAGAGCCTGCACCGACTTGGCATCTTCTGGTTCAACGAGTCGGGCTTTCTCGCCTTTCGGCCAGGCCAAAAATGGTGGGGTCTAATCCAAGGTTCGGACAAGGCCGAGGAGTGGCAGGGCGTTGCCCTCCGCCACCTCGAGAAGCAGGTCGCGGATCCCGAGTTGCGCGCCAAGCTGACGCCCCACTACGGCATTGGCTGCAAGCGGGTGCTGCTGTCGAACGACTGGTACCCGACGCTGCAGCGCGACAACACCGAGCTGGTCACCGACCGCATCACGAAGATCACCGCCGACACGATCGAGACGGAGGCCGGCTCGATAGGCCCGCTCGACGCGATCATTCTCGGCACCGGCTTCGACTCGACGAAGTTCATGTCGTCGGTCAAGATCACCGGCTCCGCTGGCGTCGATCTTGCGACGGCGTGGGCCGACGGACCGCAGGCGCACCTGGGGATCACGGTGGCGGGCTTTCCCAACCTCTTCATGCTGTACGGGCCGAACACCAACCTTGGCCACGGCACGATCATCTTCATGATCGAATGCCAGATTCGCTATATCCGTACGTGCATCAAACACATGCGAAAGGCCCGACTCAAGACGCTGGCGGTCGACCCGCAGGCGCAGGCCGACTTTAATCGCCAACTGCAGGACGATCTTTCCAAATCGGTGTGGGCCAGTGGCTGCGCCTCGTGGTACGTGACGGCCGACGGCAAGGTCCAGAACAACTGGTCGGGCTTCATGCTCGGCTACTGGAAGCGCACGCTGCGCCCCGACTTTGACGACTTCGTCGCTTCGTAAGCGGGTACGGTTCTGCGTATGAACCAGAAGACGGTGATCACGGGCGGCCCGATCCTGACGATGGCCGACGATTCGCGCGCGGAGGCCATCGCACTGCTTGATGGCCGCATCCTCGCCGTCGGTTCGCTTCAAGATTGTCGGGATGCTGCCGGTAAGGGTGCCGCCGAGCGCGACCTTGGTGGCCGTACCTTGATGCCCGGCTTCGTCGATGCCCATACGCATCCGTTGATGCTCGGCCAATGCGCCGCCTGGGTCGACTGTGCGCCGCCCGAGGTCACAACGATCGATGCGCTCGTGACGGTGCTTGGTCGTCGGCGCGATTCGCTGCCACCGACCGCTGACGTCTGGGGCTTCGGTGTGCATCACGGCGACCTCGACGTTCGGCGTAATCCCGAGGCGCCGGATCTCGACCGCGTCGCGACCGATCGGGTGGTTGCGGTCATGCACCGCTCGGGCCACGGCGTGATGGTCAATAGTCATTGCCTCGCGCTCAACGGCATTACCAAGGACCTGCCCGACCCCGCCGGTGGCCGCATCGAGCGCGACGAGCAGGGCAACCCGACGGGTGTGATGTGGGATGCCGCGATCGACCTGATCACGGGGCCCGACGGCGTCAAGACACTCAACCACGGCCCGAACATCCACATTCCCGATGCGCCCGAACGGCTCGTCGATCTGCTCTGCAACGCCCAGACGATGCTGCTCAAGGCCGGCATCACGTCGGTGACCGACTGCCAAGTGACACGCCGCGAGATGGAGACCTACCTGTCGGCCCGCGACGCTGGTCGCCTGCAGCTACGCGTCTCGATGCTGACCCTGTCGACCTTGCTCGAGGCGTTGATCGAACTCGGCCTGCGCTCGCGCCTTGGCGACGACCACCTCGCGTTTGCCGGACTCAAGCTCTACGCCGACGGCACCTTGACGGGCCTGACGGCCTACTTCGAGAGTGGCTACCGCTTCGACCCGTGCCACCACGGACAGCTCTATCACGAGCCTGCCGAGCTGCGGCGGCTGATCCGCCGTGCTCACCGCTTTGGCCTGCAGACGGGTACACACGCACAGGGCGATTCGGCAATCCAGATCGTGCTCGACGCCGTCACCGAGGCGCTCGACGATGTCGAACGACACGATCATCGCCACCGCATCGAACACTGCGGCATGCCTACCGACGAGCAGATCGCCCGCATCGCCGAGCTCGGCATCTACCCGATTCCTCAGCCGACGCATCACTATCTCGTCGGCGATGCTCTAGTCGAGGCGCTCGGCGAGAAGGCAAACCGCTACAACCCGTACGGCCTGTTTCGGGACGCGGGGGTACCAATCGTGCTTAGTTCCGACACACCGGTCTCGGGTCCCGACCCACTCGAGGCTGTCTGGGCCGCCGTCACACGCCAGACCCGCTACGGCTCCACGCTCGGTGGTCCCGAACTCTGCCTCACGGTCGAACAGGCGCTGCGTGGCTACACCATCAACGGCGCCGCTGCGACCAAGCGCGACCACCTCGTTGGCTCACTCGAGCCAGGCAAGTTGGCCGACCTCGTCGTGTTGTCCGACGACCCGTTGGCCTCGGCCATCGACGATCTGCGCTCGATTCGTGTCGAAGAGACGTGGGTCGATGGCGCCCCGGTCGACTTCGCGCGCCTGTAGTCGCTGAGCGACTACGAGTGCGACGCGACGGGCAACTCGCCCACCCGCGGTAGCTCGAGCCGCTCCCAGATGTCCGTGAGGCCAGCGACCAGCGCCTGCTCGTCGGCATCCGTATGGAGTGGGCTGGTGGTGATGCGAAAGCGTTCAGTTCCACGCGGCACGGTCGGATAATCGATCGGCTGCACGTAGATGTTGTGATGGTCGAGCAGGAGCCGTGCGGCCTGGCGACAGCGCGTCGGATCGCCGAGGATGACGGGGATCAGATGACTCTCGGCGGGCAGCGTCGGAATACCCTCGGCCTCGATCGCGGCACGTACATTGGCGACGCGACTATGGAGCGCGAGGCGCTCATCATCGGTCGAACGTAGGTGACGAATGCTGGAGTGCGCCGCCGCCACGACGACGGGGGCCAGCGAGGTCGTAAAGATGAAGCCCGTGCCGTACGAGCGGACGAGGTCGATCAGTCGCGCCGAGCCGGTGATGTACCCACCCATCGCACCAACGGCCTTGCCGAGCGTGCCCTGCACGATGTCGATCTCGGTCTCAAGACCCTCGCGAGCCACGATGCCCGCACCCTCTGGGCCGTACATACCAACGGCATGGACTTCGTCGACGTAGGTGAGGGCGTCGTGCCGGCGCGCGACATCGGCAAGTTCTGCGATCGGTGCGATATCGCCATCCATCGAATAGACGCTCTCGAAGGCGACGACCCGCGGGCGCGGCGACTCCTCGGCGCGCAAGAGCGATTCGAGGTGAGCAGCATCGTTGTGGTTGAAGATCCGCACGGTCGCGCCACTCCGGCGCATACCCTCGATCATCGAGTTGTGATTGTTGGCGTCGGAGTAGATCACGCACTCGGGCAGCACGCTACCCAGCACCGCAAGCGCGGTGTAGTTCGAGACCCAGCCGGACGAGAAGAGCAGCGCGGCCTCCTTGCGATGCCACGACGCGAGCTCGCGCTCGAGCGCCACGTGCATGCTGGTCGTGCCAGAGATGTTGCGCGTGCCACCGCTGCCGGCGCCATACGTCGCGGCCTTCGCCACCGCCGCGATCACTTCGGGGTGCGCGGCCATGCCGAGGTAGTCGTTCGAGCACCAGATCGTGACGTCTTTGGTCGTGCCGTCGGAATCACGCAACGTCGCCTTGGCTGTGCCGGCAATGCGCTCAATCTCCGCAAAGGAGCGGTAGCGTCCCTCGGCCTTAAGCCGATCGAGGGCGTCGTCAACGAGGCCAGCGTAGTCCACGACTGGCACTCTACCCCGCCTTGCTGAATGGAGCCTGAGTTACCCCGCCGACCAGGTCGCCAGGGCCGCCCAACCATTGGCCTTCGTCGTGGCGAGGTCGTAGAGACTGAAGCCATTCGCCCCGGCGTCGCGTGCGCCACGCGCAGCCGCATCGAGACCAGCCGTCGAAAGTCCCCCAGCGAGACCAGAGACCAGGTGTACGGGAGTCCCTTGGTCGCCCGTCACGTCGCGAATCTTCGTGACACACCCAACGGTCATGTCGTACATCTTCTGTGCGCTCAGCTTCCGAGGTGGGTAACACATCGGAAGAAACGCATCCGCGCTCGTGTGCAGTTCGTCGTACGGGAAGATCGGCCAGTACATGTTGACGGGCGAGGGCGTGATCGCACCAATCGCCGCCTTTGGGTAGGTCGTGCGGAGCCAGGCGACGAGTGCAGCCGCACGCTGGGCTCGTAGACTCGCGCTCTTGACGTACGTCGCCTCGATATCAACGGCAATTCCATCGACCGCCTCGGTGCCGCCGATCGCCATCGCCGCGGCGAGCCTCCGTTGGTCGACCTTGGGCTTCTGAAAGCCTGGGAGGTACCACGGCACGACACGAATCCCGGCGGCGTGCGCGAGTACGACCAGCTGCTTGAGCGGAGCCGGATTGACGACATCGAGCTTGCTCTTGGCATTCGACGTCTCGACGTAGATGACCGAAACACTCTGCTGCTGTGCAAGTGCCACGACCTTATCGGGCGTCTTCTCATAGGCATCCCAGATGTCGATCCAGACGCCAGTGCCAGAGAACACGGCACCACGAGCCGGGTCGGCACCCGCCACAGGGGCGAGTAGCCCGGTCGCGAGAGCGGCGAGACAGAGCAGGAGAACAATGCGGCGCATCACCGCATCCTACGTGTCGTTCGGGACGATTAGGCGCCGAGGTGGTCGGCGAGTGAGCGGGCAGCCTCGGTCGCGACAGCATGCCGATCGGCTGGCTTCTCCAGCTGAGCCGCATAGGCAAGCAGCGCCGTACGGGCACGATTCGAGTGGTGCAAGAGCAGTCGCGCGAGCTCGTCGCCATCGTCGGCGGCGAGCGCGTCGATCATCTGATGGTGCTCAGCTTGAGCTTCACTCTGCTCTTGGAGAACGGTGACAGCGACCCGCGAATACGGCTCAATCATGGTCAGTACCCGCGCCGTGGCATCGGCAACGTGTGGCATATCCGCGAGGCGATGGAGTTCCTGATGGAACGTAAAGTTGCGGTCAGACCATGCCGTCGCGTCGAGATCATCCATGGCGATGACGAGTTCGCGTAGAGCAGCCACATCAGCGGGCGTTGCCGTGCGCACGATCGCTGGTGCCATGTGCGACTCGAGCAGCGCCCGTAGCGTCCACAGCTCATCGACCTCTTCGGGGGCGAGGGACGTCACCCGTGCACCGCCATCCTCGCCGAACGTGACGAGCCCTTCAGCGGCAAGCGCGTGGAGTGCTTCGCGGACGGGAATCCGACTGACGCCCATCGCCTCAGCAATCGAGGCCTGGATCAGTGGCTGGCCCGGGGCCAACATCCCCTGACGAATACCCTCGCGGAGGACGTCGGCAATCGCCGGGCGTTGCGATGGGCGTCCGTTGGCAGTGCTGGACTCCATGGCCACTGATCGTACACGTTGGGCAAAGTCGAGCGGCATTTGCATTCTAGTGTATACACTGTATCCTCTTATCGCAAGAGCTGGTTATTCCACAGCAAAACGCAGGGGAGCATTCACGTGAAGCGCATTGGAGTCGATGTCGGCGGCACATTCACCGATCTCATCCTCGTTGACGAGGAAGCCGGCAAGATCACTGTCGACAAGGTCCCGTCGACGCCAGACGACCCGGCTCGCGGCGTGGTCGAAGGCATTACGCGCCTCTGCGCCAAGGCCGGCGTGGAATTGTCGGAGATCGACAACTTGCTGCACGGCACGACCGTCGCCACCAATATCGCGCTGACCCACCAGGGCGCCGAGGTCGGCATGATCACGACCGAGGGCTTCCGCGACATTCTCCACATTGCGCGTCACAAGAAGCCTCTCAACTTCTCGCTGCAGCAGGACCTTCCGTGGCAGGCGCGCCCGCTGGTCAAGCGCCGCCACCGCCGCGTTGTGTCCGAGCGCGTCACCGCGCCCCACGGCGAGATCGTCACACCACTCGACGAAGATGCCGTGCGTCGCGAGGTGCTCCTCCTCAAGAGCGCTGGCGTCGAAGCAATCGCCGTCTGTCTTCTGCACTCGTACCTCAACGACACGCACGAGCAGCGCATCGGCGAGATCATCCGCGAGGAGTATCCCGAGGCGTTCCTCTCGATCTCGAGCGAGGTCATCCCGCTCTATCGCGAATACGAGCGCTTCTCGACTGTCGCCCTCAACGCCTTCGTCGGCCCGAAGGTTTCGACCTACCTCGAGCGGTTCGCCTCGGCCATGCAGGAGGCGGGCTTCAAGTACGGCGTCCAGCTGATGCAGTCCTCGGGCGGCATGGCAACGGTCGAATCGGCCTCGCGCCGCCCCGTCAACCTGCTCATGTCGGGCCCCGTGGCGGGCCTGATCGGCGGCATCTGGGCCGGCAAGATGGCTGGCTACGACTCGGTCATCACCCTCGACATCGGCGGTACCTCGGCCGACGTCGGTGTGGCTGCTGGCGGCCAGATGCGCATGCGCCACCTGCTCGATACGAAGGTCGGCGACTACCAGGCGATGGTGCCAATGGTCGACATCGACACGATTGGTGCCGGCGGCGGCTCGATTGCCTACGTCGATGAGGGTGGCGTCTTCCGCGTCGGCCCACAATCGGCCGGTGCCGAGCCTGGCCCGGCCTGTTACGACCGTGGTGGCAGCTTGCCAACATCGACCGACGCCCAGGTCTTGCTCGGCCGGCTCCGCCCCGAGCGCGGCCTCGTTGGTGGAGGCCTTGCCCTCAAGCCCGAGTTGGCTCGCGATGTGATGGAGAACCTCGGCCGCGAGCTCGAAATGTCGGCCGAGCAGGCCGCGCTCGGCGCGCTGCAGATCCAGAAGTTCGGCATGACGCAGAACATCGAGGTCAACTCGGTGCGTCGTGGCTACGATCCACGCGACTTCACGCTCGTCGCTGCCGGTGGCGCCGGCCCACTGTTCGCCTGCGACGTGGCGCTCGAGCTCGAGATTCCACGCGTCCTCGTGCCACCGCATCCGGGCATCGTCGCCGCCACGGGACTCTTGGCAACCGACCTCCAACACGAGTTCGTCGGCACCGAGCGCCAGGCAGTCGCAACGCTCGACGCCCCGCGCCTCAAGGCTAAGTTCGATGAGCTCGTTGCCCAGGCCGTCGCACAGCTCGACGCCGACGCCGTGCCCGACGAGCGCCGCCTCCTCCGCCGTCTGGCCGATTGTCGCTACGCCGGCCAGGGCTACGAGGTGCGCTTCGACGTCCCTGCCGGCGAGCCCGGTCGCCCCGGCTGGAGCGACGAGCTCGTACAGGCCTTCCACGTCGCCCACGAGGGTGAGTACGGTCATCGCTTCGATGCGCCGGTCGAGATCATCAACATCCGCGTGCTAGGCATTGGCCGGATCGACGAACTGAAGTGGCCCGAGGCGCCGCAGAGCACCGGCGCTCCTGTGCCAATCGAAACTCGTGATGTCGTCTTCGACGTCGACGGCGAGGCGACGACGTGCGCGACACCGTTCTATGAGCGCGAGTCACTCAAAGCCGGCGACAGCATTGCTGGTCCCGCAATCGTCGAGCAGTACGACACGACCACGATCGTGCCGCCGGGCTTCGGCATCGACGTCGACCGCTTCGGCAACCTCGTCATCGACGTCTCCAAGCGCATCGAGGCACGCCGCACTGCGGGTGGCGACACGGGCCTCGCCGAGCCGATTCTGATGCGCGTGATCGGCGGCGCCTTCAATGCCATCGCCAAGGAGATGGCGGGCGTCCTCTACCGCATGTCGTACTCGTCGATCATTCGCGAATCGGAGGATCTTGGCGCCGGCCTGTTCGATGCCCAAGGCAACAACATCGCCGAGTCCGATTCGACGCCGATGTTTATGGGCGCGATGCCGAAGATCGTCAAGGGCGTCATCTCGCTGCTGGGCGACGACATCCACCCCGGCGACATCATTCTCCACAACGATCCGTACCTCGGCGCGACCCACTCGCCCGACGTCGCAATCGTGATGCCCGTCTTCCATGAGGGCGAGCTGGTCGGCTTCTCTGGCGCCTCTGCCCACCTGCTCGATATCGGCGGCGCCTTCCCGGGCCTCGCGATCGACCTCGTCGACAACTGGTCCGAGGGCAACATCTACCGTGCCGTCAAGCTGGCCGACAAGGGTGTCTGGCAGGAGTCGCTGTTTAAGCACATCCTCGAGAACACCCGCACCCCGACCCACAACCGGGGCGATATCGAGGCCATGATCGCGGCCTGCGAGCGCGCCAAGAATCGCTTCGCAAATCTCGTCGGGCGCTACGGCAAAGAGGCTGTGCTGGGCGCGGCCAACCACTGGATGGACTACGCCGAGCGGATGCTCCGCCAGGAGATCGCCAAGGTCCCAGACGGCGAGTACGGTCCCGAGTACGGCTGGCTCGACGACGACGGGCGTAACCGTGGCGAGAAGCTGCCGATCAAGGTCGTCGTGCGCATCGAAGGCGACAAGATGGTCGTCGACCTAACCGGCTCGAGCCCCGAGGTACCGACGGGCTACAACTGCCCGTACGAGGGCACGACGGTCTCGGGCATGACGTTTATCGCCCGCATGATGTTCCTCGACGAGGCCACCTACCCGGTCTTCGTCCCCCAAAACGAGGGCATGCTCCGTCCCGTCGAGGTGATCGCGCCCGAGGGCACGATCTACAACCCGAAGTACCCGCGTGCCTGCTTTGCGCGCTTCTCGCAGGCGCAACGTGCCGTCGACCTCGTGCTGCGTGCACTCGCACCGGTGATCCCCAACCAGATCACAGCGGGCAACTCGGCGCACATCCACTTCCTCTCCTACTCCGGCTACGTCGAGGAGGAGGGCGAGTACTGGGTCTACCTCGAGGTCGATGAGGGCTCGTACGGTGGGCGCCCCGACCGCGACGCGATGGACTCCGTCGACAACCTGATCGCCAACACCCGCAACAACCCGATCGAGGAGCTCGAGTGGCGCTTCCCGATGCGGACCGATCGCTACGAGCTGCGCGACGAGCCCGCCGCGGCTGGCAAGTGGCGTGGCGGTATCGGCATCGTCCGTGTCAACACGTTCCTGACGGACACGATCGTGACGTGCGAAGGTGAGCGCCACGAGTCCGACCCGCCGTGGGGCATCTTCGGAGGCCACGAGGGTCTCAACGGTTCGCTCGTCCGCAACCCTGGCCAGGCCAGCGAGGAGTCCTGGTACAGCAAGGTCACCGGCTCGCAACTGAAGGCTGGCGACAGTCTCCAGATCACCGTCCCCTCGGGCGGTGGCTACGGCGATCCGCTCGATCGCGATCCAAATCTCGTGCGCGACGACGTGCTCGACGAGTTCACCTCGCGCGAGCTTGCTGCGCAGGACTACGGCGTCGTGCTCGTCGGTGAGGGCTTCGATCTCGCCGTCGATCTCGAGGCAACCACCACGCTGCGCGCCACCCGGCGCCAGGCGTAACTACTCCAACCGACCGACCCAGAGAGAAGGACCATCATGGAACTACAGGAGATGCTCGACAAGATCTTCGCCGAGGATTCGGAGCTGTATCAGGCACGGGGCTTCCAGCGCCGGATCGGCTTTGGCACGCGCCCCGCGATCCTCAACATCGATCTCGCGAACGCGTGGACGCGTCCCGACCACGCGTTCTCGTGCGACAAGATGGACGTCATCATCCCCGCGATGGAGCGCCTGCTCGACGCGGGTCGTGCGAAGAACATTCCCATCGTCCACACCACGACGGCGTACAAAAAGACGACGCGCGGCGAGTGGAGCGACATGGGCCTCTGGCACAACAAGATCCCAGTCGACATTCTCGAGGAGGGCTCGTACGAGGCCGACATCGATGAGCGCCTGCTGCGCGATAGCGATCTCGTCATCTGCAAGAAGCGCGCCAGTGGTTTCCACGGCACGTATCTGCAGGGGTTCCTTAGCGCACATCGTGTCGACACGGTGATCGTGACCGGCGTGACGATGGCTGGCTGTGTCCGCCACACCGTCGAGGACGCCATTGCCTACGGCTTCCGGCCGATCGTGCCGCGCGAGTGTGTTGGTGACCGCGTCGCGGGCGTCGTCGAGTGGAACCTGTTCGACATCGACGCCAAGTTTGGCGATGTGATGGGCGTCGACGAGGTCATCACGTACCTCAACGGCATCGAGCACTTCGACGGCAACACTGTCGTCAAATAGCGCTGCCATGGTGTTTGGGGGAGCCTCTCGTCCCAATGGCTCCCCCAAACACCATGCGTTCGTGACTGCCAAAGGCAGGATCAACACCACACGACAGCGAATCTAAAGCACCATGGGGAGATACCCGATGCGCAGATTCGCACCACTTCTCTCGTTGAGCCTCGTTCTTCTTTTCGGAATCGTGGCGGCTGGCTGCGGTAGCGCGGCTCTGCGAGACACCGAGACAGCGACCGAAGCGAAGGCCGCCGAAGCCGCGTCGACGGTCGAGGTAGCCACAGTTGCTGCCGAGGCGGATACCGCTGCCGTTGCCATCGAGACGACCGTCACCACGAGCACGGCCGACAACGCGGGCGCCTGGTCGGCAGTCGACGCCAGCACACAGGTCTTTGCGGCAAGCCTCGATCAGGCGACACAGAACATTGCGTCGTGCCAGACCGATGCGGCTGCGGGAGAGGACTTTGCGACCTGTGCCGGTGATACGTACACAGCCGTCGCAACGGCTGGAACGACGTTGTTGGACTCCATCGCCACCGCTACAGACCAGACCGACGGCCCCTGCCGCGATGCCCTGACGTCGATGAGCGGTGCGATGCAGATGATGGTGACCGACTATCAGCGTGCAGTGACCACGTCCGATCTGACCAGCGCGGAGACCTTGAAGTCGCGCCTTGGTGACGATGCTCAGGCGTACGCCGACGCGGCACTCACTGCCGCCAGTGTCTGCTCGAGTTAGAGCGGCGTTGGTGCGCCAGCCGCGACGCGTAGCCGTGGCTTGACCGTCTCGGCGAAGCGGCGGATGTTTGCCTGCACCAGTTCGTCGGGCATGCCCGACCAGCCGAAACGGAAGATCAGCGTGTCGCAGCGCAACTCGTCGAGGTGCTCCTGGATCGCAGCAACGCAGGCATCGGGGTCGCCGAGCACGAAACGCCCACCCGACTTGAGCGCCTCCCAATCCTGGTCAAGCGAGTCCTGATCCGACATCACCTCGTCCTGCCCCCACGAGACGTACGCCTGGTACTTCGCCTGCAGATACGGGCGCGCCTCGCGCTCGGCACTCTCGTTGTCCTCGCCGACGTAAATCTCTTTCATCACGGGCAGCTCGGTGACGGGAGGATTGCCCGACTCTTCTCGCGCCTCGTGGAACATCGCCACCTGGCGCTTGAGCTCGGCGAGACTCGCGTGCGGATTGACCGTCCACGTGTCGCACACGCGCGCAGCACGACGTACGGCCTGGTCGGCGTTTGCCGCCAGCCAGATCGGTGGGCGGGGTCGCTGCACGGGCAGCACGGCGAGGCGTTGCTCGTGGAGGCGGTAGCCAAGCCCTTCGGCGGTGACGGCCTCGCCCTCGAGCAGACGCTTGACGACATCAAGCTTGTCGAGGAACACGCGCAGCTTCTTGTCCGGGATTCCAAACGCGTCGAATTCCTCTTGGCGATAGCCGAGCCCGACGCCGAGGACGAGCCGACCACCCGTGATCGCATCGAGCGTTGCGGCGTTCTCGGCCAGCTCGACCGGGTTGAGGAGCGTCAACAACGCGGTGTT
>Ga0194048_10000919_pt1 | contig 14521 bp, 13 predicted proteins | sample JunL225m_MetaG_FD_161685 | JGI IMG/M metagenome (GOLD analysis project Ga0194048, IMG submission 161685) | Anoxic zone freshwater microbial communities from boreal shield lake in IISD Experimental Lakes Area, Ontario, Canada - Jun2016-L222-5m | ecosystem: Environmental > Aquatic > Freshwater >...
CTGTCCTTGGAGACTTGGCCTCGCTGGGGTTTGATGCAAGATGGGGTGTCGTATCAGCGTCAGACGTTGGTGCGCCGCACCAGCGAGACCGTATCTGGATTGTGGCGAACTCCACAGGCTCAAGAAGGGATGAGGGGGGTCTACAAGTCAAAAGAAGCAATGGATGCTCACTTAGATCGGGGTCATCAACTGAACCTGTCAAATCAAGTAGTCCATCGGCATTTATGGCCGACTCCAAGAAGTTGCAGCGCAATGGCAGCGACGATAACTCCAGAGTCTGCATGGGCAGAAAACCGATTTCCGAATTTGGAAACGGTTGTGGGGCGCAGGTTGTGGCCGACGCCGACAGCGCACAACGCAAAGGAAACAAACGCTCCAAGCGAACTGCAACGCAACACGCCGACATTAGCAGCTCAAGCTGGTGGGACGTTGAACCCGACGTGGGTCGAGTGGCTCATAGGGTGGCCGCTCGGGTGGACAGACTTAAAGCCATTGGCAATGGACAAGTACCAGCAGTGGCAGCAACAGCATGGAGTCTCCTCAAATGAAGAAACGTAACCCGGTAGTTCGGGACTTGATCCAGCGGCCTCCTCGTGGGGCCGGCAAGCACCGTGATCGGCGCAGGGAACTGCGAGAAAACGACAGCGGAAAAGAAATTAAAAATATTTTTGCAAAAGCCCCCACACGGGGGTTTTTTTATGTACTATCTGTCTACGGTCACTGATGATCGCAACACAGCGAAGGAAACAAAATGAGACTTTCAGACGTAATCAAGGCCCGTCAGAGCAAGCAGATCAGCGACGAGAAGCGCTGGGCCAAGGCCGATGCCGCCAAACCCCGCACTGACCTGCACCCGGCGATCGGCGTTATGATGACCGCGAAGGGCGTCAAGTACTACGCCTACGTCGGCGGCGTGTACCGCGAGGGTAGCCCTGAGCACCTGACCAACCTGCTGGTTGACTAACGAGAGGCCCTTCGGGGCCTTTTCCTTTTCTAACGAACCTTCAAGGCAACCTTCTTGGATCCTTGTTGGTTCCTTCATGGTTCCTTCATGGTTCCGGTAGGCTCTGGCGCACATTCAAAAAACCCTGTAAAATCAAGGCTTCACCGCAAAGAGACTGAAACTATGTCGGAAGCGACGAAAAAACCGCGAAAAACGAAGGCGATAACGCCAGCGCAGGCCGCAAAGATCGAGGGCGCGTTCGAGGCCGCAATGGCCGCTAAACGGGCTCAGGAGACGCTAGAAGCGTTCGGAGGTACTCAGGTACCAACCCAGCCCGCAAAGAAGCTAGGACGCCCGTCTAAGTGGACTCAAGAGATCGAGGATGACATCTGCGCTCGACTCTCTCGTGGGGAGCCACTAAGGGCTATCTGCAGGACTGAGGGATATCCGGAGTGGAATACGGTGTATGCGTGGATGGAGCGCCGCGAAGGCTTTTCGGAACGCGTCGCCCGCGCCCGGGAAAACGGGGTAGAAGCGATTGCCCAAGATACGCTAGCGATGATTGATGCGGAGCCGCGGTATGTCGAGGACGGCAAGGGCGGAACCCGCATAGATGCTGGGTATGTGCAATGGCTAAAACTCCGGACGGAGCAGCGGATGAAGTTATTAGCGTGCTGGAGCCCTAATCGATATGGCAACCGGGTTCAGGTGGCCGGGGATAAAGACAACCCGCTGCAGGTGAATATTCAGACCGCTGAGATGTTTGAGTCGATCCTGAAGAACGCCGAGATGACGAGGCAGATTGATGTGGAGCAATGAGTTGTGGCCGTTAAGCTGCCCGCAGACGTCGTTGCGATCTTAAAAGACCCCGAGACCAAGAAGAAGTTCCTGACGCTGCCGGTCGAGCAGCAAGTGGCTTGGGCGTGGCGCATGAGGTGGCTTCAGCAGGCGCACAAGCACCAGATCCTGCCCGCGGGTGACTGGTGGTCGGTCTGGCTGCTGCTGGCCGGCAGGGGCGCTGGGAAGACCCGTACGGCCGCGGAGCAGATCGGGTGGTGGTCACATACTCAACCCGGCACGCGATGGCTTGTAGCGGCTCCTACGAGCTCTGACGTGCGCTCTACTTGCTTCGAGGGTGACTCGGGGTTGATGTCCGTTATTCCGCAGCAGTTGATCGCGGACTACAACAAGGCGCTGCACGAGATCAAACTCACTAACGGATCGCTGATCAAAGGCATCCCGGCGTCGGAGCCAGAGCGCTTCCGGGGTCCGCAGTTCCACGGGGCTTGGTGCGATGAGCTAGCGGCGTGGGAGTATCTGCAGGAGGCGTGGGATCAGATCCAGTTTGGCGTCCGACTAGGAAAGCAGACGCGGATCATTTGCACTACCACCCCGCGGCCTAAAGACTTGATCATCGACCTGATCGGCCGGGACGGTGACGACGTCGCTGTTACGACTGCCTCGACGTACACCAACCTCGACAACCTATCGGCCAACTTCCGTAAGCAGATCCTGCAGTACGAGGGGACTACGCTAGGCCGGCAAGAGATCTACGCAGAGATCATCGATCCTGAAGAGTCCGGGATTGTGAAGCGGGATATGTTCAAGCTCTGGCCATCTGGCCGGGAGTTCCCCAAGTTTGAGTACATCATTCAGTCGTACGACGTAGCGACGTCGGAGAAGGTCCAGAACGACCCGACCGCCTGCATTACGTTCGGCGTATTCAAACCCCTCGATGGTCCGATGGCCGTGATGGTGATTGACTGCTGGCAGGAGCGGCTGCAGTACCCCGACTTGAGACCGAGGGTAGTCGAGGAGTACGGCGCGGTCTACGGGGAAGGGAAGGAGAAGAAGCGGGTTGACCTCCTGCTGATCGAGGACAAGTCCGCGGGGATCTCGCTGATTCAGGATCTGCAGAGGGCTCACTTGCCGATCCGGGCGTACAACCCCGGCAGGGCGGACAAGATGCAGAGGCTCAACATCGTGAGCCACATCATCGCTCGGGGCCGGGTATGGATCCCGGAGAGCAGCCAGAGGAAGGGATACGTTAGGGACTGGGCAGAGGGCTTTGTGAGCCAGATCTGCAGCTTCCCTGAGTCAACCCACGATGATTTTGTAGACGCGTGTACGCAGGCCCTGCGGTTCCTTCGGGACTCTGGTTGGCTCGAGGTGGATCCGCCGCCTGACGAGGACTGGGACGAGGACGATTACGTTGACAGCGGCCGATCCAGACGCAGAGAGAACCCGTACGCGCAATAAACCTGTCATGAGCGCCGGGGGGTCGGCGGGGTAAAATCCTCGTGGGCGACGTGCCCTACTCGAAGGAGGTGATCATGATTGGCGGTTTTTTTGAGGGCGACGAGAAGGCTCTGGCTACCCTAGCGGAGCGCATCGAGTTTGAGGCCGAGCACAACATTTCGGATTACTCAGAAGAGACGATTGAGCGTATGAATCTTGTTGTGACGCTGCTGCGTGCCGCTAGCGACATGGTCAAGCGCGTCGACTACCTGCTTAACGGTGACGAGGACGAGGACACCTTCCTTGCTTTGTGGAACGACCGTTTTGCCGCTGAGGAAGAGGAAGAGGAAGAGGCCGAAGAAGAAGTTGAAGAAGACGAGCAGACCGAGGACTAAAAGCTGCTCACGTCGATAAGTTGACCCCGGAAGTCCAGCATCCCTTCGGAGTGCTTCCGGGCAATCTCTGGCCAGAGAAGTTCCTTGTTACGGATTGTCAGGACCGCGAACCCGGACCGCCAGTTGGCTGGGTTGTCTTCCATGTAGTCAATGAATTGGGGTCCGTCTGTGTCCGCTAGCGTTCCGGTATCTACTCCCCAGCGAGTCCCGTTATAATCGTCAAATGGCGTCACCTTCAGAGAGTGCAGATGCCCGGTGATACACGAGGTTCCGGCATTGACGGTGTTGTTGTGGGTGGCGTGAATGCCGTTCTTGTAGCGGTGCTTGATTACGACATTGGGCACGGGCCAGCAGGTCCAGCAGGGGTGCCACTTCGGGAAGTGGTCCTTAAGGGAGAGCCCGGTAATGCCCTCAAACTCGGGCACAAACTCGCTTAGGCGCGATTCAAATCGAGAGTCATGGTTACCCAAGGGCCAGATCAATTGAGTGTGATGGCGGGCCTTGTGGCAGGCGTCCTCGATTTCTTTCATTGCTTCTTTGCAGGCCTCAAGTTCCTGCTTCACACTGGGCCGCTGCTGCCACCCTGACCTCGGGTATCTGCTGATTGAGGCGCCATCGAATATGTCTCCGTTAGCGACTACCATTACTGGCTTGAGCTCGGCGATGGCCCAGAGCAGACCTTTAAAGGCGGTAGTGCGGATGCCCGGCCAGAAGTGGGCGTCGGAGAATACGAGGATGGTTCCGTCGATCATGCCGCCCTGATGCCGGGCCTTAACGAGATGAAGGCTAGGCCGAGTGAACATGGGGTTAGGCCTCTCGGCGGTCAGTTGTATGCGGTACTTGAGCTCAAGGGTTTTGCGTTTGTGGTGGACGGTGCGGACCGGCATTCCGGTTTCGTCTGCGATCTTCTGGGGGCTGCGATACCGCTCCCAGAGTTGAATGAACTCGTCGTCGGTAACTTTCATAGCGTGCCCAGTGATAGTGCAGACCGCTAAATACCAGAGTATTGTTACGGCGTCTAGCACTAAACGAAGAACAAAGCGCTTGCTGATTTTGATTTAGTGCAGTACCTTTGCGGAGTTGGCCGTGGAAAGCCAGAGAGCCGCTAAGAAAGATCCCGCCCCGCAAGGGGGCGCGTCCAAAAGACGTGTTTCCACCGGGGTCTTCCTTAGCGGTTTTTTTATTCCCTGCGGTTTTCCGTACCCTCCGCGTTAGCAGAGCACCTAGATGGGTGGCCGGGGAGAGAACATAGGCTCGCGTACACCCGTTGTAGCCTCGCGGCGTTCCAGAGCGACCGTACAAGACGGAGGTTCCCCAGCGTGACTTGGGACACCATCGAGTGAATCTGGCGTCAAGCGTGTGCTGGGAAGGAATCCAGAGAGAATCCCTCCGGGCAGAGATGACCCTTCGGGTAGGAAAGAATCCGGGCGTGTCACCTTGGGCGACCTATGTGTAAAGTTTAATGACTTGACAACGTAGTCGGGTTATGATGGCGGGTAATCTGCAAAGGAAACAGATATGCCCGGCAACCCGGTAAGGCCAAAGCCAGAGCGTGATCTAAGCGCGATTCCCGGAACTTTATCCCCTGAAGAGAACAGGCAAAGGATCAAGTCCGAGGATGAGGCTATGAGGGCCTTCATTGCCTCGATGCCCGAGGGCGACGTTCTAGATTACTTGCGGGCTCCGATCAATCTGTTCAGCAACGCGATGGCTGGGCTCGGTGCTGAGATGATCGGCAAGGGCAAACGGTTTGAGGAAAAGTACGGGTGGAAGCCCAAGACGCAAGCTGAGATGAACGCGGTCAATTCCTTGCTTGAGGTAATGGACCCGGCGATTGCGGCGATGGACTACCTGAAGATCCCGCCGGTTGTCGGACCTAACGTACCGACGATTGCTGCGGCGATGCGCGGGGTTGACAGGGCTGCGGTGAATCTCAGTGGCCAGCAGGCTGCTGCGGCGGCTAGGAAGGGCGCTACCGCGGCAAAGAACGCGGTTAGGGACGTAGCGACCAGTGACGCTGCTTACGACATCATGAACCGGCTTGCGGAGGCTACCGGGGCTGCGCCAAAGCAGATCATGATGGGGCCGATGTCCAAGACGTGGGACCATGGCAACGCCGCTTTAGCGAAACACATGGAACTTCAGGGAAAAAACCCGCGGGAAATTTGGCAAGCAACCGGAACGTTTCGCGGGGCTGACGGCCTTTGGCGACAAGAAATTCCTGACGTTGACATGAGATACACCGGCAACGCAGTTGAACGGAAGCAGTACGAAAGCGCCAAGAAACGGCACGAACAGGCCACGGCAAGGGCAACAACGCCTGAAGAAGTAAATGACGCAAACAATTATTGGAACAAAACCAGAACCGATGCCATATTCAATTTAACTGGGAAAGCACCGGACTTCGTCAATCATCCAGAATTGTTTGCGGCATATCCAGAGCTTTCCAATTACGTTTTTAGGCAATTAGAGCCAACTAATAGCCAATTTTACGCCTCAGAAAATGTAAACGGTTATTTTTCCCCCGGTGGGCAACGCATAACAATAAATTCTAATGCTCCAAACAAACGATCAACTGCGTTGCATGAACTGCAACACGCAATCCAAGAAATAGAAGGTTGGCAGGATGGAGCTAGCCCTGAAGAAGTGGCCGCTAGAATGGCGGAACGAGATATAGCCAAAACAAGAGAGGCGGATCTTCTTCAGTCAATTCAAGATATGCAAAAAATATTGCCGTCTTCTGCTAACAATTTAATTTTGACTGAAGGGCAAAAGTTAAAAAACATTCAAGACTTTTTAAACAAAACAAAACAGCTTGAAGGTGAGACAAATCCATATGATGCTTACCGCAAGGTTTCTGGTGAAGAAGAGGCCCGGATGGTTCAGCAAAGGCGAAATTACCCAGAAGAGAAGCTAGCGAAACGGCCGCCCTTTGAAGACTACGAGTCCGACCCGTCGTTGCACATCACCGAGTTTGCTGATGGCGGCGCGGTGATGATGGGCTCCAATAAAAAAATGCCAAACGATGAAGCGGCATTTCAAAATTGGGTTCGCGGAACAGATTGGTTTAAAGAGTTTAAGGCTGAGTACAATGAGGAACCAGACTTAGACACTAAAGACTATGATTACAGGGCTGCGTGGAAAGCTGGCGTGCAACCTGAGCGCGACCCATATGACAACAATCGTTTTCACTGGCCTTCTTCCCTGCCAACGGGGGAAATGCTTAAATCGGCAGATCATCCTACGGCGTGGAAAGAATACTTTATGCGAGAAACAGGTGTAAACCCTGATGCTTTAGGATTAAAAACACCAGAAGACGCAAACATTTTTATAGAAAACATTTCTAAAGGGCAAGAGAAAGCCGCTGGTGGAGAGGTTAATAAAGGACGGGCCGCAAGCATTGGCGGAGAAAAGTTCTACAACGCGGCTCTTGCTGCTGGCTTGCCGCTTGACAACGACACGCTAAACAAAATTGTTGATTTGGTTAACGCTGGCCATTCTGTAAGCAAGGCGGCTCAATTAGTCAAGGGCGGCAGCGAAGTTCATGCGGCTAAAGGTGGCATTTTAGGTGCGTTAGCTCGTACCGCGGAGCGAGGGGTAGAGCGTGCTGCAAAAGCCGCTAAGCCAATAGAAAGCGTTGTGCAAGTATCCACAATCAAAATGCCCAAAGCCGCGCAGGAAGTTGTGTCTGACGCAGAGCGAGCGGCAAACCTAGCCAAGTTCCTTGAGCAAAGCAAAAGAAAAAAACGGCTGTATCACGGAACCAACTCTGACTTTTCTGTGTTTGATGCCAGCCGAGCAGGGGAGAACACTGACAGCAACGCATCAAGCGAGGCATACGCGCAGACGGCAAGGCTTGGACATTGGCTTAACACAAACCCAATGGCTGGCCCAAAGGCTGGCTATGACGTGGATATGCCCGTCTACGTTTCAATTAAAAACCCCAAACGGGAAATAAGCCTTGATTTTTTGGCTCAAGGTCTTGAGGGAACTACTGGAAAAAAATACAGAGATCAATTAATCAAAGAAGGTTACGACGGTATTGTTCTGCCAGATGAAGAGTTTGGTGGAGAAAGTTGGGTTGCCTTCAGTCCCGAGCAAATTAAATCTGCATTGGGTAATCGCGGCACCTACGACATTAACGAAAAAGACATTACTAAAGCCAAAGGCGGCGAAGTTCATGCGGCCAAGGGTGGTTTCTTAGGTGCGTTAGCTCGTACCGCGGAGAAGGGTGTTGAGCGTGCCGCAAAGGCAGCCAAGGTGGACATTCCCCCGATGGGCATCAACGTCAGGACCGACAGCAAACTGAACATCCCGTTTGCGGATCTGATTGTTGACGGCCAGAAAGTGTACGAGTCGCGCAAGAGTGATTCGCTGCGCCCTTACGTCAACAAGTCTATGTCAATAGTGCGGACGGGCAACGGTCCGGCGAAGGCGATCGGATCGGTTGAGATTGGCGAGCCAATGATTGTTGACGCCAAGACATTCAGAGAGATGCAAGACAAGCATTTAGTGCCAGAGGGTTCAATGTTTGACATTGAAGCGGAAGGGCAAAAGTATTTGTATCCGCTTAGTAACTCCCGGCGATTTGATCAGGAGTTAGATGTTGGCCATGGCATTAAAGCACGCAAGGTAATATTTCCGGATGACTTGGACAAGAAGAAAGGCGGCGAAGTTACAATTGACGAATTCCTTAACCGAATGAAGGCGCGGTAATGGGCATACTTGATCAGGTCGCAAAGACCGCAAGAAAGGCAAAAGCCGTTCAACCCCTGAGAGAGGCGGTGCTTGCGGCGGCCAAGGCCGTCAAGGATGCAGAACAGTTGGCGTCTGCTCCGGTAGTTCAAACGGTGGCCGATCCATTAAGGATGCAGTATCCGGGCATTTACAAGCGCCCTGACGTTATTGCCGCGGAGGCAAACGCTCGTGTTGCGCCAGAGTCGCCAATGCTAAAGAGGCTGTTTGGCGTTACTCGTGAAGACCTGTATGAGATGGGCAAGGATCGTAAAGGCAACCTGCCGGGTACGTTGCCGGGGCTGGTCGCAAAGCCCAAGGGCTCAAAGGTCAGTGCTCAGATTACGACTCCTGAGAACACGCAGCGCATGATTGACGTGATGTCTGAAGCGGAAAAGTATCCGGCGTTAGTACGGGGCATGGACCCGTGGTACGTCATGGATCCGTTGTTCCAGAAGATGTTGCGAGAGCTCGGGCCAGAGAGAGCGGCAAACGAATACAACCTAATGAATCACCTGTTTGGGATGTCTAGTCCCGGATCTGAGGTGATGACAGAGATTCCTAGGGGCTCTGCGGCGTATTTCTTGCATAAGCAGGGCCGGTTCCCTGACTTTGAGAAGTACGCGGGAATGCCGGCGGACTTGCGCGGAGCAGACTTCCCTCAAGACATTTTGACGGTTCCGGGGCACGCATACCACTCAACGGCGCAAGCAAAGCCGATGAGAAAGTTCCTTGAGAAGGGTGAGCTTGATATGAGCAGCCCCAAGGTGCCTATGTACATTCAGGCATCTGGCGTTCCTGAAGTAGGGTTTCAGACGGCTACGCCGGTTGGAGACGCTCACTGGAGCCGTGCCGTAGGGTTGGCGGACGTTCGGGGTGGAAGCCCGGCGAACTGGAAGAAAAGCGTTTCCAATACGGAGATGTACGATCTTGGCCCGTGGTGGCGGGAGCAGGTTGCAGCTCCGCTAGGGTTGGAGTCGGTTCCAGCGCAAGCAAGGGCGTGGGGAGCGTTCAGCCCTCAAACTGGGGTTACGACCCCGATCGGGGCTCCCAAACTAGAGTTGATTGCTGATCAGGCGGGAATGGCCGCGGACCGGCTTGGGATTTCCCCAGAGGATGCGTTGATGTTGTTCATTAACGCGCAGGGGCGTCTTGGGAAGAAAGAAGGCGGCGCGGTGATGATGGCCAAAGGTGGTTTCTTAGGTGCTTTGGAAAGAACTGCAAAGAAGGGCCTAGAGAAGGCGATTAAGACCGCTCCACAAGACGAGGCTCTGAGGCTTGCCCAGTTGCGTGCAGCGCTACCACCGGCGCAGGGTGGGTTAGGGTTGCCAGCGAACAATACGCCTGAGCAAAGGGCAAGGGCGATGGAATTTGATTTAGACAAAAATTATGTACACAATACCTCAAGGCCTTTTGACAAAATAAAAGAAAACGGAAAATTTTCTGGAATTTTTGCATTGCCCAATTACTCCGCGAATTATGGCAATGTTGATATGCCTTTAGTAGCCCGTGGCAAAATCGCCTCAAGCTCAGATTTAAGAGGCTCAATTAAAAACCCATCAAAACAAAAGAAAAGAGCTATTGACGAAGAGATTCCAAGCAACATTAAAGACCCAGCAGATATTGCGGATGCGTATGTAGAAATGCAAAAACGTAGAAATGAATTGGCTCGTGAACTGGGTTATACTGGCGTCAAAATGAATGACGAGTTTGGAGATACTATATCGTTGGTCTCCCCAGAAAACATTCGTTCCCGCTTTGCAGCGTTTGATCCATTTCGCAGAGACGCAGCCACTGCTGCAGCGTTTGGTGTAGCGGCACCAGATTTGTTGGCTCAAGAACAAGAGCCAGAGAAAGAACTTACAATTGACGAATTCCTAAGGAAACAAGGCTACTAATGGCTACCGAGTTCCCAATCGACCCAGAGTACAACCGGTTCATTAACGGCGAAGCTGACGACGCTGAGGCTCCCGTTGAAGACCTGAACCTTGATGGATCAGAGATTGAGGAGTTGCCGGACGGCTCTGCGATCGTGCGGATGGAGACTGAAGGCCCGTTAGAGAACGAGGACTTCTATCAGAATCTTGCGGACAGCGCGGATTTTGACTTCTTTGAGCTTGACGGCATTGCTTCGCGGTACATTGAGTATGCGGAGAAGGACAAGGAAGCCCGAAAGGAGCGTGACAAGCAGTACGAGGAAGGGATTCGGCGTACTGGTTTAGGTAATGATGCGCCCGGCGGAGCTAACTTTAACGGCGCGAGCAAAGTTGTACACCCGGCGATGGCTGAGGCTTGCGTTGATTTTGCTGCTCGATCCATCAAGGAGATGTTTCCGCCTGATGGCCCGACCAAAACCAAGATTTTGGGTGACGTTGACGACGAGAAGGTTAAGACGGCAGAGCGCAAAGTTGAGTTCATGAATTGGCAGTTGACGGAGCAGATCGAAGAGTTCCGCGACGAGCAAGAGCAGATGCTCACGCAGTTGCCTTTGGGTGGCAGTCAGTACCTGAAACTCTGGTACGACGAGAAAAAGAAACGTCCGTGCGCTGAATTTTTGCCGATTGATAACGTCCTGATTCCGTTTGCGGCCGGAAATTTCTATACAGCTCAACGAGTTACGGAAGTCCACGACATTTCGGACCACGAATTTAAGAATCGGGTTCGTTCTGGCTTGTACCGTGACGTAGATTTTGTCAAAACCAATATCGAGCCGGAGCAGACTGGGCCGCAGAAAGCCACCGATAAGATTGAAGGCAAGCGCTCTGGGGACAACAACGACGGTATTCGCCGTATATACCATGTATATACATGGCTGGAGCTTGACGACGACAAGTACACGAAGGGTGAGAGCGCTCCGTATATCGTGATGATCGATGACCAGAACACCGAGGTGATTGGTCTGTACCGTAACTGGGAGGAAGGCGATGAAACAATGGCCAAACTCGACTGGATTGCGGAATTTAAGTTTATCCCGTGGCGAGGCGCTTATGCTGTTGGGCTGCCTCATCTTATCGGGGGTCTGTCTGCGGCTCTTACGGGTTCTCTGAGGGCTCTTCTAGACACTGCGCACATCAGTAATGCAGCGACAATGCTGAAACTGAAGGGAGCTAAGGTTTCTGGTCAGTCGCAGCAGGTTGAGGTTACGCAGGTTAACGAGATTGAGGCCGCTCCGGGGGTGGATGACATCCGCAAACTTGCGATGCCGATGCCGTTTAACCCGCCCAGCCCGGTTTTGTTTGAGTTACTGCAGTGGTTGACGATCCAAGCAAAGGGCGTAATCACTACGGCAGAAGAAAAGATCGCAGACGTGAACTCCAACACGCCTGTTGGTACGACTCAGGCGCTGATTGAGCAGGGAGCGGCTGTTTTCTCGTCCATTCACGCCCGTTTGCACGAGTCGCAGGGCCGGGTTCTTAAGATTCTGAGCCGAATCAACCGCTGGTACCTTGAGGACATGAGGAAAGGCGAGATTGTTGAGGATTTAGAGATCAGTCGCGAGGATTTTGCTCGTTTGACTGACGTTGTTCCGGTTTCTGACCCGCATATCTTCTCTGAGACCCAGAGAATGGCGCAGACCCAAGCGGTTATGGCCATGATGAAGGACTATCCGGACCTATTTAACCGCAAGGCGGTGGTTTCGCGGTTCTTGAAGCAGATTAAGGTGCCGGGTGTCAACGAATTGATGATTGACGAGCCCGCGCCGGAGAAGGCTGACGCCGCAAACGAGAATGTGTCAATGTCTATCGGTCAGGCGGCGTTTGCTTACCCCGAACAGGACCATTTAGCGCACATTCAGGTCCATTTGGACTACGCCAAGGATCCTACGTTGGGTAGCAACCCGATGATTGCGGGTGGTTACTTGCCAAAGGCCATGGAGCACATCAAGCAGCACATTGTGCTGTGGTACATCAACCGGATGAACGGGTACACCACTAAGGCTCTTGGCCAAGAGGTCAAGAACTATGATGTGTCTAAAGATCCTAAGATGATTGACAAGATGTTTGCGGCTGCTTCAAAGCACATCACGATTGACACCAAAGAAACTCTTTCTGGGATTCTTCCGGTGATTCAGCAGATGATGCAGACAATGGAGCAGTTCAAGCCTAAGCCTCCGATGGATGGTGCTAATCAGGTTCTGTTGCAGACCTCAATGGCTGAGACCCAGAGACGGCAGGCTCGCGATCAGGCTGAGATTCAGATTCAACAACAGAAGGCGCAGGCTGACGAGCAATCGAAGATTGCCAAGATGCAGATGGATCATCAGATTGCGGTGGAGGACTTACAATTGCGTCTGGCCATTGCAACTGGCGATAATGAAACCAAGGAGCGTATTGAAACTGCTCGATTGACTAGGGATGCGGCGCGTCTAAGTCACGATCAGCAGAAGACGGCTTTGGAGTTTGCGAAGGGCGGTTTAGTTCAACAAGGAGATAGCTATGGCTACCAGTGACGCAGAGCAGAAGGAACCGATGGTTCCGCAACACAAACGTATGGCGCAAGGCGCTCCAGTTAATGGAGCACAGCCCGCAAAACAAGGGAGTGCATTGCCAGCGAAGAAAAAGTGAAGACGTTAGGAGACCTGATCGGCGGAATCAAAAGCAGACAGCTAGAAATAGCTGCGTCCTTAGCCGCGGGAAACGCGGTGAATTGGGACACTTATGTTCGCATGACGGGTCATTACGCGGGGCTTCAAGAGGCCCTAGATATTCTCAACTCCTTAATGGAAGAAAATGATGACTAACGAAGAAGCGCTGAAAGAAAGCGCTGAGTTAGCTTGGGCGTTTCCAAGCGTAGATCCGGGGGCCAAGCCCCTCGGTGGTCGGATCCTTGTTCAGTTGCGCCGGACCAAGAAGAAGACTTCGGGCTCCGGCATTATTTTGGTTGAAGAGACCAAAGAGACTGAGAAGTGGCAGAACATGGTGGCTAAGGTCATTCATGTCGGGCCTTTGGCGTTCAAGCACCGCGATACGATGCAGTCTTGGCCAGAAGGCTCATGGTGTGAGCCCGGCGACTTTATTCGCGTTCCCAAGTGGGGCGGCGATCGCTGGGAGGTTTCTGTTCCGGGTGAACCCGACGAAGATCCTGCTTTGTTTGCGGTCTTCAACGATCACGAGATGATCGCGAAGGTTACGGGTAACCCACTGAACATGAAGGCCTACCTATGAGCACCGAAGAAACCAAAGAAGAGATTGCGATTGTTGAGTCGCCTGACGGGTCGGTGACTGCGGAGCTTCCAGAAGGGGTCGAGAATCCCCAACAGGAGGCCGCAGGAGGCGACGACGACGCTGATCACCCCGATGATACGGACGCGCAGCGCGAGGCCCGTAGGAACCGGCGCAGAGCCAAGAAGGACCACATCCGCAAGTCTAACGAAGAGAAGGACGTGCGCCTGACGCTGCTGCAAAAGCAGAATCAGGATTTGATGGAGCGTCTTGCCGGGTTGGAGCGCAAGTCTTACTCGGCTGATTTAGCGAGATTGGACAAGGCGATTGAGGACGAAGAGCTCCGTCTGAATTACGCCACGGCCAAGATGCGCGAGGCTACGGACACTGCTAACGGGCAGGCGTTCACGCAGGCTCAGCAGATGTGGTATGACTCCAAGCGCAAGATTGAGGCAATGAATGGCTTCAAGGCTCGCGCCGCGGAGGCCGGTGAGCAGCAAAGTCAGGGAACGGTGAATCCTGATGCGGTTAAGTTAGCGCACCGCTGGATTGATAAAAACCCTTGGTTTAATTCCGATGGCGATGACGAAGATTCGCAAATTGTTCGAGTCATTGACCAAAAGATGATTAAAGAGGGATGGAATCCTTCTGACCCTGATTATTGGGATGAATTGGATAGCCGCTTGCAAAAGAGGTTGCCAGAGAAGTACAATCAACGTAGTGAATCAAATAGGAGCAGACCTAGAAGCGTGGTGACGGGAACGGGTCGAGAGACGGGTAGGGCCTCTGGAGGCAATACTTTTGTTCTTGAACCGGAGCAAGTGCGAGCGATGAAGGATGCGGGGCTTTGGGATGATCCGGAGAAACGTGCCCGAATGATCAAACGCTATGCCGCAGAAGCCAAACTTAATAGGAATGCTTGAAATGGATTCACGACTTAAAAAATCTCTCGGTGCTGGTGGACGCGAAACTCGCGCAAGCGAGGACGCAGAACGTGGCCCTGTTGAGGAAAAGTTCATGACCGCGCAGGAACGTCGCAGGATGTGGAG
>Ga0194048_10000921_pt1 | contig 14506 bp, 13 predicted proteins | sample JunL225m_MetaG_FD_161685 | JGI IMG/M metagenome (GOLD analysis project Ga0194048, IMG submission 161685) | Anoxic zone freshwater microbial communities from boreal shield lake in IISD Experimental Lakes Area, Ontario, Canada - Jun2016-L222-5m | ecosystem: Environmental > Aquatic > Freshwater >...
CGTTACTGCTGACCTTGGTATGTGCATCTGAGTTCCAGCGCCCCAACCAGAGGTTGACTTGGGCCCATAAATTTGTGAATTGGCAACATTGATGTACGTGTCACCAATATTTCCTTTTGAGCTACTAGGCACACCGGAGCCATAAAGAAGCTGTCCGGGTTGATGCCCAATAAAACCGTGACAAATAGGTTTTTGACTACCTGGTTCAAAAGCAACCACAGCGACCGTTTTGTTTGGTGGCGCGTGAATCCCGTGATAAGGAATTTCTTCCCAAACGTCTGTTTGACCTAGCGAAGGAATAATAACACGCATGTGTCCCTTGCTAACAGCCTTATTTGTTGCGTCGGTGTCAACTACGGTTGCATAGTGAGAACCGTGAAATTGAGGAACGTTTACAAGAGTGTGACCAAATTGATGTTTTGCAATTCTTTGAATAATTACATTTGGATCTGTTGTGTAATAACTCATTTTATAATTGCCTTTGTTAATGGTTGAAGAGGTTTACCGCTAATTGGTAAAGATGTAGGTACGATGTACTGATCAATTGGCATTGGAATCTGAAGGGTAACGGTTGCCTGTGGCATAAACAAATTTCTTTGGATTCCGGCAACAAACCAAAAACCGTTTGCCGGACCCATGTTTTGCAATTGAACAACTTCACCAATATTGTATTTAAAAGTATCAAGCATTACGGTTGCGGTTGCTTGACCGTATGGTTTTCCAATGTCCCAGTCAAAGTCAATAAGTTGGACTTCTTCTGTAAATTCCTGCATAACTGGAAAATTATTACCTGTTGTTCCAAGTGCTTTATTAATTGGTGGTGGACCTGCTGTGTAGTTTGGGCCAGCAATGGTTCCAAGCCAGTATTCATCTGGTCCAAAGAAAATTGCCCCACCGCTTTCCCAGAGACGCCATCCAACGCTTGAGGCCAAACGGCTCATGCAGGTCCATGAATTTTCGTGTTTATCTGACGACGTTCCGCGAGCTAAAGCAAGTTTATAAATAGGTTGCTTTGTAAGATGTGTCCAAGATTTTTCATAATCTGGTCCGTAGAGTTTTCCACCAGCCTCTTCAACAAGTCCTTGAAAGAAGGTTGTGATGTTGTAACCAACTTGTTGCTTTGTCTGTCCCTGAAGAAGCCTTAGTTTGTGAACAAGACTTGATTCAAAAACCAATTGAAGTTGATCAGAGGCTTTCATTGTTTGAACGAGTGTGTAGCTAAGACCATCAAGCGTTAGGGTTGCATTGGCCTTAACAAGGTTGCGGAGTAGTTTTCTGTAAGGGTCTGCCAATTGCATTGTTACAATGGATACGCCAGTCATGTTTCTTTGAATAAACATGTCAATAATAGAGTCCTTATAGGACTCATCCAGTAATTGACCGCCCAAATAAATTGAGCCAAGATTTATGGGGTTAAACCCTGCCGGAGCTGCCATTTAAGTATCCTACTACGCGGGAATGCGAATGGTTCTACCAAGATATACTTTGGAGAAATTTGCACCTTGATTTGCACTCATGCCCGAATTAAGAGCAATAATTTTAGCAACTGTTGTTTTATTTTTTGTTGCAATTTTAGAGAGCGTGTCTCCACTCAATACTTTGTATGATTTTGAAGATATTTTTGGAGTTATTTGACTGGTGTCAACCGTGTTTGTTAAGTATGAATTAAAAAGAGATACGTGATCGGTAATGCCGTAAATGTCCCATCCAGAGGAAAGGGGTGGAAGGTACTCGTAAAGAGTAATCATAACTTTTTGCTGAACTCGTTCGCCGTCTATTGTGTTTCTGATGGCTTCTCCAAAATCAATACCATAAAGAACCCAGTATTTAATAGATTTACCTGGTAGCGGTTTTGCATCTAGTTTAATAATTGGCGGTTGATAAGTTCCAGCAACCGGGCTTAGCCATGACTCAAGTTGTGAACAGTAGTCTTCAATAGATTCACCTAGGGTGCCGTCGTCAGCTTTTGATTTTGAAGGATCAACAGGTGGAACACCTGGTGCTGGCGGAGTGGAAATTACGTGCGCTCTCCTTAACCCTGAGGAATCTGAAACTATTGGTGCAACTGGATTAATTGAAGTTATTGACTTGTCAAGATAGGCAGCAAACCTTAATTGAAAAGGTGAGCGGTCAAACCATTGTGTGGCCGCGGCGCTTTTTGGGCGGTCAACGACCTGCCATCCACCGTTACTACCACTTGGTCCAAACTCTGAGTTATCAACCAAGGACACAACAACGGGCATGTAGTCTCCGCCGTTTAGTCCAACTATTGGTGTCAACGTTACAAGTGTATCTATATTAGCCATATATTAATTCTTCCAGTGATCTTTGCCGGGAAGGCCATTAACTGCGTCAGCAACGGCCTTACCAATCTTGTCTGCTGTCAAACCGGCTGCATCAAAGTTTGCTTTTTGTTCCTTAGCGGCAGCCTTTGCCCAGTCATTAATAGTTTTTGCATCAAGCTTTTGTCCAGTTTTGCCAGAAGTATCTTTTGCTAAGTTTGCTTTTAATTTAGCAATTTGAGTGCCAAGTTCTGCAGCTTGGAATGCATAGGATTCGCGCACTTGACGAGGAAGTTTTGCATCCCTTGCAAGAGCAGCTTCTCTTTTTTGAGCTGCACTAAGAGTTGCTATTCCTTGAAGGTCTGAAATTACGCGAGTGGTAGCGCCACCACCAATTTTTTTAAGTGTAGAAGTTTTAAGAAAAGCCGTAGCCTGCTTGCCATACATTTTTGCAGTTTCTTGAGCGATGGCACTACTTTTGGAAAATCCGCCTGGGTCAATAAAACCCATTTGTGCCATCAAAAGAGGACGTACTTTTTGCATATATGCAGCGAATTTAGGATCTTTCCTAATTTGACCCATAAGTTTTTTCTCTTGAGCATTTGCACGATCAAATGCGTCTTTGTACGTTTTTGTTCCAGGGAACATTCTCATTAATTTTGCAGCGTTTTGTTTTGTTTTTTCAGTGTTTTGATAAAGATTAGCAAAATTGTTAGCAATCCATTTATTTTTAGGATCAAATGATGCTCTTGCTAAATCTCTGTTTCCTCTTACAGCATTTTTGGCATATTGAAGAATTGAATTAGAATCTCCTTTGGATGCAGCAGCAAGTGCTTTTTGTGCGGCGGTTAATTCGGTTTTAGATTTTGTTTTAACGGTTGCTTGCGTTGCTGCCGTAATTAATGGTGCTTGAGGACCACTACCAAAAATACTACCAATTCCCTTGACAATTGAAGGAATCATTGGAAGTATCAATGGAAGCGCCATCATTGCCATTATGCCTGGTGCTCCCATCATAAAACCACCAAGAGCCCTTGCTCCGCCTTTTAACGTTGCTCCAATTCCTGCTCGCTCAATAGGCGCTACTGGTGTTGGTGCTGCACGTCCCATGTTGCCAAGAATCATTGGTACTTGTTTTCCGCCCTGACTTGTGTACGCATACATTTGTGCGCCAGCGTGAACCTTAGATGTCTGTGCACCATAAGTTATACCAACTGGTTTGCGACCCGGGTAAGAGGCCACTGGAAGATACAAACCTTTTCCTGCCGGACCCCTTGATCCTGGAAGGATTACGCCGCCCTTGCCTTTGCCAAAAGCATTAACCTCAGCAGCCCTTAGTTGCAAACGTGCCGCTTCCATTTCTACACCGGCAGCACGTTCCATTGCGGTTCCCGCAGCCATCATTGGCTCTGTTGCTTTTGTGTTTGTTACAGCATCTCTAAGCGTTTTGGTTTTAAGTGTTTTAAAGAAATCAAATATTCTTAAACCAGCTCTTAATGTTTTAAGAGCAATACCTAAAAGAAGAACTTCTCCAAGAACGCCAACAACTTCCCAAATAACAATTTTAAATTTTGCAAAAACGTCAAAGAATGCAGCAAAGGCTTTTGCCGCTTTAAGAAACATTGGAGTAACAATTTCACCAATTTTAATAAAGTCTGCATTAATTTTTGCTTGAACGATCTTTAGTTGAGCAGCAGGGGTTTCTCTAGCAATTTTTGTAAGTCTATTAACTCTTGCATTGCTGGTGTTTTTGTTAATATTTTCAAAAGCAGCCATAAAACTTGGCAAATTATTTAAAAGTGCAGCAACTTGAACCGAACCGCGTTGACCACCAAACATACGAGTAAGCATCATGTTGCGAACAACGCTCATATCTTGTTCGGTCATTCCCTTGCCTGATTTAAGGTTTGCCGCAAGTTGAGCTTTAAACGCCGCACCTGTAACGTTTTGTCCTAAAGCATTTTTAAACGTTGCATTAAGAGAACCGTTAAACCACGTATCAAGTTGTGCAAAGGCTGCAGCGGAGCCAGTTTTGCCTTTGTACTTTGCGTACGTTGGAAGGGGATTTAAAGGTCCTGCTAAGGCGTCGTTTATGTATTTAAGAACCCCACCAAATCCTTTGGTATCTAACTTTTTCTTAAGCATGAAAGGATCAATGCCAAGAGCAGCAAATCCTTTTGTACCGGCAACGGTTGGGCTGAACAACTGTGTAATTGCACGAGTCGCATAAACACCAGCGGACGCTGGTTTCATACCAAGTTTGGTGTACGCAGCAAAAATTGCACCGGCTTCATTCATACCAAGACCTTGTTGTTGGGCTGCAGCCAAAAGTCCATTACCATATGCAACAGAAACATCTTTGATGTATGCGTCAGCAGAACCAGCAATTGCTGAAGCTGTTCCAATAATCTTTTTTGTGTTGTGACGCGTGTCTTTAAGATTTGCGTTGTAAACCGACATAAAAACACGGGCAGTTTCTTCGCTTTGTTGACCGGATGGAACATTACCCAAAAGATTCAAATTAGCAATTTGTTTTGAAAGATCAAGCATTCTTTTAAGCGGAGTATGAGTACCTGCTAGAGAAGATGCAACACGGTAGTAAATGTGAGCTATGTCGTCTGCTTTGGCACCAGTTTGTTTACTAATGTCAAGCAATCCAGCCATTGCTGCTTTTTGATCTTTAAGCGGCACGCCAGCTTCAGTAACACTTTGAGTAACTATTCGTTGAAAACTCATGTACTTCTTGATACTTTCGTATCCAGTTACAAGTGCGCCACCGGCAATCCACTTACTAGCCTTAATAAGGCCAGTTGCGGTTGCGCTTCCGGCAAAAGTTCGCATTTTTCCTGATGCTGCGGTAGCGGCCATGGCGTTGCGCTCAAGTGCTGCTGTAGCGGCATTGACACCAGCTACTGATTGTTCAGAAGATGCAGCAACAAACCTAAACGAATCGCCTAGTGCTTTGTTGGAGGTAGTGGTCTTACTGGCCGCTGCAATTTCTCTGTCCATTGTGCCAGTAAGACTAAGGAGCATTCTTTCAAGGTTCTCAACAGCAACCGCTGTGCGATCGGAAGAAAGCGCTGTTGAGTCAATTGCCTTAGAGACGCGACCAAACTCGGCAGCAACAGTCGTGCCACCGGTGCTCCGCATAAAAAATTCTAAACTATTTGCTTCGTGTACCATGTAGTATCAACAAAAAAACCGCTACCCCCGAAGGGATAGCGGTTAGTTGTTTTCCGCTTTCTATATTAGCGGAAGGCTGTTAGAAGATTTTCGCAAGAACCTTTGCGACTTCTAGACCAGTCAATTCCGCAAGAACTTTTATTTCCTCTGATTTTTGTTCACTGCTTAATTTCATAGCCTTTTTCATCAAGGCAATTGATATCAAGTAATCTTCGTGGCCCTGAGTGATGACCTTGTACGGGTCAATACCCAGTGTTATTGCGTATGCGCCCATCTCTATGTATGGGTCGTCATCCAGGGCTTTTAAAAACTTTCGTCAGCGTCGTCACCGGCAATACCACTCCACTTAAAGAGTCTGTTTGCGGTGTCAATTAGATCGCCTTCTGTAAGGTAAATACCAAGGACAACATCTGTTGCACGCTGAGCATCAAGCCCAATTGCATCAGAAAGGTCTGTGTCAAACCTTGTCCATGTTCCCTTAGAGTCGTCAACCTTGAGAGAGAGTTTGTTGTCGGTGTTTCCATCAACAACGGCGTATACTCCAATGCATGACTCAATGAGCATGTCTGCATTAGCAAGCAACGACCAGTCTTCTCCGCCGATTTTGCGGCGACGCTCAATTGCCTTGTTCAGCTTTACTGCTGATACTGGCTTGAATCGAACGTACAATTCTGGTTCGTCCCAACGAGGGACTTTAATATCTGTGTACAGATCATTTACAATCTGTGCACGACGGTCACGCAAAGCGGCAAGTGGACTGTCTTCAGCCAACCCGCCGCCTTGCATGACGCCATCTTCCAATTCATCTGTGACTTTAAAATCAACCATGTGTTCCTCCAATGGTGTAGTTATTTATTTAAAACTTAGTTTGCAACGCTTTCGACAGCAATGTCAATCTCGTACATTCTAGCAGCATTTGACATAGAGTCGGTACCGCCGTCCTTTACAGAGACTAGACGACCTGAGTAGGTACGTGCTGGAGCGCTTGTGTAGGTGTTTCCTTCGTCGTCAAGAGCCTGAATAGCAACGTTAACCATTGCCTTTCCAGCCAAAGCGTGGAGGTCCTTGATCTTGTCGTGGTCAACCTGGGTCTCGTAAACCTTGGTCAGAATAACGTCTGAGTAGGTTGGAAGAGACATGTAAGTAATTTCATTCTTCATTCCACCAGGACGGTGCTTGTTTACGGCAGCAGTAACATCTCCACCGGAAAACTTGTCAAATACAATAGTGTCTCCTGCTTTAAGGGTTACACCTGCATTTTGTGGAATTGAAGCAATTGATAGAGTGGCAAGCCACTGTTGCTCTGAGCCATAATTGTGTGTTACATCAGCCATTTTAATATCTCCTAGATTTTTTAATTAAGCTTATAGTGGAAGTGTTGCGTTAGCAAGGAACTTAGTTACATTAATTGTAATGAATTCACCAAATGGTGACATCTTAAGGCTTACATTAGCATTAAGTTGACCGCCCGCAATTGTTGCAGGTGTGTTTACTTGTGTACCAGTGTTAACAATGTAAGATGAATCTGGGGTTGGGCCGTAAAGACTTCCCTTAATCCAGTGTGCTTGGCAAATTCCAGCAATGGCTGAGTTGAACTGAGAAATAAGTTGTCCTCGTCCGTCAATTTGCTTGAACATGAATGCCTCACCAGAAGTTTCAAATTCGTATTGAAGTTGCATACGGAAACGTACGTTGTTTAGGAATGTCCAGTCACCTGTAGTGTCGAGTGAGCGGTATCCGTAAACTGAGATGCTTCCAGTTGTTGGTACAAGACGAACAACGTTGATGCCAGCACCGTTTAGAAGACCGCGGTCGTCAGCAGAGTATGAACGTACAACGCCAGTTGAGTAAACCGAGGTTCCGTTTGCTGATCCAGCAGCTGCTACGTTTGCGTCATACTTTGTGTCAACCTTTGCCATCAATGCTGCAGCAAGTGCAGAAGCTGGAACTGTGCGAGCAAAGCCAGCAGTAGCGCCAGGAACGACTAGCCAAGGACCAAAGATTGCAGCGTGTGATGTGTCTGATCCACTTGATTGAAGTGTGTGAACATCAGAAATAAGTGCTGAAACACTGTGTGATGGATTTACGTCCAAGAGAGCAACACGGTTGTTTGCTGCTGCGTGGTCGGTAAGGGCCGCGTAGACAACTTCCGAAGAAGAACCTGGGTAAGAAACTTGACCAGGACCAAAAGATGTTCCAAATGCTGCAAGAGCGTTTGTTACATCTGTGTTAGCGGTTGCTGCGTCAGCTCCACCGTCAAAGTAAATTGAGGTTGTGCTGTTTGCTGTTGGTAGTGCAGCTGAGCCTGCAACTGTTGCAACGGTGCAAAGAGACTTAACGATTGGAAGTGAGTTAATCCAGTTGTTAAGTGCAAGTTCTGCGCCTGTTGCTTCAAACTTTGGAGAAGAAGCAAGTAGAACGCCATTTAGAACGATGCTTGCAGCGTATGTTGCAACGCTGTTTACAGTTGTGTTTGTGAAGTTAATGATAAGACCTGCAGCAGAGGTGTCAGCACTGTTGGCCCATGTTCCACCACTAACAGCGGTGAATACGTTTGTTCCTAGTGTTGCCTCTGCTTGTGTTGTGCCGGTTGCGGCACCAAGGACAGAAACATTAGCAATGATTCCGCCTTCTTTGAAATAAACATCGAGAGCATCGTAAAGCAATGTGCTGTCGAGGTTAACTGAATCTGGTGTAACACTGTAGCGACCAGTTAGCTTACCGCCGACAAATTGACCAAAGTAGGTCGCGAAGTCTGACATTGAGCTTACTGTGATAGCCACGCCAGTTGGTCCTGCGGCATTGCCGACTACGAACCATTGACCGGTTGGGTTTACACCTTGGGAATTTGAAGCGCTAGCGGTTACGTTAACGTATACGCCGGGAGCTGAATTAGCCATTTGCGTTCTCCTGTGGGATAGGTGTCTCAGTTTCCTGAGAACGTGGGTTTTTGTTTTGGGCGATCTTCTTCGGTTCTTCCATAACTTCTACCTTTGTTACCTCAGGTTTAGTTTCTGCAACAACCGTCAAAAGACCATTTAAAATGTGTGACTCAACCAATGGACCGTCTTCAACGGTGTGTTGGCGAGCTGGGATAAGAGAGTGACCCTTATCGTCAAAAATAACGTGTCGTGATTGAACGATTACTTTCTTTTTGCTCATATATCTTCCTTTATAACCTCAACATTGACATCTTCAACCTGATATGCAGGTTCTGGTGGTGCTGTTGATGGTCCGGTACTTGCACCTGTTGGAGCATATTGTTCTGATGGGGGACCCCCAAACATATTCATTGCATTTCCAACGGTGACGGCAAAACGAAGGTGAGCAATACCTGTCGTACGCCCACCTGAGTGTTCGCCTTCAGCGTATTCCTCGCCCTCCCAGATGGTTGTTTGAGCAAACCCACCTAGACCGCGATGTTGAATTATTGCAGCACGAACCGCTGCCGCATAGGCAGAGGTCAGTGCTTGTGTTTCTTGCCAATCTTTTGTACCGTACACGTAGACTAAAACTTCTACGCGCCAGTTCACTCGAATGGCGTTTTGATAAATTCTCGGAACACCGATTGTATTAGGAACTTCAATAAGAATTGCGGCCGATGCATTTCTTGGAAGATTCCTGAATTCAGGACGGTGGCGATATTCAAATGGCTCAAGAAGGACCTGACTACCTAGCTTGCGATTAATTTCCGCAATGTAAGTAGGAAGCCATTCTTGAAGCGTTCTATAAAAAGCTTCTTGGACAGAGTTGCCGCCAACAAGGGGGCCAAATATGTTATCGGTGTATGAAAGATTCCAATCAATCCACCAGTCTCGTTTTGCCATCATGGTCTGTTAAATCCGTCCGCAGCTTTTTGTGCACCAGTTGCTTTATGCTCTCTTGCAATATTACCGTAAAACCTATATTGTTCTTGAGTTAATTTGCCTTGAGATGCTTTATTTATAGCAAAACTTTGTTGAACTTCATTCTTGATTTCAGGTGCTTTTTTAAGTTCAGCGCTTACATGGTAAGAACGTTGTATATTTTTGTAGTGAGAATATGTTGAAAGTTTTGGATCTTTCATTTTGGCTAGTTCAGCCATGCTTCTATCTTGGCTATTAGCCATTTGTCTAGATGCACTGCGTTGATGGCGAAAAGCTTGATTTGTTCTTTGTCTAGCAGCCTGTTCAGCTGCTGAAGTTCTCATGCCTTCAATTCTTGAAGAATTTGCTTGAGCAACTTTAGCAACTTTTTCTTTTCCAATACCAATGTAGCTTTGCATTATTCGCATTGCTTCTTCTCTGAAAACAATAGTAATGGTAATAATTTCTCTTACAACACCGTCTCTAGTATCTCCAGTTTGATGGAAATAACCATAGTCTTGCTTGTGAGAATAATCTTCTGGTGCATCCTTTTTTCTTGGGTCAATACTAATTGAAGCACTTTTTGGAGTGTTAATAATTATTGGAGAAACAGCTGCGTCACGAAGATAACCAAAATTAACAAGTGGGTGATCGTCACCACTGCCTTTTCTTGATTGAACGGTTTTATCGGAAATGGATTGCCATTGTTCCGAAATACCAAATTCAGGCGCAGCACCATAGTTACGGAAACGTTCTTCTTCCATTGCTATAAATAACTCTTCAATTTGCATGAGAGCAGGCGCTGGATTCTTTAAAGCAGCAGAGTACATCTGAAGCTTTACCGCTACGTTTTGTAGATTTTTAGCGTAAAAGCCACTGTTTGCGCCACCGCGCAAATTAATCTGGCCCATGCTAGCCCCTTACCCAAGGACCGATCAGTTTATTGACCGTGTTCTCCATCTCGTCAAGATTCATTTCACGACGAATTTGTGGTTCAAATTCTAGAATGACAAACTTGGCCGCTTGAAACAAGCAGGCACGACGAAGTGAAGCAGGAATACCCTTTGTGTAACCACCGTCGTAAACAACGGATACACGGGTTCCTTCAGGTGCGAATGTACCAAGGCGAAGCCATACGTGACCGTCGGTCACATCTGGTCCACGAATTCCACCATTCTTAAAGTTGATGGGTTGATAGTCACCGTAAGTACGATAAATGGTCATAGACTTAATGTCGTATGTCCATAGTTCCGGATATACCGGAGCGAATTGATCAAGCCAGAAGTGACGTACAAGTGTTGACGCACCAAGAGCAATAGCTTGAGAAAGACCCAGAGATCCATAGATGTCCAGTGGCATATCGGCGTTATTACCGTATTCCATTGGGTCAATGCCGAATAGGCGCTCTTGAAAAATGTGACCCTTAAAAGGTGCCAAACGGCGACCCGTCAAGTCCTCTAAGTGAGTTGTTGCCTCGACCAAAATATCCGCAATAAGCGTAGGTTCGAGGTCAACAACTAACTCGGGATAGCGACGTTGAAAGTCAGCAACACTGGCAAGTGAAACGGGATCGTTATATTGTGACCCGTTATTTGCCATGATTACTCTTTCTTTGCGCGACGCTTAGTAGTTGACGCTGCATCTAGTGCAGACGTAATGTCGGGTGATGTTGGATCTTCTTCAGCAGACTTAGGAGCTTCTTTTGGAGCTACTTTTTCTACAATTTCTTCTACAACTTCTTCGACAATTTTTTCGATTTTCTTTACTGCTTTTTCAACAACATAGAAAAGTTCACCGGGAATGTTGAGCAACTCATAAGCCAAACGAGGGCTTACATCAATTGCGCCTTCGTCTCCGGCCTTTTCCCAAACCAATCCGGCAGCGCCGCCTGGTTCTTTCTTTGCTAGTAATGCCATGGTAAAACCTTTCTATAAGATAAATCCAGTGAGGTGGGTAGGGGAGGAACGAGGGAACCTACCCACCACACTGAAATCTGACTACCTAATTAGTCAACGATGAAGTTAGGAGTGTAAGAGCTGTTGGTCGGTGTTACACCGTTTCCAGCCTTAGAGTCCAAAGCACTCGCAACGTTTGCAAGGCGACCTAAGTACTTAGGTGCGCGAACAGCAAGCGTGGTGTCTGCAACGAATGCAAACGGCAGGCTGTCAGGCGATGCAGTTGTTGGGTACACGTTTACTGGCTGCATTTCACGTACGTAAGGACGTGTGATGTAGTTAGAGTCGCGTGACATGAGGTAGATGCTCTGCTCACCATTCGAGGTAAGCGGCTTAAGTCCATTATTGAAGTAAGCGTAAGCAGCGGTAGGCTGAGCCTGTGCGTTGCTTCCGTTCATGCAAATAAATGTTGAACCGTTGTCAACAATCTTCGTTGTAGCCCAGATGTTTCCTGTGCTGTCAAGGAAGTTTGCGTCAACAATTCCAAGAAGAGTAACTGTAGCGTTAGTTCCTGAAACTGTGTAGTTACGGTAAACCTTGTAGTGAGTTGGCTGTGAGCCTTCTGGACCCGTTGGGGTTGAGAAAGTCAAAGTAACGATTCCACTAGCGTCAGGTGTTACTGTAGCAATGGTTGAAGCTTGGATTTCACCAAAACGAGCAATAACAGGAGCAACTTGGTAGTTGAGTGCAACTGCTGGAAGGCTTCCGCTGGAACCCTTAGTAGCAACTACTGTTCCCATCTTGTTTGTACGAGGTGAAAGGAATGATGACTTAACGATTGGTACACCACGGTATGTAGGTACGATCAATCCAGCAGCGATCTCAACTTGGTCAACAAAACGTTGTTGGTTGACAAGAAGTTGTGAAAGACGGCTGTTTGCGTTAGGTGACATGAGGAACATCCACTCAGCGTTTTCGATTGGCTCTGCAACATTGCTCTCAACGAGGTCAATGAGAAGGTCAAGTCCACCAAGTGAAAGTGAGTTTCCTGCGAAGTCAATTGCGTTCTGGTCTACACCATCAACCCATGGGTTGAATGATAGGCCAGCCCATGTTTGAGCTCCACCGTAGTTGTCAATGTCTCCTCCGCCGATACCCTGTGAAGGGCCACCGGTTGATGCTGATGTGAATGACGAAACAATAACGTCAAGTCCATCGAATTGTGGGTATGGACCGTTGACTGTAGGTGCACCGGCACCCCAGACTAGAGCGTTTTCAATGTCCCAGTAAAGACCGCGGGCTGCGCCCTCGATTTCACGGGCACGAAGGTCGCCAATGAGGTCAGCTGTTACAGCCTGTGAGTAACCAGTTACAGCACCGACACTTTGCAGCAAGCGAATTTGGAAGTTCTCTTGTGCGTAGTTTGATGTGCTGACAGGGCGTGCGCCACCGTCGGTTACGAATCCACCCGAAGGTAGGGTTGTACGCTTGTTGAAGTAGTAAACTGTTGAGCCCCACTTGGTTGACGGTAGTGCACGAACTAGCGGCGCGTAGCGGCGCTGGTATTCGAGCAATACTGGGTCAATCTGCTTTTGTACTAGTGCGGCAGCACCAGCAGCAGTGAGGGCTTCTTGCAAGTCGTTTGACATTTGCTTATCTCCTTAAAGATTGTAGTTGGTTAGAAGCCGCGCTCGGCCTGAGCGAACTTGTTTGCGAAGAATGGAGTAGATCCCCAAACTTCATTTTGTACCTTACGGAACGAAGTCGAGTTCATCTCGGCCAGTGCCTCAGGGGTTAGTTCAGCCTCTGACAAGTCAGAAGCGTCGTTGCCTACCGATGAGCCAACGAGTCCCTTGCGGAACACCTTGCCAGTACGGTAAGACTCGATAGCGTTGCTTTGGGCAGCTTCAACGGCTTGCTTTGCAGCTGCTTGAGCAGCCTCGGCAACCATTGCAGCAACTTCTTCAGCGCTGAACATCTTATTTTCAGTCACAATTGTCTCCTGTGATGTAGTTGATTCCTCAGCAGTCACTTCTTCAGCAGCAGCTTCTTCTTCAGCAGCAGGTGCTTCATCAGCAACTACCTCTTCTTCTTCAGCTACAACTTCAGCAGCAGGTGCTTCAGGTGTTGATTCGTTAGCCTTTGTTCCAGCAATGATCATTGCGGCCAAAGCGCTTAGGTCTGCGTCACTCAGCGTGCGGGCAGCAGCGGTTTCAAGCGTTGCCTCTTCAGCTGGAGTTTCTTCAGTTGTGTTTTCGTCGGACACTTCTGTCTCCTGTTCTTGAGTTGGGGCATTGTCGCTTGACTCTGCCTGTGGTACGGGGTCCCCACAATTGGGGCAATACATAGCGTTTTGAGGAGTTGATTCTCCGCAATTGCTACAGCCGAGTGCGTTTGCCGTCATTGAAGTTGGCAAAGGCGCTCCACACATGTGACAGTGGATTGCATTTTCCATGGCGGCAGTACCGCATTCATGGCATTCCATGTTGTTGTCGTTTGTCATAATTTCTTCCTCTGGTCCCATGCCGCCTGCGTCTCCGGTAGCGTCAACAGCGGACCAATCTGGTTTGGATAAATAGATATCTCCATCGTCATCTGGATCAATTGCGTGCATAGCAGCAATTGCACCAAATGCAATACGGTTAGCAACAACCTTCAAGTGATGAGGGTCATTTGTGTAACCGGTAATACTGATGCTGTCGTCGTCATTGACAAGAGCAATTGAAGCATAAGCCTCAAGAATTTCCTGAAGGTCAGCAACCATTGTTGCGTGTTCGCCAACAATGTTAATACCGAACTTTTTTGCTGCTGACTTAATACGAGATTTAATTCGAGCAAGTTGAGCAGAGGTGTAAAGGTTGCCGTTCTTTTCTTGGTTAATGTATGACCAAGCAGCGCGAACGTGTGCGGCAGTTTCAATTGGATAACGCTTTTGTTTGTCCTTTTGATAACCAGGATCAGCGTAAGTTACATCGCCATAAGGCTTAGATGCATCTTTTTCAAAAATTTTGCTTACGGCATCTTCAACTGCTGTTTCAACAGCATCACGAATTACATCAGCTGCTTCAGTAGCAACCAATTCTTCATCGCGAGAAACAATTTCAACTGTCTCTACAGATTCAAAAACCGCAAGGCGGTTAGTGCCTGTAAAAGACTCAGAAAGTGCTGCGTATTGAATTTCTGCACCATCAACACCAGGGCTGTTGGTGAAGTCAATTCCGTGGATAGCAAGATCGTCAGCAGTAACTGCTTCTTCACCATCTGTGTAAGTTACAGAAGATGGTTCCCCGCGCCATTCGCC
>Ga0194048_10000924_pt1 | contig 14487 bp, 17 predicted proteins | sample JunL225m_MetaG_FD_161685 | JGI IMG/M metagenome (GOLD analysis project Ga0194048, IMG submission 161685) | Anoxic zone freshwater microbial communities from boreal shield lake in IISD Experimental Lakes Area, Ontario, Canada - Jun2016-L222-5m | ecosystem: Environmental > Aquatic > Freshwater >...
TAATGCACTTGACCATATTTACAGCATACAGCAAGGATTTCGTGAGTCAATACCGCCCTATATTATTGGGCATTATACCAATCTTCGTGTTATTGGGCTAAGTGAAAACGGTATCAAAGGCATGCGTTGTGATAAAACCAAAGAAGAGTTATTTGAAGATTTTGAGCTTGCAAAGTAACTAAATTCATGCTATAATCATAGCATGACTACATCACTAATGATTGATATTGAAGGACTGGGCACTGGACCAGACGCCACCATTTTGACCATTGCAGCTCAATCATTTAATCCGTTTGGCACCGGATACTATGAACGATGCTACTATGCTCGTATTACTTTAGAAAGCCAAGAAAATCGCAGTATCCAGCAAGAAACTTTGGATTGGTGGGCAACTCAGCCCGAGGCTCAGGCAGAAGCCTTTATGGAAGAAAGCCGTATTCCTTTAGACCAAGCCCTGGATAGCCTTTATAAAATAGCATGGCAACACAATCTTATCTGGGCCAACGGGCCGACCTACGATATGAACATTCTTGAACATGCTTTTAAAAGTTATGGCAAAGCCTTACCGTGGCAATTTTATAAAGTACGCGATGCCCGCACAGTATATTCACTATGGCCAGAATGCCCTAGGCCGCCTACTAGTCACCACGCCTTAGAAGATTGCCGTAGACAAATTGATATGTTGCAGGCTACACTAAAACACTTAAATGTAAAGGTACTTAAATGATTATTGGAATTTGTGGATTGATTGGTTCAGGTAAAGATACTATTGCAGACTACTTACAAAATATTCACCAATTCCGACGAGAATCATTTGCCCATGCTCTTAAAGATGCTGTAGCCCAGGTGTTTGGTTGGGACAGAGAATTGCTCGAAGGTCGCACTAAAGAGTCAAGAGCCTGGAGAGAACAAGTAGACGCATGGTGGGCCAACCGCTTAAACATGCCGCACTTGACTCCTAGATATGTTTTACAGGTATGGGGTACTGAAGTTGCTCGAAAGAGCTTTCATGATGACATTTGGATCGCAGCCCTGGAAAATAAACTACGCAAAACCCAGGATGATGTAGTAATTAGTGACTGCCGTTTCCCCAACGAAATCAAGGCTATTAAAGCCGCTGGCGGTATTGTTATTCGTGTAACCCGTGGCCCGGAGCCTGAGTGGTATTCTCTAGCTGAAATTGTAAATCGCGGCCCTACTAAAAATACAGAGTGGCGGTTAAGTAAAACCCGCTTAGAAGAGTATAAAATACATGCTTCCGAAACGGCTTGGGTTGGTACTAAATTTGATGCGGTGATTGATAATAACGCAGATGGGCTTGATAACTTGTACAGTCAAATTAAAAATCTGGTTCAAGATCACCAACTCTCCAAGGAAGATCTGATTTCTTAATATCTACTACACAGTTTAAGCAAACTGTTTTTAAGTTTTTAGCAGTACAATTATTAAGATTACTATCTATATGATACACTAGTAATTGTGCAGAAAACCTTGCCCTAAAACTACAACGATCACAGACTAATTTTTTCTTATATCCTGCTAATTCCCAGCGTGGTTTAGCAGTCTTAATTTTTCGCCCTTTACGAATGCACACTCCGCACCTACTACGGTAGTGGGCTATGCCATCTTTTTGATAATTAATAGCAAGAGGTCGCTGATTACAGGCGGTACAAATAGGTCTCATAGGGTATTTACCCCTACGGACCTTTACCAAAGGCCCCTACATTACCCCTCTTTTTGCCTTAATCGCTAAATAATATTAATTAATAAAAAGGATTTTACAATGGCCACATCATTAGTATCCCCAGGCGTACAAGTCACAGTTGTTGACGAAAGTCAATATCTTCCTGCTGCAACCAACTCCGTTCCATTTATTTTATTGGCTACGGCATCGAATAAACTTTCCGGCGATGGCACTGGTATTGCTCCTGGAACATTGGCCATAAATGCTAATAAATTGTTCTTGGCAACTAGCCAACGTGCTCTTAGTGCTAACTTTGGCGTTCCATTCTTTTACCAAACTACTGCTGGTACACCGATCAACGGATACGAGCTTAACGAATATGGTTTATTAGCGGCTTATTCCGCATTAGGCGTTACCAATCAATGCTACGTACTCCGTGCAGATATTGATTTAGCTGCACTTACAGCTTCATTAACACGCCCATTGGGTAGTCCAGATAACAATACCTACTGGTTAGATACAGTTAATACCCGTTGGGGAGTATTCCAATGGAATCAAACTACTGGTGCATTTATTAATCAAATCCCGTTGGTTATCACAGATACTGAATATTTAGATGGCGGCGTTCCAGCACCAAGCTATGGTAGCATTGGGCAATATGCTGTTGTGGCAACCAACACCAACAATCCTATGTATTTCAAACGTGGTGGCCCGACTACTACACAAAGTGATGATACAGATATTACTAGTTTATATAACACTTGGGTATTAGTTGGCAGCGACGAGTGGTTAAGTGCTTGGGCAACGATCCAAGGCACAACAACTCCTACTAGTATACCAGATACTAGTACTATCGTTATCAACGGTACTACTATTCCTGCTGGTTGGGCAACAGTTACTGAATTAGTTACTGCAATTACAGCACAAAATATTACTGGTGTCTATGCAGCCAATATTGGCGGAGCATTAAACTTGTATGGCGATAGCACAGCAGCATCTGGTGCTGGTACTATTACTATTGCCAACGGAGTTGGCACAGCATTAACAACATTAGGTATTACTGCTGACACCTACAATGCACCAGCATATCAAGCTAGTACCAATTATCAAGTACCACAGTGGAACACATTCAGTGCTGTACCGCGCCCAACTGGATCTATTTGGCAAAAAACAACCAATGTAAATCTTGGCACAAGACTAGTTGTTAAGAAATATAATTCAACATTAGGCTTATTTGTTATTCAAACTTGCCCAGTGTACGCTACCGAATCTGCGGCCATTTATGCGCTTGATCCATCTGGCGGTGGCGAAAATATTGCCTCTGGGTCAACTTATGCATTATCTACACCATTAAATAATAATACTTCTGGATTGTTAATTCAAGAGCGTTACATTGTTGGCGCAACCGTAGTAACTGGTGCTGAAACATTTACCAGTACTGAAACACCATTTAGTGTTGGTAGCGCATTTACAATTTCAGCAACACAGCCCGGTACTGCTACTCTTACTACTGCTACTGCTACCATTGGTGGCACAGGTACAGTTAGCGATTTTTCTGCGGCTGTTAGTGCAGCTGGTGTACCTTATGTTAGTGCCACAGTTGCTAGTACTGGCGCTATAGTGTTTACACACAGCACCGGTGGCGATATTACTTTAATTAATACAGATGGCACCCCAGTTACAGTTGCTGGATTTACAACAGATACATTCCTTGTAAAAGCAAATTATGTAAGTGGTTCTGAATCCGGTGTAGTATTATCTAACTGGGTTGTTTCGCCGACATTTACATATACTGCATCTGATGTTGCACCTGACCAAGATCCAGCAGACGGAACATATTGGTACTATAGTGATCCTACTCAAGTAGATATTATGATTCAAAATAATGGTGTTTGGGAAGGTTATCAAAATGTAACTACTGATAGTCGTGGTTACGATTTAACTTTAACTAACGCTAGTGGTCCTATTATTAGTGTAACAGCACCACTTACACAAACTAATACAGCACAAAGTCCATTGGTCTACGGTGATTTATGGGTTAGCACTGCTAACTTAGAACTATATCCACAGTTATATCGTTGGCAGAATGTCGATGGGGTTGACCAGTGGGTATTAATTGACAACACTGATCAAACACAAAGTTCTGGTATTTTGTTTGCTGATGCTCGCTGGGCACCAAACGGTACAACTAATCCAGTATCAGCTGCATTGCCGACAATTACTAGTTTATTAACCAGTAATTACTTAGACTTAGATGCACCAATGGCCGAATTATATCCAACTGGTATGTTGTTATGGAATACTCGTCGCTCAGGCTTTAATGTTAAAACATTCCAGTCTAACTATTTCAATAACAATAGTTTCCCAACATATGAATGGGAATCAACATCTGCTTATACCATTGGTGAATATGTACAATATAACAGTGTAGTTTATGCTTGTATTGATAATAATACAAACCAAGCACCTGATTCGAGTGCTACATATTGGTCAGTTCAAACTGAAAACAATACTTGGGTATCTGCAAATACAACCCGTGATGATGGATCTCCTTACACCGGCCGCCATTCACAGCGAATTATTATTGTAGAAGCTTTGAGAGCAGCTATTGATACTAATACAAATGCCCGCGAAGAGCAAAACTCATTTAACTTAATTGCTTGCCCAGGTTATCCTGAATTAGCACCTAACATGGTTATTTTAAATGATGATCGCAATCAAACAGCATTCTCTATTATTGATACACCATTGCGTTTGACTCCTGATGAATTAGTATCGTGGTCTACCAACAACAACGGATTAGGATTAGCATCTGAAGATGGCCTATTAACAAATAATAGCTATGCCGCCACATTCTATCCAAGTTGTCAGACTACTGACCTCAGTGGCAATACCGCAGTAACTTACCCAAGTCACATGATGATTCGCACAATTATTCGTAGCGATGAAATTGCTTATCCATGGTTAGCTCCAGCAGGAACACGCCGCGGCTTGGTTGATAACGCATTGAGAATTGGATACTTAACATCTCAAACTGGTGAATTCCAGTCACTTGGAGTTAGCCAAGGCTTACGCGATGTATTGTATACACACCAAATTAATCCAATTACTTTCATTCCAGGTGTTGGAATTACTAACTTTGGTAATAAGACAGTACAAGGCACCGCTACTGCATTAGACCGTATTAACGTAGCTCGTTTAGTTTGCTTTATCCGTGCTAGACTTGAGTTAATTGGTAAACAATATTTGTTTGAACCTAATGATCAAATTACTCGTACAGAAATTAAAAACTCAATTGATAGTTTAATGATTGATTTAGTTGCTAAACGCGGTATCTATGATTACTTGGTAGTTTGCGATTACACAAACAATACCCCAACTACGATTGATCAAAATCAATTATGGGTTGATATTGCTATCGAGCCAGTAAAAGCTGTGGAATTCATTTATATTCCATTGCGTATTGAAAATACTGGTGCAATCGCAGCACAGGCGTCTGCTTAAAAGGATTGGGCAAGATAGCAATATTTTGCCCAAATTATTAAACTAAATAAAAGTATATTGGAGATTATAACATGGCAACATCATCATTAACTAACATGACCGTTCCGCTGCCGAACAATCAAACGTCGGCAACACAGGGCTTGTTAATGCCCAAACTGTCGTATCGCTTCAGAGTGTTTTTTAACAACTTTGGCGTTAGCACCCCTACAACAGAATTAACTAAACAGGTCATGAAGTTTGATCGTCCGCATGTTCAATTTGAAGAAATTAAATTGCCAATCTATAATAGTACAATTAAACTTGCTGGAAAATATAGCTGGAATGATGTTACTTGTGATCTCCGTGATGATGCGGCTGGTACTATTAGTAAATTAGTTGGCGAGCAGTTACAAAAGCAATTAGACTTTATGGAACAAAGTTCTGCAAGTTCTGGTATTGATTACAAATTTAGTACACAATTCCAAGTACTTGACGGTGGTAACGGTACTGCTGAACCAGTTGTACTTGAAGAGTGGAACTTATTAGGTTGTTACCTAAGTGATGTCAACTACGGCGGCGCCGATTATGGAACTTCAGAAGCAATGAAAGTTTCTATTACTATTAAATTTGATAACGCTGTTCAGAATCCCCCAGGCCAAGGTGTTGGTGCTGTTGTTGCTCGTACACTTGGCGATGTGGCTACTGGCGCTGGCGTCTAAGCAATATGTCGACCGGCTATTTTGGCCAAGGCGGTAGTCTTTTACAGGAATTTAGCCAAGGGTTATTTGGCGTTCCTGGCCTTAAGGATTATACACACGCCAGTAAAACTTTTGAAACTAACGGGTACGCACTTACTCCTAAGTTTAAGTTTCTATTCCATGTTTTCTTTAATATAAACACAGCACAAATTCCGCAACTTCAGGCGGCATACGGGTCTGGCGAAATTGCAACCATTGGGTTAATGGTTAAAAGTGTTGAACTTCCAAAATTTAAAGTTGATACAGCGGTAATGAATCAATACAACCGCAAAAGAATAGTGCAATCTAAAATGCGGTACGAACCATCAAGAATAGTATTTCATGACGATCAAAGTGATATAATTCGTAATATGTGGTATAATTATTATTCTTACTATTACAAAGATCCTAGTCAGCAATATCAAGGTGTAAGTGCAACTTCTGGCACCATTGGTAAATTACAAACATTGAGTAATGGATTTAATTATAATACCAACGACATTTATAATCAAACTCGGTTAAATGCTGACTGGGGATATATTGGCGAAAGTTATTATGATGGTACTAATACCGGTACAAATAACACTGGCAAGCCAGCTTTCTTCCGCGACATTACAATTTATGGATTGAATCAAAAGAAATATGCCGCATGGACGCTGATCAATCCATTGATAACATCATGGGGAAGCGATACCTATGACTATGCAGAAGGTGGCGGCACCATGCAAAATGATGTACAAATTGAATACGAAACTGTAAAATATTACTCTGGCGCCATTGGCGGAGCTCAACCAAGTAATAGTGTTCCGGGATTTGCAGACCCGGCTCGTTACGACGTTACGCCATCGGGTATTACTCGCCCAGGTGGCACAAAATCTGTATTTGGTCAAGGTGGGTTACTTGACGCAGTCACCGGCGGAGTACAAGACTTACAAGCTCTTGCCTCGGGCCAAGGTGGATTACAAAATGTTCTTGGTGCCGTACAAACCGCCGGCACAGCATACAATACATTTAAAAATACCAGTATCAGTTCAATATTAAAACCAGAACTACGACAACAGGCACTGAACATTGCCCAATATACATTACCTAATCAAGTGCGTGGTGCTGTTAACTCTGCCAACGGAATGTTTTTTCCAAGAGCAACAACCTCACAACCAGTTAATGGTCCTAACGGAGGACCTTAAACATGAGTACAGTAAATGCTATTAACCCAGCAATTGATCAAACAGTTCAAATTTTTGATCGCTTTTATGGTTATCAACAGTCAGTTCCAGCACAAGAATACGATGCTGTTTATAGTTACTTGAGATCAGTTTTTTCTACAGATCAACAAGCTGGAAATTTTACCTCAACATTATTTAGAATGGCCGGCGCTTCGGGAATTCCTGCTATGGAATTATTACAATCTCTACAAGGTTTAGCGGCTCCTCAAATCACTTTAACTTTTGCTTATTATCTTAATACTTTTCAAAGCCCAGCTACCATGTTAGGAATTAAAGCCTCTGTAATGCCAAACTTTTATGTAGCACATAATATTAAACAATAATTCACATGGCTAATTTTCGGCAGGGATTTTACGAAGTAAAAAATGCCAACAAATATGTAGGCAAAGGCAAACCGCGATATCGTTCTGGATGGGAATTTTCTTTTATGATGTTTTGCGATAACAATGATAATGTAATTCAGTGGGCAAGTGAACCGGTTAGCATTCCATATCGTCATCCGCTGACTGGTAAAATGACTACCTATGTACCTGACTTTATTGTAACTTATCGCGGACCAAATGATACAGTTAGAGCTGAGCTAGTTGAAATTAAACCAAAAAGACAAAGCATAGTTGAAAGCAAAATGAAAAGTAATGAACGGGCAGTTATTGCGATTAACTATGCTAAATGGGATCAGGCTACTAAATGGGCACGACAAAATGGCCTTACTTTTAGAGTAATTACCGAAGATCAAATCTTTCACCAAGGCAGCAAAAAGAAGTAAACTCGTAGTAAAATACGGTAAATAGCTGTATGACTAAACGCCTTGAAGAACTCTTTGGATTTGATCAACTTGAACAAACCGAAGCTGGCCTTGAAACAGAAACGCTGACCTCAGACGAAACTCGTACTGCTATTATTCAACTTGATGATACCCTTGATAAAATAGACGCAGCATTGCCAGCTATTCGTGATTTAGATTCTTCTGATCGAGAGCTAGACGAAATTGCAAATTTAGCCAAGGAAAGTTTTGAAAATTTATCAGATTTAGGTATGAATGTAGACAGTAGATTTTCCGCTGAATTATTTGCCGTGGCCAGCACTATGCTAGGGCATGCACTTACCGCAAAAACTACTAAACTGAATAAAAAATTAAAAATGATTGATCTACAACTTAAAAAATTAAAATTAGATCAAGATTCTTCCAAGCATAGTAACGATTTGGATAATATTCCTACCGCAGAAGGCCAGTTATTAACCCGTAACGACTTGCTTGAACGACTTATTGGCAGTAGAGAACAAAAAGACAAATAGTATAAATATAATATAGGGAATAATTATGAAAAATTTTAAAGATTATCTAGCCGAGTCCGAGCGTACATATAACTACCGCGTTAAAGTAGTTGGTGAATTACCCTCAGGATTTTATAACGAACTTAAAAGTAAACTTGAACAGTTTGATCCAGTATCAATCGGTGATCAAAAGTCAACGCCAATACAAGCTAAACCAGCAGATTTTCCAGCATTTGAAAATGAAAAAGTTACCAGCTTTGATGTCAAGTTTCGTTATCCAGCAATTGAACCACAGATTAAACAACTTGCACAAATTATTGGTCTTGATCCAAACAAGATTATCATGCAGACATCTGTATTTGATGACAGCGTAGCTGAATATCAAACCAAACTTGCTGATCAAGATAGTCCAGTACTAACTGCCCCTTATCCAGCACCAGATGCAGAACAAAAAGCACTGAGCAAAGATTATTCCGCTGATCCATTTGATCATGCTGTGTTAAAAAATTCTTACCGTAGTAATTTTGAAATTGCTGGCGGAAGTCCTAAGAAAGCAGAAACAACAAATGATTTACCAATGGGCAATGATAGCCCTATGACTCATGCCGAAAAGCGTCCACGCCGACCAGCCACAGGCGCACAACCATCAGGAAATTACAAATGAACCCATTTTACGATTTAAACAAAAGATTAGCTGGCATTGGCCAGGAAGAGAAACAGATTACCGAAAGTAAATCTGCTCCTAAGACTGAAGTTGTTAAGACTCTTGAACAAGCACTGCGTTCAGACTTAAAAAGTTTAATGGAAGATGCTAGTGGCGGAATTGCACAAGGCAACACATTAGAAGCAAAAACAAAATCCTACTCTGCTAAAAATGCAGCCGCAGGTAAAGACATTGGCAAGCCAGGCAAGAACTTTGCCAAGATTGCAAAATCATCTGGTGGTGGAGAAAAAGGCAAGCGAATTGCTGGTGCTGTATTAGCAAAACTCCGTGCCGCACATGAGTCAGTTAAAGAAGCCAGCGCCGAAATGGAATGTGGTGATGCTCCGATGCCAAGCAAAGGTATTCCGGGTAATATTCCTGTTCCAGGCAAGATGGATCGCCTGCGTGGCAAGCGTGACTATTATGAAACAGAAGAAGAATCCAATGATGAAGATATCATGGACTATTTAAATCGTAAACTAGCACCACATGATAAAGAACAACAAGCCAAAGAAGATGCAGTAGCCACTCCATACAACAAAGGTACGGGCCGCCCAGACGCACACAATGGTATGGAATTTGAAGGTAACGCATTTACTGGCAAACTTAAATCAACACCTAAAGGTGGTTCGTTTGATTTAGATGGTGAAGAATATACAGACACTAGTGAACTTGATGAAGCGGTGAGCCGTAAACATTTTCAACAAATGGCCGACTTGTTAAAAAATATTGAAGACCCAGCAAAGCGTAAAGAACTTGCTCAACATCATGCCTCATTATTTAAATTGGCCAATCCTCGCTTTGACCATAACAAATTTATGACAGCCGCAGGTTGCATGGATGAAGGCGTCGTAGGTGCAACATTAGGTGGCGTAGCGGGCGCAGTAGTAGGCGGCCCTGTTGGTGCAGTCCGTGGTGCTATGGCCGGCAACGCTGTTGGCAATGCTATTAGTCCTGATGCAGCTCCTGAAGCAGAAGTTGACGAAGGCTATGCTGAAATGGATGCATGGCTCAAGCAACGCGAAGCAGAAAAAGGTACAGGGCGCTTTGATAAGAAAAAGATTTCAACTGGTACTGTTTATACTCGTAAGCCAGAAACATTTGCCAGCGATGACGAAGAAGAAACTGGTGCTGAGCCAAGAGGTCGCGGTCGACCAAAAGGTCCCGCCAAAGGTCCTGAGCGTGTAACTAAAGGCGCATGGAAACATAAAGATGGTCGTGTTGCTGAAGAAGACGAAGAAATAGTTGACGAAAAAGCAGAACAAGGCAAGCGTAAATTCTTTGATAAACTTGCACCGGCAGCTAAACAAGTAGCCAAGGTAGTTGGTAAGATTACTAAGAGTGACGATAAAGCTGAAAAAGCTGGTAAGAAAGTCACTAAAGATATTGAGGCCGATGACAAGAAAGATCGTAAAGAGAAAAAAACTGAAGGCACAAAACCAGACTTTTTAGATGTTGATAAAGATGGCAACAAAAAAGAGCCATTTAAAAAAGCTGTTAAAGATAAAGAAGAAAAAGTTGACGAAACAACAACTAGTGGATCAGTAGCACCATCGAGTGCTCCTAAGGCTGCCAAAGGCGGTATGAGTTTTGGTGGCGGCATTTATGATTCATGGAATCGCGCATATCAAACCCTGTTGGCTGAGTCAGTTAATGTATCTCAAGAATCTGCCAAAATGGAAGATGGCAACGAAGAAGAGTCAATCACAGTAACAGTCACAGGTGATGATGTACATCGGTTTAAAGAATTGTTACAGGCCATGGGCGTAGATCAGGGCGGGCACGATCACAAAGGCCACAGCGAAGAGCCATGTGGAACTTGTGGCGGTATTCCTTGCCAATGCGATGAATTAGAGCATGACGAAGTAGCTGACGAAGGTGTATTAGGTACCCTTGGTGGAGCAGCAATTGGTGGAGCATTAGGTGGCCCAATGGGTGCAGCAGTTGGCGCAGTTGGCGGCCAAGAATTAACCAAAGGGGGTTCGGGAATTATCGAAGCTGATGCTCCGGTATCACAGAATAGCCCAGACTATCCAACGAACCAAGAAGAAAGCGATGATGCGTTACAATATAGCGGTGGATTGAACAAACCTAAGTCAACAGGCCAAACAACAATTCCTGTATTAGCAAGTCAAGAAGAGCGTCAGATGTCTGAAGGACAGCCTGAAAAGCGTAGCTTTTTAGATTTGTACAAAGCATTTTCACGCATTACGAAATAAGGATTAGTATAAATGAGTCAAGCAAACGTAGTCAGCTCTGCAGGTAATATAACATGGTACACTGACAAGTGTGAAATTACAGCCTTGGATGGTGCAGTTACATATCAAGTGTATGTCACGGCATTAGATGGCGCCGAACCAGTTGGTAATCTTTGGAGCGACTCCGTTGCGGTAGGAGCCAATACTTCGGCTCAAATTTATGTAGGTGCAGGCAACAAACTTACAGTAACCGGGACATTTACAGCCGCAGAAATAGGTACAGCTAGTTCTGCACAAGCAGGCGTGATTGCTAACAATAGCTAATCATGAGAGCCCAGGAATTTGTAATAGAAAGTCAGACACAATTACACAAGGATCACCACGGTCCTATGCCTGGCATTTACAACTTTCGCGACAATGGAATTGATCGATTATATAATCTCAATCGTATTATGATGGCTGCCGCTATGGCAGATGGTAAAAGTACCAAAGCTATTCCTGACGCTGCATCGTCATCATGGAATGACAAATACAATACAGCACACCCTTATACCAAAGAAGAACACAATATGTTGAAAGCGGCGTTTGCTACTGTGCCATCAAACACACATCACATGGTTTCCGATCATAGTAGTAAAGAACCAGACACTACACACAAGTCTAGTCCTGTAAAAGCATTTAAAGGATATAAGCGTAAATGAGAGCTCGAGAGTTTATCACAGAAGAACGAGTATTGCCGCCTGAGCAAGCAGATCCAATGCGCCAAACCTTTATACTTCCAGGATTAACCTCTAGTGATCCATATTTAACTTATAGATTTGGCGTGGCCATGGCTCGCGCCAGAAGTGACGCTGTCAAAGACAATATAAACCCTTACATGCTGCCTTGGGATGAAAAAGAAGTATTTGGCGAATATGCTGTAGTAGCCGGCATAAACGGAACTGTGGATCCAATCATTGACAAGGCATTACGAATGGCCGGTATTTCGGGCGGCAAAAAAGCAATCGGATCATTGAAAAGCGAAGAACCGCCGTCAGTAGATAAAACAAGTCCTATAAAAGCATTCAAAGGCTATCCAAGATAATGGCCAATCCTCCGCCACCATATGCCAACATCACTGGCATAACACGCACGGTGATGAAGGATAACGCACAAGAAACTGTAACCAATTACAACGGCAATGCTAGGCCAGGCGAAATGACCGTTAATCCAAATACCAGCCAAATTTACATTGGCAATACCAATGGGAACTTAAACTTGGTAATATCCAGCAACGGAGCCAATACATTTTTAGGCAATGTTCGTGTGGTTAGTAGTACAGCAGGCCTAAATCAACTTTATTTTGATCCTGCCACAGGTGAAGTAGTCTACTACCAACCTTAAACTAAACAAGCTAAATAAGTGATACGGACAATAATATGAGAATCGGTGAAATTTTAAGAACAATAGCGGCGGCAATGGATCAAGCAGAAGGTGCTGACCAAGTGTCAGCACCGGCTGATGCAGTAGGTATTTTACCTGTAGGTCAAGTAGCAATTGAGCCAGCACACAATGTTGATGCGGCCGAAGAGCCCGATATTAATAATAAATCAGTTGTTCCGTCTAATGAGTTGCCAGATGAAGAACAAGATATTGTAAATCTTATTAAACAATTAAGCGGTATGCCCGCCGATTGTAATTCGTAGCTACTGTTGATATTACTCTGATTAGAAATATCTAATAAAAATAAAAATGAAAAAACTATTACTGGTATTACTCTTTGTTCCACTCACGGCTTTAGCACAGATCGCTAGAGAGTGCCCTCAATTCACAGTCAACGGTACTCCATTGTATCCAGCTAAACTAGGCGATCAAGAAGTTTGCCATCTTAACTATGCTGTTATTCACAAGTGCGAAGTTAAGGCACCAATTGCTGTGTTTGAGCATTTAACCAAAGACAAAATTGTTGGAGGATTTAAACGCAGAGATGATTTCCGCCCAGATCCTAAAGTGTCACAAGCCTGCCAAGCACAACTAAGTGACTTTGCTGGACAACCATATGACCGTGGACATATGAGCCCTGCTGGCAACAACACACAGTCAGCTGAAATTATGAGTGAAAGTTTCTTTCTAAGCAACATGGTAGCACAAGTGCCCAACAACAATCGCGGTATTTGGAAACAATTAGAAACTTGGGAACGCGACTGGGCCATGGCAGGTGGCGATTTTTACATTATTTCTGGTCCTATCTTTATGCCTAACCACAAGGTTATTGGCCGCGGGGTAGGCGTTCCTGATGGCTTATACAAAATTATTATTGAAAAGAACTCAGGTCGAGTCATAGCCTACATGATGCCTAATGCCCCACTACCAGTGCAAGATTTACCAAAATATCAAACTACAATGACCGCTGTTGAGCAAGCAACTGGCATTAAGTTTAATCTAGGCCAATAATTCTAGTCCGCTAAGGACTAAAAGCGTAAATACAATATGTCATTTGATGCTTCATCCCTAGCAAAAACCCCTTATAAAAAACAAGTCTATACTAAGAAACAGTTAGAAGAGTTTGCCGCATGTGCAGATCCTGTAACTGGTCCGCAGTATTTTATGGACAATTACTTTTATATACAGCATCCAACACGGGGTAAGATGCAGTATCATCCATACGAGTATCAAAAACGCCTAATCAATACCTATCATAACTATCGCTACAGTATCTCAATGATGCCACGCCAAACAGGTAAATCAACCAGTGCCGCAGGATACTTGTTATGGTATGCTATGTTTGTACCAGATTCAACCATTCTAATTGCCGCACACAAGTATGATGGTTCACAAGAAATTATGACTCGTGTACGCTATGCCTATGAACTTTGTCCAGATCATATTCGTGCTGGTGCCACTAATTATAATCGCGGAAGCATAGATTTTGAAAATGGCAGTCGCATTATAAGTGCTACAACTACTGAAAATACCGGTCGTGGTATGAGTATATCATTACTATATTGTGACGAGTTTGCGTTTGTACGACCCAACATTGCTACAGAATTCTGGACTTCTATCAGTCCAACCTTGGCAACTGGTGGTAAGGCAATTATTACTAGTACACCAAACTCAGATGAAGATCAATTCGCGCTACTGTGGAAGGGCGCAAATAAGATGGAGGATAGTAACGGTAATCCGCAAGAAGTAGGTGTTAATG
>Ga0194048_10000925_pt1 | contig 14484 bp, 13 predicted proteins | sample JunL225m_MetaG_FD_161685 | JGI IMG/M metagenome (GOLD analysis project Ga0194048, IMG submission 161685) | Anoxic zone freshwater microbial communities from boreal shield lake in IISD Experimental Lakes Area, Ontario, Canada - Jun2016-L222-5m | ecosystem: Environmental > Aquatic > Freshwater >...
AGGCAACAATAATTGGAAGTGCAATATCTTTTACTAGCGGAACATTTTCTAGCCCAAATAATACTGTTACAATAAGTAATAATATAATTTATTCCTTTGATGTGTCTGAAACTGATCCAGGAACATTGTCTTATCTAGATCCTGTAACAGTGACATTTGAATCTAATAAATCTACAAGCGATGCTAACGATATAGCAGCAGCATTTAACGCAGCAATGCCAGACGGAACTAATCTTATTGCTAGTGTTGATACAAGAAACAGACTAGTAATACGCCATGAAAAGGGCGGAGACATTGCATTTAGTGATAATGCGTATACTCCATTGGATTTAATATTCTCAACATTTAATTATGAGAATAGCACAGGAACAGCAAATCTATATGCTGCTCCATCTGATTCTAATTATGATCTAATTGCATCAAACTGGAAGGTACTAAAAGCAATATCATCTGATATAGTTCCAAGTCAAATTCCACTAGATGGAACATTATGGTATACTCCAGTTCTCGACAATGTTGATATCATGATACATAATGGAAACACATGGGTAGGTTATCTAGATGATACTTCTCCATATTATACTGCTAGTGAAGACTTCCAGACTGATCCAAAAGGCCCACTTGTTACAGCAACTAAGCCAACTACACAAAGTGATGGAACAACATTACGTAACGGTGACATTTGGATCGATAGCGGTGACACAGTAAATTATCCAGCAATGTATAAGTGGGATGGTTACAATCTAAAGTGGATATCTGTAGATAATACAGATCAAACTACTGAAGATGGTATACTATTTGCCGATGCTCGATATAATACAAATGGAACTAATAGCAATCTACCAGGTGCGATTGAGGATCTACTATTAAGCAATTTCATAGATATAGATGCTCCGGATCCAGATCTTTATCCACGTGGCATGCTATTATTCAATACACGTCGTAGTGGTAATAACGTAAAGAGATTTGTACGTAACTATATTGATATCAACGAATCAAACATACGTTTTGATGACGAAAGCCAGGAAGAGTATTATCCACATCGTTGGGTTAATGAGAGCGGAATCGCAGCAGACGGACACGGATTATTTGGTCGTTATGCACAGCGTAAGGTTGTAGTTAAACATCTTAAGTCATTAGTTGATACTAACCAATCAATACGTGAGACTGAAATTCGTACATTTAATCTAATTGCTTGCCCAGGATATGTTGAATTGATTAACAATATGGTTGGCTTAAACATTGATCGTAAGCAGACAGCATTTGTTATTGGTGATACACCATTCCGCCTACCAAGTGATGCAACTTCTATTAATGATTGGGGTACAAACTCAAGACTAGCAGTTGACAACGGAGAAGACGGACTAGTAAGTTATGACGAATATCTAGGTGTATATTATCCAAGCGGATACACTACAGATAACAATGGTAATAATATTGTTGTTCCAGCAAGTCACATGGTACTACGTTCAATAGCACTAAGTGATGGTGTAAGTTATCCATGGTTTGCTCCAGCAGGTACACGTCGTGGTAAAGTATCTAATGCAACATCGATAGGATATGTTGATGCAGACACAGGCGAGTGGCAGTCAATCTCTCTTAACGAAGGTCAGAGAGATACACTATATGCTGTTGCTATTAATCCAATAACATTCCTAACAGGTGCAGGAATTGTAATATTTGGACAGAAGACAAGAGCGTCAAACGCAAGTTCATTGGACCGTGTAAATGTTGCTCGTCTAGTTGTTTATCTACGTGGTCAACTAGCTAAACTAGCAAAGCCATATATCTTTGAGCCAAACGATAAGATCACTAGAGACGAGCTAAAGTCAGCAGCAGAGAGCATCATGCTTGAGCTAGTTGGACAGCGTGGTATCTATGACTACCTAGTAGTATGCGATGAATCAAACAACACACCAAGCAGAATCGATCGTAATGAGCTATATCTAGACATTGCAATTGAGCCAGTTAAGGCAGTTGAGTTTATTTACATTCCACTAAGATTAAAGAATACAGGAGAGATTGCTGGGCTTGGTAGTTAAGCCCAGTAATTTTACGGAATAAATACATATAGAAATTAGGAGTCTAGAATGGCAATTTCAACATTAACAAAGTTTACTGTACCACTTGATTCAAATCAAAGCAGTGCGTCACAGTCACTACTAATGCCAAAGCTACAGTATCGTTTTAGAGTAACATTACAAAACTTTGGTATAAGCACACCAACAACAGAACTAACAAAGCAGGTTATGGATGTGGCTCGCCCAAACGTAACTTTCCAAGAAATAGCACTTGATGTATACAACTCAAAAGTATATCTAGCAGGTAAGCCAGGTTGGGATCCAATTAACCTCAATTTACGTGAAGATGTTAACGGTAACGTACAGAAGCTAGTAGGCGAGCAACTACAGAAGCAGTTTGATTTCTTCGAACAGAGTTCAGCTGCTAGTGGTATTGACTACAAGTTTACTACTGTTATCGAAATCCTCGATGGTGGTAACGGTGCCAATACTCCAAATGTACTAGAAACATTTGAACTATATGGTTGCTTTATTGTATCAGCAAACTATAACACACTAAACTATACTGAGAATACTCCAGTAAGTATTGGACTAAGCATCCGATTTGACAATGCCATCCAGTCTCCACAGGGCACTGGTATTGGTACAGCAGTTGGTCGTACACTAGGATCACTAGCAATAGGTTCCGGTGGTTAATACTATTAAATCTAGACTCTAATAAAAAAAGAGACCAGCGTAAAAACTGGTCTTTTTTTACGGATATAAATAATACTATGGCAAATAAATTCCAAAGATTCTTAGGTGATATGGCAAGGGGCTTCCTAGCTCCTAAAGGAAATATGGCAGATTATCAACATGCTGCTAGATTATTTACAGACGATACGTTTCGTCTTGCACCAAAAAATAAGTTTCTTTTTTATGTTGTTTTTAATATAAATCCAGATGCAATAAGCAGTCAAGTTTTTAGAGAAAAGCATAGATTAGAATTAAATTATCTTGTTAAACAAGCTGATCTACCCAAGTATACTCTTAAAACAGAAACTCTAAATCAATATAATAGAAAAACAACTGTGTATACAGCTATACAATATGATCCAGTTAGTTTAACATTACACGACGATAACAATGGTATTACTAACACACTATGGGCATTATATTACGGTTATTATTTCGCAGATAGAAAAAACTCTTCAGATCCGGATTCGGATATAAGTCCTGTAGCATATGATAGAAATCCTTATTATCCTAAAAAGATGATGCCTTTCCGATATGGTTTAGATAATGATTCAAATGAGCCCTTCTTTGAAAGCATCCAACTAGTTACGATGTCAAGACAACGATTTTTTAGTTATATGTTATGTAGTCCAAAAATAACAAAATGGGATCATGATACTGTAAATTATGCAGAAGGAAATGGTGTCCTTGAAAACAAAATGACATTAGCATACGACGCTGTAATTTATAATTCAGGAGTAGTTGAACCTGATGATCCTGCTGGGTTCGCAGTATTACACTACGATCATATGCCAAGTCCGATAGTTGGACCAGAAATGTTACAGAATGGAATGGCTGGAATATTTGGAGATTTATTCTCTATAAATGCTCTTGGTGGCGGCGCTGGTGGGCTTATTGGAGGATTAATTGGAGGAGTTGTTGGTGGTGTTGTTAACGGATTAGCTGGAGGTAATCGACAACCTTATGGTTATGGACAACCAAATTTCTTAGGCGGTGGCGGCTACGGTTCAAGCAGTGGGTTCCAACAATATGGGTTTGGTAGCGGTGGAGCTGCTCCATTGGCAGCACTAACTGTTGCTGGAGTTGGAATGGCAGTTAACGGGTTAGGCAATGTTATCAGCGGAGTCGGATCTTTGTTTGCATCAGATAAGTCAAAAACTGTAGAAGCACCAAATGGAGAAGCGCCCGCAGCAAGTGATGTTATGGGCCCACCAGCACCAACTGCTGCACAAGCAGAACAAGAAAAAAGATATGCAGCAATGGATGAAGCAGACCGACAAGAAGGTGAGTCTATAAGAGCCGCACAACGGGCTGCCGAAGCAGAACGACAAGATCAAGAAGATGGTGCAGCATATAGACAAGCAGCCAAAGATAAAAGCCTAGATGACGCTGATCAAGCAGAAGGCGCTGCTATGAGACAATCTGCTAGAGATGCTGAAGCAGAACGACAAGATCAAGAAGATGGTGCGGCAATGAGGGCAAGACAACCGTCACAAGGAGAAGAACCAGCACCACCATCTGAAAGAAATGATACACAAGAAATAATAGCTAGCAATCCTGGTGGAACAGGAAATGCAGAAACTGATGTTGGATCAGCAAATGGATAGGATTAATAATGGCAACAAATTTACCAACAAATACAAAACCAACCGATAGTACAACTAATACTAAGGATTTTTTTAATTCTTATTATACTGCTGGAATAAGTCTTTCGGCTAGCGATATTGATGCTACTGTAGGTTTCTTCCAGTCAAGAGGATTTGATATTAGTGCTGCTAATTCTATATCGGCTACTCTATTATCACAATCAAAAAAAGAAAATGTAAATGTATTCCAGATATTGGATACTCTTAAAGGACTTAATGAATTACAACTTAGTCGCGTAGTATCTGAAATACTAAACTACAATAGATTAAATATAAGCACTTTAGGATATAGAGTAGATAATACAACAAATAATCAATTTGAAATTCGAAACGTATTAACATAATGGGAAAATTTGCACAAGGAAGATTTGATCCTAAACATCCAGAAAAATATATAGGAACAAAAACTCCTATATATCGTTCAAGTTGGGAATGGACTTTTATGCGAACTTGTGATGAGAACCCTAGCATACAACAATGGGCAAGCGAATCAATTAAGATACCTTATAGAGATCCAACTACTGGTAAACAAACAGTATATGTTCCAGATTTCCTAATAGTATATATTGATAAAGATGGAAAGAAACATGCAGAGATAGTAGAAATTAAACCTGCTAATCAAACTGTACTTGAACAGGTTGGAAAGAATTTTGGTAGACAAATGCAGTATGTTAAGAATATGGCTAAGTGGGAAGCTGCTAGAGCATATGCTAAACAGATGAATATAACTTTTCGTATAATAAATGAGAATGATTTGTTCCATCAAGGTAAGAAAAGATAATAAGTAATTCATGAGCAATAAATTAGAAGAACTATTAAATCTTCCTGAACATAGAGAATCTATGAAAGAAGTTGAAAAAGAGATCAAAGCAGCTTCTAAAGAACTAGTTAAACAGGAAGAAATTGAACAAACTCTAAGAGAATTTGACAAAGTTAATTTGGCATTACCTACAGTCGACGGGCTTGGCTTTGCTAGTGATAAAGAGTTTGATGAACTAGCAGAGAAAGCAACTAAGGCATACGAAGATCTAATGGATCTAGGTATGAATGTAGAAATGCGTTATAGTAGTAAGATATTTGAAACTGCTGCTGGTATGCTAAAGAATGCTATTGATGCTAAAGCAGCTAAGATAGATAAGAAGCTACGAATAGTTGATCTACAGTTAAAGAAACAGAAACTTGAATTTGATAAGAGTGGAAAAGGCAACGATGACAGTAACACACTAAATGTTACAGACTACGTTGTAACTGATCGCAACAGCCTAATTGAGAAACTAAAAAAGATAGATAAATAATTCATAGGAATCGCAATCATGAAGACTTTCAAAGATTATATTACAAAGAGAACTTTTGACTTTAAGATCAAGGTCGCAGGAGAACTACCGGCTAAGTTTGAATCAGTTCTAAAGACATCACTAGAGAAGTTTGGTGTTGATAGCATGAACACAAGCAAGACTCCAATACAGAAACTACCTCTAGACTTTCCAGGACTAGACAATGCAGAAGTACATATATTCGAAGTATGTCTAAAATATCCAGTAATCCCACCTGTGCTTAGATCATATGTTATGGAAAAGACAGGTGTTCCAGAAGCAAAGATAGTTGTAAGGAATACTAGAGATAACGAAGAAGAATATCAGGAATATGGTGATTCGACCCAAAAGAATGAAAAGTATGTTACTAAGTTAACATCAGATTACGAAACAGACGCTAAGATGGATAAGATGGCACAAGAGATGGTCGGCGAGAAAAGAGCGTTTGATCTCCTTAAAGAATTATCCAAGAAAGAAAAGGACTAAGAAAATGACAGACATGCTCAAGCTATTAAAGATCATTGACAAGGTTGAGAAGCCTGTTATGCTTAACGAAGCTGTATCACTAAACATTAGTGCTAACGGTGATTGCCCAGATGATATTACATCTATCTTAGGTAAGTTAGTTAACTTATCTAACCCATCAACATCAACACAAGATATGACACCACATGGTGGACATAAGGATGCTATGATGTCGACTATCGCTAATGTTGATAGTTATGCTGATCAAGCAGCACATGATTATGCTGATGATATGGGCGAGGAATATGCTAACGAACCAAATCCAGAAGTATCTGATGTCGAGTATATGACTAAGGATCTCGCTGGCGGACTTAACAAGCCAAAGAAGCAGTTCAAGAAGGAATATCCAGGCGATAATCCAATGACTATGGAAGAAGCTCGTGCTGCTGAACTAATGTTAGAATATAGGAAGATGACTGAGCAGATTGAAGACGAAGGCATTGGTAGCGCAGCTTGGGCACTAACTAAGGGTGCTGTAAAGGTTCCAGCTAAGGCTGTTGGAAATCTAGCAGGCGGTGCTGCTAAGGGAGTACTTAGAGGCGCCGGAAGCTTAGGTAAAGGAATTGTTAAGGGAGCAATTAAGGCAGCACCAGCAGTAGTTAAGGGTGTAGGCGGAGCTGTTGGCAACGTGGCTATGGGAGCAGTCCGTGGGATTGGTAAAGCTGGTTCCGGAATGTCGAAGGATATTAAGCAAGTAGGACGTGACGTCAAGACTGCTTATAGAAAAGAAGATCGTATGGACGAACTAAGCCCAAAGACACTTGGTTCTTATATAAACAAATCAGCAGCAAGTCTTGGAAAGGCTGGTTACAATGCTGGCAATACTGATGGAACTGCGGCTAAGTTAGATCCACATATACATACTATAAACAAGAGAACAACTGGTATCAAAAGAGCAACTGACAGATTAACTGGAGAAGCAACTGATCCGCGTGATTCACTACCTCAAACATATAGACCAAATGATACTACTCCATATTCTAGAGATAGATTAGCAACAAGAATGCCATCAAATCCTAAAGATAGCAAGCCAAAGAAGGCCGGAAGACTGTTAGGACTAAAGAGTTCAATAAAGGACGCATTAGGTAAACATGGTCCAAAGGGACATCTACCAGAGGCAACTGATAAGAAGCCAACAGACGATGCTAAGAAGAAGAAGTCTGAAAAGATGAAGGCATACCGCGCCGATAGAGATAAGAACGGCGAAGACTAAAATATATGGGGGCAACTAGTCCCCCATAAATAAAGTTATGGGTAAAAGCCTAGATGGCGTAATCGTCAAACGAGCAAATCGAAAAGAACGATATACTGAGAGCCAGATCGATGATCTAGTGAAGTGCCTTGATCACGAAACTGGTCCTTACTATTTCCTCCGTAACTTTTTTTATATACAACATCCAGTTAAAGGTCAACTGTTATTTGATCCATTTGATTATCAGCTTAGGCTAGTAAACAGTTATCATACTAGTCGATTCAATGTTAATCTATTGCCTAGACAGAGTGGAAAGACTACTTGCGCTGCTGGATACTTGCTATGGTATGCTATGTTCATACCAAACTCTACTATATTGATCGCAGCACACAAGTATAGCGGATCACAGGAAATCATGCAGAGAGTGCGCTATGCTTATGAACTCTGCCCAGATCATATACGCTGTGGAACTACTAGTTACAATAAAGGTAGCATAGAGTTCGATAATGGATCACGTATTGTATCGACTACTACTACTGAAAATACTGGACGTGGTATGGCTATCTCACTACTATACTGTGACGAGTTTGCGTTCGTTCCGCCCAATGTTGCTACTGAGTTCTGGACTTCGATATCACCTACACTAGCAACTGGTGGTAAGGCAATCATTACCTCTACACCAAACAGCGACGAAGATCAGTTCGCTCTCATATGGAGCGAGGCTAATAAGAAGTTTGATGAGCACGGAAATGAAACAGTATTAGGTATTAATGGGTTCTCAGCATTCCAAGCATTCTGGTATGAACATCCAGATAGAGACGACGAATGGAAGAGAGAAGAACTAGGAAGAATAGGCGAAGAACGATTCCGCCGTGAATATAATTGCGAGTTCCTAGTATTTGATGAGACGCTTATTAGCAGTATCTGTCTATCAGAATTACAAGGAATTGACCCAAAAGAGAAACTTGGACAAGTGCGTTGGTATAGCAAGATTGATCCAAAACTTACGTATCTAATAGCCTTAGATCCTAGTCTAGGAACAGGTGGTGACTATGCTGCTATACAGATATTTGAATTGCCTACATTTAAACAGGTTGGTGAATGGCATCATAATACAACTCCAGTTACTGCTCAAGTAAGGATATTGAAGGACATAACACAACATATATACGCCCAAGGAAATCCACAGATATACTGGACAGTTGAAAACAATACGCTAGGTGAAGCAGCACTAATAACAATTAAAGATATAGGTGAAGAAAATATACCCGGATACTTCCTTAGCGAACCAATAAGGAAAGGGCATGTAAGGACTTTCCGTAAAGGATTTAATACTACACATCGTGTTAAAGTAAGTGCTTGTGTAAAACTAAAATCACTTATTGAAACAAAAAAGATGGCTATCTATAGCAAACCTTTTGTATCAGAATTAAAGACATATGTAGCAAGTGGATTAGGATTTAAAGCTAAGACAGGTGAACATGATGATCTAGTATCAGCAGCGCTGCTTATATGCCGTATGGCGCAAGTATTAGGTGAATGGGATTCTACTGTGTATGAAAGTCTTTCAGAATTTAAGGACGAAGAAGACTTACCAATGCCAATATACATAACCAGCTATTTAGGATAAATAACTTATAATGTCTAGCAACAGTTCAATCGGAAACGAATTATTTTTGAAATTAAAGAGCAATTTTCCTAAGATACGTTTAGGAGATCATGAAGGCATGAGCACTGTTGATCCTCGTAAAGCAGTATTCTTTGACTTTGACTTTACAGTAGCGGGTAAGGTTATCTCATCAATAAGTATTAGTTTATCTGATGAAGGAACTATGAGGATATTCTATAGTAATGATACTATAAAAGATAACGACGATATTGTAAAAGGAGAATGGTTTAATTTTCTTAAAAGCATGAGAATGTTTGCTAAAAAGAGATTATTATCATTTGAGCCAAAAAACATCGTTAAGAAGAATTTAGATAAAAGAGATTTTAACTTTCTAGCAAATAAAAATAAGGATCAAGCAATGAGCGAATCATCATTATATGGATCAACGAGATCAAGTTATCAGAAACTTGAAAATACAAAGTTGATCATCCGTCATTCAAAGAAAATTGATGAGGCAGGAATTAATAGCCGTACTAGAAATATTGAATCAGTTTATGTAGAAAGTGCAGACGGAGAAAGATTCCGTTATCCTTTTATACATCTTTCAGGCGCAAGAGCAATGCAGAGACACGTTGCTAACGGCGGTAATCCGTATGATGGGTTTGGACAGTACATAGTAAGCCTAAGTGAAAACATTTATAACTTACGTCGATTTAATCATTTAGTTAGTCGTCATGCTTTCTTAGAGAATACAGAAATAATTCCAATTGCAGATGCAGCTCGTATTAAAGCAAAAACAATTAAGAAGACACTAGAAAGCATACAGAAACAACGTGGATACGAAGTAGTAAGAGAAAACTTTACTGCTTTTGACAGAACTGAACTAAGTCCAGAAGTATTAGAAAATCTAAAGAGTAGATTTACAATTCAGCAGTTTAATGAGGAACTAGTAGATCTATTCCCATATATTACTGATCTACTTGGGGAAGAGCAAGTAACTGAATTAGGTCCAAAGACACTTGGAAATTATGTAAAGGGTGCATCACAATCTAGATCATCTAATAGTTATTATAAAGGTCGCGCACAGGATCCATCTTCAAATATCTCAAAAGATTCTGAAGGTCATGTAACTCGCAAAGAAAAGAATCGTGGTGTAGGTATTGGTAGAGCAGTTGATAGACTAACTAAGGAAGCAGCTCCATTTGTTAAGGGCGCCCCAGGCAAAGGTCAGGGTAAACCATCAGGTGATTATGATGATAGCGATGCTGCTTCAGAGCCAATTGGTAGCACATTTGGTAAGTTTAAAGACAAGCCACGTGATGAATCATATGACCTAATGATGGCATTACAATCAACTCCCGTTATTAAGATGGAACCATTTGATAAGGCATCGATCCAGAAAGCAATCGAAGGAACACATAATCAGATTAGAGAACTTGAAAAAGCTGCTAAAGAAAATCCAAGAGACAAGCAGACACAATACGGATTAGAAAAAGCATCAGCACGTTTAGGCTTACTACAGGCAAGAGCTGCTACAGCAGAACCTAAGGCAACTAATAACGTTACAAAGAACGCATTAACAATTGAACATCTAGCAACCCATGTTAAGGATGATCGTATCTCACTATTACTATCACGTATCAGTGAAGACTATCCAAAGATGGAAAAAGATGAACAACGTGAAGTTAATGGACTAATCAAGTTAATGATGTCTAAGGTAAAATTAGTACCAATGTTTACTAATGAAAATATGGCATTTGAAGAACTTGAAAATCTATTACTTAAGAGAGAAGATACTGAAGAAGAAGAAGACGAGAAGATAGACTATGTTTCAGAGTATTCAAAACTACTCGATAACATAACAGGCGACAAAAGCAGTTTAATGAGCGGTGATCCGGAAGTACAAGGAAATGCAATAAAGAGTTTAAACAATCTGATGTCAAGCCACTTCCCAGCAGGAACAAATGGCGTTAACGCTATAGAAAGTCTCAAGGGCATCATAGATGATCCTGAGCTATCGCATAAGCTTAAAGAAATAGGTAAACTAGATTCGAACGAGTGTGTACGCCCAGTAATCATGGAATGGATTAAAGAGAACGTACCACAGATAGTAGATCAAATAGATACAGGCGATATGGTTGGTGGAGAACAGCCGCCAGCAGAGCCAGCAGCAGATCCTAATGTAGCAGCACCTGCTCCAGCAGATCCAAACGCAGCAGCAGCACCTGCTCCAGCACCTGCACCAGCAGCACCAGCAGATCCAAATGCTCCACCCCCACCAGAACAGGCAGAAGAGATGGAACCAGGCATGGACGACGGATCACATGAAGTTAGTGAATATGTTAAGTCACTATACGATAGAAACACAGGACGTTTCCCACGTGGTGAGACTGGCGTACTAGTGAGCGTAGATAAGAAGTTTGGACCAAACGCAGTAGGCCACGCTAAGAAGATGATCGAAGAGCTAAAAGGATCATTCGATGAGAATCTAATGAGAATGAGAAAGCTAGCAGGCGTCAGCTAAAAAAACCAAAAATAGACATTGACAGATAAATAAAACTGCGCTATAGTAATATAGTGCAGTTTTATTTTAGGCACAAACACAACAAGCCAAGGCAACATAGGAGATAGGCAACATGGCATCATTAGCAGAAATTCGCGCAAAACTTCGCGAGCAAGAGACAAAGTCATCAGGTAATCAGGGCGGAGACAACGGAATTTATCCGTTTTGGAATCTCAAAGAAGGACAGGAAGCACTGCTTCGATTCCTCCCAGATGGTGATACAAACAACACATTTTTCTGGGTAGAACGGGCAATGATTAAGCTTCCGTTCAATGGCGTTAAGGGTGAAACTGATTCACGTCCTACACAGGTACAGGTACCTTGCGTAGAGATGTGGGGAGAAACTTGCCCAGTATTGAGTGAAGTGCGCGGTTGGTTCAAGGACAAGAGCCTTGAAGATATGGGCCGTAAGTATTGGAAGAAGCGTTCATATCTCTTCCAAGGACTAGTTGTTGATGATCCGATCAAGGAAGAGAATACTCCAGAGAATCCTATCCGTAGGTTTATCCTTGGTCCTCAGATCTTCCAGATCGTCCGCGCAGCACTACTTGATCCAGAGATCGAGGATCTCCCAACTGACTATCAGCATGGTCTAGACTTCCGTATTGCTAAGACAAGCAAGGGCGGGTTTGCTGACTATTCTACTTCAAAGTGGGGACGTCGTGAACGGGCACTTACTGACAACGACATTAAGGCTATCAACGCACACGGATTGTTTAATCTAAAGGACTATCTACCCAAGAAGCCAACTGACGTAGAGCTTAAAGTTATCAAGGAGATGTTTGAAGCATCTGTTGATGGCGAGGCATATGACGCTGAAAAGTGGGGGCAGTATTATCGTGCTGCTGGGATGAATCAGGCAACTGGTGATCCGAACACTCGTACACAATCAGCATCGCCTAAGGCAGCTATAGTGGAGGATGACGATATCCCTTTTGAGCCAACTCCAGCAAAGGTCGCACCACCTGTTGCTGAGACAAAGAGTTCAGGTGATAGCAAGGCTAACGACATCCTAAGCATGATCCGCGCAAGGCAGTCTAAGTAAGATAAAGAGTAGGGAAGCGATTCCCTACTACTCTTTACAATCTGGAGGTATGAATGGCTAAAACATTTGATATTACAAAATTTAGAAAGACTCTAACTAAGAGCATCGACGGACTTGGTGTAGGGTTTAATGATCCTACTGATTGGGTCTCAACAGGAAACTATGCTCTAAACTATCTCATCAGTGGTGATTTCCATAGAGGTATTCCTCTTGGTAAGGTTACAGTGTTTGCTGGTGAATCAGGCGCCGGTAAGAGTTATATCTGCTCAGGCAACATTGTTAAGTATGCCCAAGAACAAGATATCTTCGTAGTCCTTATTGATAGCGAAAACGCACTAGATGAGAAGTGGTTACACGCCCTAGGAGTTGATACTGGACCTGAAAAACTTCTTAAACTTAATATGGCAATGATTGACGATGTTGCTAGAACTATCCACGAGTTTATGAAAGAATATAAGACAATGCCAGATGGTGAAAGACCTAAGGTATTGTTTGTCGTAGACAGTCTTGGTATGTTGCTAACTCCAACCGATATTAATCAATTTGAAGCAGGTGATCTAAAGGGTGACATGGGCCGTAAGCCTAAGGCACTAACAGCACTTGTCCGTAACTGTGTTAATATGTTTGGATCATACAACGTAGGTATGGTATGTACTAATCACACATACGCAAGCCAAGATATGTTTGATCCAGACGATAAGATCTCAGGAGGCCAAGGTTTCGTTTATGCTTCTAGCATAGTTGTTGCTATGAAGAAACTAAAGCTAAAGGAAGACCTAGACGGCAACAAGGTATCAGAAGTAAATGGTATCCGTGCTGCTTGTAAGATCATGAAGACTCGTTATGCTAAACCTTTCGAAAGCTTACAGATTAAGATTCCGTATGATACAGGTATGAACCCATATAGTGGATTGCTTGAACTTTTTGAGAAGAAAGGTATCATTAAGGAGCAGGGTAATCGTCTTAAGTATATCGACTCTAAAGGTAATGAATTCTTAGAATATCGCAAGAAGTGGACTGGAGAATTATTGAATATGGTCATGTTAGACTATATACTAATCAAGCCAGTTGAACCAGTGGCTGTAGAAGAAGAAATTACCGGAGAAACAGTAGAATGAACGAAGAACTAATTGTAGAAATTTGGCTCTTGATTAGAGAGTATTCGGATAAGAAGCAGCTAGGTATTGTTGCTGAGAAGTTTGTTGACATCCTTAGTGAGAATGGTGTAAGTGAACAGCATATCGAAAACTCTCTAGGAAATGACGATGATCTAGACGAAGCTATACGCATCGCATTAGATTTAGAAGAGCCTGAAGACTACGATAATGATTGAGTGATACATGACATGGTATTCTAAAGTTAGCCAAGACATTTCCAATATCCCTGAAGCTATCACATACTATGAATACGAACTTACTGAAGCTCGTAGAGAAGTAAAGATAGTCGGGAATATAGAGAAAGCCGCAGCGTCGATGCCCGGAATAGTTGAGCATCGTTATAATCAGCTACAAGAAATCGAAGCTATCTTAGAATACCTAAACATCGAGCAACGCCGTCTACGTAGCCAATTCTTTAAGAAATATCTAGAGAATTATGCTCGTGCCCTTTCAAGCCGAGATGTAGAGAAATACGTAGACGGTGAAGCCGATGTAGTAGACTTTGAAAAGATTATTAATGAGTTTGCTCTACTACGTAACAAGTGGTTAGGTATTATTAAAGCTTTAGATATCAAACAGTGGCAACTTAGCAATGTTATCAAATTGCGAGTAGCTGGCATGGAAGACGCAAGTTTGTAATTGACATATATCACAATTCTATGTATAATAATAAAATGA
>Ga0194048_10000926_pt1 | contig 14482 bp, 18 predicted proteins | sample JunL225m_MetaG_FD_161685 | JGI IMG/M metagenome (GOLD analysis project Ga0194048, IMG submission 161685) | Anoxic zone freshwater microbial communities from boreal shield lake in IISD Experimental Lakes Area, Ontario, Canada - Jun2016-L222-5m | ecosystem: Environmental > Aquatic > Freshwater >...
AAGTAATATACCGTTATAGGCCCATTCGGGGCTCTATGACATAAATATTACACTAACTCTTAAGGAGGCGAGCTTACAATGAGCGATAAAAACATTGGCGACAACAACGCAACTGATGCGGCAGATACAAGTTCTGAAAACCAGGCAAGCAAGACTTACAGTCAGCAAGAAGTAGATGACATGATGGCCCGTATGAAAGGGTCGTTACAAAAGAAGTTACTAAAGCCCTATGAGGACTTAGGTGACCCAGAGGAACTACGCCAGTTGCGTACTGAAGCTGAAAAGCGTAATCAGGAACAACAGATCAAGCGTGGGGAATTTGAAAAAACTCTACAGGAACTTGCAGGCAAAAAAGATGCTGAAATACAAAAACGAGATAGCATTATAAGAGAATATAAAATCCATACTCCTATTGTATCCGCCGCGGCCAAGTATCGTGCTGTAAATGCGGATCAAGTTAAGGCACTGGTGGCAAATAATGTTCGATTAAATGCTGACGGGGAAGTAGAAGTAGTAGATAGCAAAGGTTCTGTCCGTTATAATGACAAAGGCGAATCTGTTGGCGTTGAAGACCTAGTGCGGGAATTTCTTGATTCGAATCCGCATTTTGTCTCCAGCACACCTAGTACTACGCATACCCGAAGCAATGTCAACAACAACACACATGTGGGCGTTGACATTAATAATTTGGATATGAAGTTAGCAGAACATAGAAAGATCTATGCTAATCTTCGTAAACAGAAACAAATCTAAAAGGAATTTATCATGGCATATCCAGGAAATAACAACAGTTCACAAAACAGCGAACTGTTTGCCGCATTAGTAACACAGGCTCAATTCGCGGCTTATGAAAACTCAGTTGCTCGTCAATTAGTAACTGTGTTCGACGCACCTATGAACACTGGCAAAACATTGCAAGTGCCAGTATGGGCCGCAGTCACAGCACAGAACATCACTGATGAAGCCGCTGCAACTGTTAAAACAACTGACACCAGTTCAGCCGTTATCACATTATCAGAGCATGTGGTTTATCACCAAGTCACTGACATGTTGCGTGACTCAGCATACAACGATGTTATGGCTCAATTGGGTGACCAATCAGGCCGTGCTATTGCTGAAGGCATTGACTCACAAGTGTTTGCCAAGTTCTCTAGTTTCTCTAGCGACTTAGGTGCCGCTGGTGGCGAACTAACACCAACACTGATCTTGAAAGCAGCCGCAACATTGCGTAGCCGCAAGTTGACTGGTCCTTTCTTTGCTGTGGTTCACCCAGCACAAGCATACGCATTGAAAGATGCTATGACCAAGGTTATTGCTTATAACGGCAACACAGCAGGTGCAAGTAGTTTTGCTGAGAACCGTGGTGCCGCAATGAACTCAATCGCTGAAAACATCTTGGGTGGTTTCTACATTGGTTCAATGGGCGGTGTTAATATATTTGAATCAGCCCTTTTAACTGTTGATGGTTCAGACGACGCTGTTGCAGGCGTGTTTGCACAAACAGCATTGGGTCACGCAATGCGTGGTGGTATTGATATGAACACATTGTATCTACCAGCGGCTCGTGCAACTGATGTTGTGCTTAAGGCTGTTGCAGGTGCACAAGTTCTACAAAGCACACACGGCGTGGCTATCACTGCTGACTGCGTAATCTAATCGAGGTATAGGGATGGCCTTCATTATAAACAGCGGAGTAACAACAAGTTTTGCCGAGTATCAAGATGTACTTGAAGCAGATCAACGCTTGTTCGAATCCAACGAAGGCCTCACTGACGATGTTATCGAAGCATTGTTAGTTCGTAGTACCGATAGGATCTTGAACTTGTTCAGGATGAGTGACTGGTGGAGAGATTTGTATGTTCAAAAGACCACAAATTTCCAAGCCAGTACTCGTGCTGATATACCAGCGTTGGATATAGGAAGAATTCGAGCCCGACAAGATGACTTTACTGACCTCTGCGTGTATTATGCATTATGGAATTACATACTGCCTAAGATTGCTGACTTCAGTAAGGAAGACAATGCCGAGCGTGCCAAGATAGGTTTCTACCAAGGCAAGTATCAATTCTTATTTGACGAACTTGTTAACTCAGGTGACTGGTATGATTTAGACAACAGCGGAACTATTTCTAGCAATGAAAAGATGCCAGGCAATTATGCACTTAAGAGAATCAGATGAGAACTGCTATATTAGACTACCTAAAGGCCAATAAGAGATCGTTAACTCCGTTAATTGTCTCTGATAATTTGCCTTGGGAAGATAATGGGGCTAGAATAAGTCACCACAACAAGAAACACTTGTATGTTGATTTAGACCAAGTCCAGCAAGCAGCCGCATTTGATACTCTTAACTATAAGGGCGGCATCGATGAAACCACCATCGTTCGTGTGTACTTTGTGACAGACGCAAAACAAACCATCTCAAACTTTGAAAGTATTGTACAAGTTATCAAGGATGCAAGACTAACAGCAGATATCACTGGAGTAATCCAGCGTACATGCCAAGTTAGTAATCAGTTCAACGGTGACACAATAGAGACACAGTTTGAATTCAGTTTTAGAAAACTAATAACAAATTAAAGGAGCCATAAATGGCATATATTAACCCAAGCCCAGGCGTAAGTGCAAGTCAAGTAGTACTGAAGGTAGAACTTCAAGGTACCACTGGTTGGAGCACAGCCTTAACATTACCAGCATTGCAAGATATCACTATGAATGCCGCTAATGATGTATTCACATGGACACAGTTGGACAACGGTAACAAACTACAAGTTCCAACCACAGCAACCAACAGCCTAAGCATGAACTGTGTACTTGACGATGCTACATTCTTCGGAACCACTATCACTAGTGTTAGTGCCGCAGATACAGCAGCCGCCCAAGGTGTATTCGGTCTAAGCCGCAACAAGACTTATATCAAGTTCAGTTTGAAGTTCCTAGAGAACGCCAGTGCTGATCGCTATATAAGTGGGGTTGGCTATATCACTGGTCTTGCACCAAAGATATCCGCTGACCAGCCAGTATGGGTAAGCCCAATCACTATTACAATTAGTGGTGGATACACAGTAGCAACAAGCGAATCCTAATCTAATTAGGTCAGTTCAAATAGGGTATTTCGGTACCCTATTCTTACCTCTGGGGTAAATAATGCTGGAGGATGATTTATGGATATATTAGATTCAAAGACCACAGATGAACTGCACCGTAGCATGTTAGCAGAATTGGCCAAAACCAGTAATGAACTACGCTGTGCTCGAGCAGACATAGAAAAGATAGCAAGCAGATTAAGTTTCACGCTTGCAGTAGTAAACAACCTGATCAACAGACCAAAGGAACAATGATATGAAGTTAAGCCAACTAGCCAGCAAACCCCAACTAATTAAAATGACTCTTGATGATGAAGATACCATCAAAGAGTTTGGAGAACCTGTGGAATTTTACACATGGGATCGCCAACCCATGGATACCTTTATGCGACTGGCCAGTGTGAGTAATAAAGATCCAGAAATCATGATTGGCATTATCCGCACACTGATATTAGATGAAGAAGGCAAAGAAATTATTACCACAGATGCCATGCTGCCCAGCAGTGTGTTGCTTCGTGTGGTAGGCAAAGTAGTAGATTTACTGGGAAAGTAGTAGGCGGGGATCCTGAATGGGATACTCCGGATATCAATATGATCTTGACCGTTCATAACCTTGCGGAGAACTATAAATGTTTGCCCAGCGAGGTTATGAGCCGTGCTACTACATTCGATTTGTATGTGCTTGATGTGCATACCAAATGGGTTAAATATCAACACCAGGAGTCAGAGAACAAGCGAGCAGTACCTAATGCACCCGCAAGGCCTGTGTTAAACTCTGAACAAATGCGTAAGATGATTGAATCAGCAAGGAGCGGATAATGATCAAAATGGATGTGAAGTTTAATGCCAGGACCACACTGGACAAACTTAAAACTGTTAGGCAGCAAGTGTTGCAAGTACCACAGGATGCTTTGGATTATTTCGTAAGCATTACTCCTATCGATACTGGCAATGCTCGACGCAGTACATATTTGTCACAAGGCAAAACCATTGTGGGTAATTATGCTTATGCCAAGCCACTAGATGAAGGTTATAGCAAGCAAGCCCCTAATGGCATGATTAAGCCAACTGAGAAATTTATACGCGAACGCATTAAGAAGATAACAGGACGATAAGATGGCACCAGATATTAAAGTAACCGCTGATAATAGTGATGTACTTGCTAAACTAGATCAGATACAAGCCAAAGTCAAAGAAGCCGGAGATAAGTTTACTTCAGCCTTTGACAAGATGAACATAGCCGCAACGGCTTTGGGTGCTACACTATTGGCGGCTGCACACAGCACAATGGAGTTTGCTGATGGCATTACCGATTTAGCCACTGCCAATCAATTGGCCGTTGGTGAAGTCTTGGCATTAAGTGCCGCACTGCAACAAAACGGTGGTAAAGCCGATACCGCAGCCAAATTATTACAGACCCTAAGTAACAAAACTGAAGAGGCTGCAAATGGTAACTTGAAATCACTTGCCAGTTTTGAAAAGTTAGGCATCAGTCTTGAAGATATTGGAACCAAAAGCAATACTTACATTCGCGATACGCTGTTAGATAACATTGCCAAAATTGAAAATCCAATGGAACGCAATGCCAAAGCCGTCCAAATGTTTGGCAAGGCAATGATTGGTGTTGATGTTCGCAAGTTTGCTGAGGATCAAAAGGCAGGCCGTGAGGAAATGGAAAAGTATGCTGCACCACTTAAGAGTGCAGGTGATGCTTTTGATAAACTTGCTGCCATTGCTGAGACTACCAAAATAGCATTTGCAGTAGCATTCAAACCATTCTTTGATGTTATTGGCAAACTTAATCCAACTGTGGAAGATGTCACAGTCAAATTCAAAGCAATGGGTACAGCACTATTGATTATTGGTGGTGCTGGTGTTGCTCGAGGTGTATGGGGATTGGTTGCTGCCTTCCAAGCACTGAGAGTTGCAGTCTTGTCCAATCCATTATTAGCCATTGCCAGTGTGTTGGCAGGTGTTGGTGTAGCAGCCGCCACATACTTTGGCCTGTTTGGCGGTGGTGCTGATGATGCCACGGCAGCAACTGATAAACTTAATGATGCAACCAAACAAACTGGCCAAGATATTAGCGGTACTAACGAGGCCTTGAAGAAACAAGCAGATGCATTTGCCAAAGTTGGTAGAGAATTACAAAATAATTTTGATATTGCCTTACGCAAATATGACCAAGACTCTAAGGATTTAGCACTTAGTGAAGATCAAAAGGCCGTTGCTCAAGCCATTGCCAAAGTGGGGGAAGACGGCCTTGCTGCCAAAATCAAATTACAAGAATTATTTAATGCCTTATCCGATGATGACAAAGCACGCCAAAGGACTATTGATGCTTACAAATCTGAACTAGATTTAATTGATCAAAGAACTGCTAAACAAAAAGCATCAGTTGCAAGCCAACTCCAAGGTATCCAAGATGTTATAGCCAAGATGAAGGATTACCAAGCGGCTGCAAATATACAAGCAGAATTTAGTAAGATGGCCGCCGATGCTAAATCAAAAGAGTTGATAGATGCCACTGGTGATATTAATACTAGAATTGATTTAGAAACTAGATTAATGGCAGTACAAAAAATCCGTGCTGATTTAATGTCTAAAGTTAGTAGCCTTGCTCCTCCTGAACAAGATAAGGCCACTCAAGCAATTGCAGCAGCAACAAATAGTGTTGATTTATTAACGCTATCATATGGTGGTCTTGGCCAAGCAATTAGAAAAAATTTAAATGATGAATTTAAAGATGCACAACTTAGCCAAGAAGGAGTTGATAAAATTATTGGTAAACAAGGTGCTTCATTTAATAGTACCTTGCAAAGTGCCGCACAATATAATACTAAATTAAAAGAAATATCCGACCAAAGCCGTACATTCTCCGCAGGATGGAACAAAGCATTCAATGAATATGTTTCTAATGCTACGAATTCTGCTACCATAGCCACAAGCCTATTCAATAAATTCTCCAGCGGCATTGAGGACTATTTCATTGACCGCTTGAAAGGTATCGATGGTGGTTGGAAAAAGTTCTTGGCAAGTTTAGCAGAAGACCTTGCTCGTAGTACTATTAAACAAAGCCTTGGCAAGTTATTATCATTAGGCACTGGCGGCAAATTATCTTTTGGCGGTGGCGGCACAGGCGGAAGTAGCAGAGGAGATTCAATAACTAATCCAGTTCATGTAATAGGACCAGGTATGGGCGGATCCGACTCTAAACTTCCGGGTATAACAGGTGAGAATGATCCTATGAAGGAACAAACAAGTCTGTGGGAAACTATCAAAACCAGCATTAGTGATTTTGCCAGCGGAGTTGGTAATTTCCTCAGCAACATGTTCAGCGGACTAGGCAGCATGATCAGTAGTTTTACCAGTGGTGTTGGTGGCATACTGAGCAGCATTGGTGGTACGCTGTTTGATGTTATTGGATCAATTGGTGGTACGCTGTTTGATGTTATTGGGTCACTGGGATCAGGATTGGGAGATATACTAGGAGGCCTAATGGGCGGCGGAGGAGGAGGCGGTGGCATCCTAAGCACATTGTTTGACATAGGTGCTAGCCTGTTTGGCTTTGCTGGCGGTGGTGTTATCCCCAACAACGGTCCAGTACTGGTGGGCGAGAAAGGTCCTGAACTATTGTTTGGATCACAAGGTGCCGCAGTACAACCCATAGGTGGTGGTGGCTCAACCACAGTAACATACAACATCAATGCAGTGGATGCCATGAGTTTCAAAGCATTGGTGGCACAAGATCCAAGTTTTATATATGCAGTAACAATGCAGGGTGCCAAAGGCATGCCTACTAGGAGATAAAGATGAGTGACTTTCAATGGATTATAGATAAAGCAGAAAGCCTAAGTATTAACAGAAAGAAGATGGTGGCCATGAGCACTGCCCGCGATGGATCAACCCGTAGCATCAGTCGTGGTACACAACCATATCGTTTTACTGTTAAATTGCCAGATGGATTACCTTGGTCAGGAATAAAAGATTTAATTGCAGCCTCGGAGGCATTGGATAAGATCAGCAGTGCAACTATCACAATAGGCACTGCCAACACCACAGGCTATGGCTGGTATTACAATGCGGCCACTGTGCCAAGTAGTCCCACAAGTTACACCGTGCGTTGCATTGAATTTCCTGAATGGACAATTAGCCAACGCAATATTGTCACATGGAGTGGCCCATTTGTATTTGTTGAGGTGTTTTAATGTCAGCAGATAGCATCACCACGCTGACGAATATTCGTAGCCACTTGCTGTGCAAGATTTATATTCCTGAATACAGAATCAATGCTGGGGATACACCTTTTGCAACAAATTTATTATTCAGCGACTTGAATCGCGGAAATAACATTACCTATGATGGCCATACTTACACAGGCCTTGGTGTACTACTGGGTGTCACAACCAGCAACAGCGAACTGCGTCCAAGTTCAAGTGAATTAACTATTAGCATTAGTGGTATCCCAAATGGAAGCCTTGGCATAGTTATCAACAGCAAATTAAAAGGATGCAGTGTAATCATTTATCGTGTGCTGTGTGATGGCGTTACTGGTGAAGTTCTAAGCCTGCTTGAAGCCAATCCATTTGCCCGATTTCGTGGCTTTGTAAACAATTATTCACTACAAGAAGAATATGATGTTAATTCACGCACTAGCAAGAACACCATGTTGTTGATTTGCAAAAGCAGCCTGGATGTGTTGCAAAATAAAATCAGTGGCCGCTTGACCAATTCAGTTAGTGAGAAAAAATACTTCCCATTTGATCTCAGCATGGATCGAGTAGCCGCATTGCAAAATACCAGTTTTAACTTTGGAGTACCTAAAGCATGAGTGGATTCTTCGAAAGTATAGTTGATGGTGCTACCAGTATCTTTGGTGGAGATGGTATAGGAGCAAGCCTAGCACGAACTGCCTTGGCTGGTTATGCACTGCATGAAATTACCAACAGCATGAAACCCGCTGATGCAAACAAAGCCGCTGCTGATCCAACCAATGCTGCCGCAGTGGACAAAGGTGTACGCCAACAAGTGGATGCCAGCACAGACAATCGTGTGCCAGTTGTGTATGGATCAGCCTACTTGGGTGGTAAGATATTTGATGCTTACATGACTCCAGACGGAACCACCATGTACTTTGCCTTGGCCATATGCGAAGTCACTGGGCAGTATGATGTACAAGGCAGTTACTTGAACAAAATCAAGTACGATGCTGTGTATTGGAACAACAGCAGAGTAGTGTTTGACATAGACAACACCACTGTGCTGAGTCTATATGATGAGTCTAGTCAAAGCACTGTGGATCTAGGTGGCATGGCAGATGCCAGTGGTGGCTTGATTAAAATTTACCTGTACAACCAAGGCAGTAGATTCAGTACTATTACAACTGACCGTTGGAGTCCAGGCAGCACATACCCCAGTGGTACTGCACAAGCATACAATGTTATGCCTAATTGGACCACTGCTCATACTGCTGATAACTTGGTGTTTGCTGTGGTTCGAGTTGTGTACAACAAAGATAAGAATGTCACAGGACTTGGCGATTTGAAATTTCGTGTGACTAATCCCATGACCAACCCTGGGGATGTGATTTATGATTACATGACCAATACTCGCTATGGTGCTGGCATATTACCTGCGGATATAAACTCATGAACAGCCTAAGCCAATTAAACACTTATAGCGATACTGCACTGACATTCACTGACTTGCGTAGTGCCAAGGTTGTATTTGATCGTGTAACTCCAACGGCACAGACTGCCAGTTATACAGTGGGTGGAACATTCACAGTACCCGCTGGTATCAATATTACAGATATTGTCCTGCCCGGCACTGAACTGGTTTACTTTCAAGTTGATGTAAGTTCAACGGTTGGTACATTGCTAACAATTGCTGCTGGTACATCTGCAACTAATCAAACAACATTTACAGGTGCAGGCACTGCTGTTAGTACTACACAAACTTATTATGGCATAAAACAAAAAGCATCAACTTCTGGAATCAATGCAGTATTCACAATAGCCCGCACAGGCGGCACAAGTTATGGTTCAAACACAGTTATTACTTGCACAGATGGCGGATCTGGTGGTTACACAGTTGGCGGAACAATTACTATCAGTGGTGCAAGTTTGGGTGGTGCTGATGGTACTAATGATTTAACAATTACCATTGGTGGTACTATAAAAACCACAGGTGCAACAGTTACCTTTCCAACGCTGCCAAGTGGCTATAGTGTAACTGTAATTGGCACTGGTGTTTATCGCGTGAGCAATATTCAAACTGCCGCTGATTGGAATTTAATTAAAAACGCATTAGTACAAACCACTACTGGATACAAAGCCACTGTGAGTGCCACAGCAACTATAGGTTATGAAACAAGTCTAACAAAGGCATGGACTACAAATGCACAAAGTACTGTTCGTGCTAATTTAACCAGTGCGGCAACAGTTATTGGCAATGGTGGATACTTATTTGGTATTACAGGTACTGCTACAGCAAATAGTAGATTTACAATGACAGCCAGCCTAAATTATATCCGTAAGGCTTCAGCGGCATTAGTATCAACATCATCTATAACTGCCAAGGCTGTTGATAATATATTAAAATCATACTTTGAACTAGGTGCTATTCCTACTAAAATACCAGGCTATATGGCTGATGTAAGTAATAGAAACTTTACTGCTAACCAAGCAAATGCTATCTTTGCTACAAATACGCCAAGGGTAACTGATGATTCCAATCCTGCGTATTATACATTATCATTAACTTCACCTAAAGGAAGATTTAGCGATTCAGCAACAAGTGTCACTGGTACAGAAAATAATGCTTATACTTTCACAGGAACAAAAGAACAGGTAAATGCTTGGGTAGCAAGTTTATATTTCTGGCCAACAAAAGCATGGACATCAAATACAACTATAATATTTGTACTTAAAGCAGTTACAACTACAATCTTTACCAAAACTATTACTATGACCTATGCTGGTAGTGCTTCTTTTAATACATATACATTTAATAGTGATGCATACTGGACTCCAACATATCAAGAATTAACTTACGGAACTGCTGATATTTTATTAGTAGGTGGCGGTGGCAATGGAGTTTATGATACTAGTTTTATGGGCTCAGGTGGTGGCGGTGGCGGCGTAAGAGAAGTTTTTGGAGCAACTTATACTAATCAAAGTTATTATATTACCGTAGGTCAGAATTTGTCGGGTGCTGCCAATGGAACTAGTTCTTCTGCATTAGGTTACACTGCAACAGGCGGGCTTGGGGCAACTGCTGGATCTACTTATGGTAATGTTAACCGTGGTGGTAGCAGTGGAACTCCTGCCAATGGAGAAAGTGCTTATACCGGTGGGTTAGGTAGTTCCGTTGCTCCATACTATGGAGGGGGTGGTGCTGGTGCTGGTGCAAACGGAGGAACCTTTAGTTCTATATCCGGTGATTCGACCAAATACGGTGGTAATGGCGGTGCTGGTAAATTAAGTACTATTACTGGACAATACTATGGCGGTGGTGGCGGTGGTGCCCCAAGCGACCCCAATTATGTTCCTACTCAGGCTGGCCTAGGTGGTATAGGTGGCGGTGGATATGGTGCTGTATATGGAGGCCATAGTGCTGCCAATGCTACTGCAAATACCGGTGGTGGTGGTGGTGGTTCTACTGGAGGTACTGTGGGCCGCGGAGCCGATGGTGTTGTAGTAATTAAAATAAGGTAAAAACAAAAGATGTCAACATTACCAGCATTTAAAATCAATGGCGTGATCGATACCAGCAAAACAGTACTCAGCAACTTGGATGTACTTTGCCGTGCAAGTGGTTGCTGGCTGACCTATGACTCAACCACAGCCCTGTGGAGTGTGATCATCAACCGTGCTGGTGCCAGTACAAAATCATTCACAGATGCCAACATCATTGGTGCTATCAATATCACAGGCACTGGCATTGACCAATTGTACAACAGCGTGGAAGTAACTTATCCAGATCAGGACCTGCAAAACAATCAAGATACTGTTAACTTCTCAATAGCAGATGCCAATAGATTGCCCAACGAACTGGACAAGAAACTAAGCATAAGCCTGGATTGCGTGAATAATCAAATCCAAGCGGCTTACATTGGTATCATTGAATTGAATCAGAATCGTGTGGATAAAATTATCCAATTTAAAACCGATTTCCGTAGCCTAGGATTGCGAGCAGGAGACTTGATAGACATCACCAGTACCATGTATGGATATACCAGCAAGGTATTCCGTGTTACCAAAATTGCAGAAGATGACGAAGACGATGGCAACATTCAATTAAGCATCACTGCCCTGGAATACGATGCTGGTGTTTATGAACAAGGCAGTTTGGTTTACACAGCCAAAACCACTGCTACTGGTATTGTGCCCAAGTCAGCCAATACTGCACTGACTGGATTAGATAAGGCTACGCAAACGAATGTTGTTTATGATTTTACAGCCTCACCGATTTTAATTACTGGTTCGCCGCATACTGATCCATTTTTAGTGTTTAAAGACAAATATCAATCTTATGATTTAAATGCTAGCACAGTAGCACCATATACAGGAAAGTATAGGATACAATATAATATTAATTGGGCTATTAGTGCTGCCGCCATTGATGATGAATATTTAATTCCTAATACTATAAGAAAACAAAACGGTATTGGTGTTAAAATAAATGGAAGTTTTTATAATAATAATGATAAATTAGGCACTACAACTATTGTGCGTGGTGAGGATCCCAATGCGGATATCCAAACTACCGCTGATTTCCGTGCAACTAAAGGTGATAGTTTAACATTTTTTGTAGCCGCCAATAGTGATCTTACTAACAATAGTCCCGGAGTATCAGTTGCAGTATCAAGTTTAACAGCCACTTATCCGGGTAATTGGAAAATTTCAAATTTAGGAACTACAACACAAACACAATGGAACCAATTAGCAGGAACTACAGGAGTAACATATGCTGTAGGTACTAATTTCCTTATGGACGGTACTACACCAGTAACTGGTACAGGAACTTTTAGACAACAGCCTGACACGCAATCAGCACTAATAGTTACAATAACTTTATCATATATAGGGGCATAAAAATACCCACTTATAGCGGGTATTAAAAGTGTTAGGGAGGGTTTAACATTTGGAGATAGGGCAATGGCTGTAGCCCGATCAATAGAGGAGTTTGACATGCCATCAAACACACCAGCCTTGTACTGGAGTACCTCCCTAACACTATTATTTATTCTCTTGGCTTTAAATGTTTCACAAATGTGGCCTGAGTCAAGTGAGCACCTTTGATTATGTCCACTCCATTGGGATGCACAAAACTTTGGCAGGTGGCACATCGAGTACGCCAATGTCTAACTGGTGTAAACACTAGCCTGCGTTCAACTCGTTGGTCAATCACTTGTTCGCCGCAGTTCAGCATACAAGGCCTTGATACTGGCTTGAGTCCAGTAAACTCAACATCACCCAGTGCAGGATTAGGCACTGCCTCAGTACCATACTTGGGCTTGTACTTCTTGAGTATGCCAACGCTTTCGATAAATTCTCTAAATTTGTTTTTGTCCATGCAATATTTAAGATACTGAGATTCAACAGACCTTATATCCGAGTTTTTTAAGTTTATTTGGGTTTTATTGAGGATTTCTTTTGTTTGGGGTAAATAACAGTACCAATTGCAATTGGACATACAACCTTAAAGGAATATAAAATGACAGCAGCATCAGACTTCTTGGAAAATAAAGTATTGGACCATGTCCTACGCTATTCCACAGCACCATATACAGCACCAAGCACATTATACTTGGCTTTGTTCAACAACACATCAGGTAATGCAGCCGCTAATTTAGAAGCAGGCACACTTACAGATGAAACAGCAACATCAGGTTCAACTGCCTATGCTCGTAAAGCAATCACATTCGGTGCAGCCTCATCAGGTACCAGCACTAGTTCAGCAACAGTGACATTTGACACAGCCACAGCATCATGGGGAACTATTACTCATGTGGCCATCATGGATGGTGCTACTCGCGGTGCAGGTAATGTGCTGTTCTATGGTGCAGTTACAACAAGTAAAACTATTGATACTGGCGATACTTTCCAAGTAACTTCAGGCAACTTGACCATTAGCCTAGCGTAATTACAAACTGTGGTAATATTACTGTAACGGAATATTATCTAAATAGTGTGTGCTCCATGGCGGAGCACACACAATGATATCATAGTGTCAGTCAGACACAAATCCATGGAGCGACAAACATGACAAAACCAACAATCGTTACTAGAGCCGGTAAAGGTGCACCACTAAGCACCACAGAAGGCGACAGTAATTTTACAAACCTACGCGACTCGACTATTGGCGTATTAGCCAATGGTACCACAGTCACAACAGACCTTAACGGCTCATTTGAAATTGAAGCAGGTTCAGGCATTACCGTTTCAGGTAATAACACAACAAAAAAGATAACAGTCACTAACAGCCGGTCCGCAGGCATTGCTAGTGTTAGTGCTGATGTAGCACCAGAATTAGGCGGCAATTTAGATGTTTCAACTTACAAGGTTATCAGTTCCGGTAGCCGTAATATTGAACTTGCACCAAATGGTACTGGTAAAGTTAAACTTGATTCAGTTACATTCCCTAAGGGTGCTGGTACTGCTGGACAAACTCTAATCACTGATGGTTCAGGTGCATTAAGTTACGGTGCCGCTGGTATTACTAGTTTATACGAAGATGTCGCACCAAGTCTAAGTGCTAACTTAAATGTAAACACTTATAAAATTGTTACCACAAGTAACAACCGTAACATTGAATTAGATCCACACGGAACTGGTGTTGTTGCTATTACTGGTCCTTTGACTGTTAGTGGTGACTTAACTGTTAGCGGTACAACTACAACTATCAATTCAACTACTTTAGATGTTGCTGACTTAAACATTACTGTTGCTAAAGGTGCTGCCTCAGCGGCTGCTGCCAATGGTGCTGGTTTAACTATTGATGGTGCTAATGCTACATTCAATTACAACAGTACAACTGACCGCATGGTTTCTAATAAAACTATTGCATCAGCGTTCTATAGCAATGGAGCAAGTGATTTTAGTAATGCTACAGTTACACTAGGTGCAGTAGGTAATGTTACAATTACTGGTGGATCAAGTGGTTATGTCCTGCGTACTGATGGTTCAGGTGTATTAAGTTGGGTTGCACAATCGAGTGGTCCTGCTAACACAGACTCACTGACTGAAGGTTCAACAAATCTTTATTTTACCAATGCTCGTGCTCGCTCAGCAATCAGTGCCACAGGCGATATCAGTTACAATAGTTCAACTGGTGTAATCAGTTATACATATACAAACCCAATTCCAAGTCAAACTGGTAATAGTGGCAAG
>Ga0194048_10000927_pt1 | contig 14481 bp, 20 predicted proteins | sample JunL225m_MetaG_FD_161685 | JGI IMG/M metagenome (GOLD analysis project Ga0194048, IMG submission 161685) | Anoxic zone freshwater microbial communities from boreal shield lake in IISD Experimental Lakes Area, Ontario, Canada - Jun2016-L222-5m | ecosystem: Environmental > Aquatic > Freshwater >...
CAGGAATAGCATATTTAAAAGCCAGGGTAGCCAGATCAAATATAGTTTTTTCGTCGACAGCAGCACCCACTTTGGCAGTAATGTCTTTGACAATATCTGCCACAGACGATCCAATTTCGTAGGCACCGGCACCAACTCCAATTTGTCCTGCATTCTTGGCTGCAATCCCGGCGCCAGCTTTTGCAGCCTGTCCCACACCGCGAGCTCCTGCTTGTCCTACTTTCCCAGCAACCTGTGCTATTTTTGGAGCAGCAGCCATAAACAGTCTTGCACCGAGTGCCAACAACGGCGCAATTTCATTTAATTTCTGTTCGTCAGTTAATTCCCTACCGGCTATTTGTCCCGCTGTGCCGCCGGCAGTTCCACCGATGAATTCACCAGGCAAGCCTTCTGCTACACCTGCTTCACTGTGCCATGCATCTTTTGGCTCATTGCCGCCACCATGCCACGAATCTTCTTTAACCTTGGGTTTTTTAATATCAAAAAAGTCATGTAATAACATTATGCGGCTCCTGCAGGATTGTTTAGTAAATCTTTTATCTTACCCGCCTTTGTTGGATCACTGAGCGCAGTTGATAATGCTGACCCCAGCCCACTAGTGTCGGTGGGGTCGGTTAAGTTTGTGATTGCTTTATTAACATCAATGCCGGGTATACCTTGTAATGTTTTTTGCAACCCGGCTTTCTTTTGCACTGCATCTTGAGCGGCCTGTGCAGGATTTGCTACTGCCGGCGCAGACGTTCCCGGTGCCGCTGGCGTGGCTGATGCACCAGCACCAGGAGTTGCACCGATACCATCGGCACCAAATTCTGTTAATGATTGTTCGTCTGCACCGATAAAATGATGATCGTGTACTTTATAACCTTGTTTTTCATACCAATGGATCGCACGTTTGACAGCAGTATTCACATCGGCTGCTGTTACTGTACATACTCTACGTTTTAATTCTTTACGTTGAGAAACCATGGTATTATCTGGATCGCTTACGGTGACTTCCACACGATATTTTTGTTTTGGTGATGCGACGTCCGCACTTTCGTTGGCAAACTTCGTCGACTCATCAAGTCGTTTGAATATATTTAAAATATCGCTAAAGTTATTATCCATTTTATTTAGGGGCCTTTACTTCAATTGGACCACCACGTGTGAGTACATTACTGTAGCCGCCTAATTTTTTATTGACTTCTTTTTTACTGAATGTGCCTTTTTCGCCCAGAGTCTGTGGAGTAACAGCAACAGAAACAGAACTACTCATTGAAGAACCACCAGTCGCATCTTCTTTAACCTTAGTTTTCTTTTCGGTTTCTCTACGGGCCCTATCGCTTAGATTAGTAACTTTACCACGGCCGTCTTTTTGGTCGGATTTTTTCCAATCCCCACTATGTTGCCAACTGACCACGTCGCCTTTGCTATCTTTTTCCACTGTGTCTGTGGCTTCAACAAACTTAGCTTCAGCAATAGTTGGATTAAAGGCTTCCATTTCAGTATTTGCAGTATGCTGTGCTGCCGACAATTCTACTTCGTCTAACACATGTTGTACCAATGAATTGGCTTCTTTAATTGATTCTGCGTATAAAGCAATATCGCTATCATTATCAAGATTGCGTAACAGTCTATGTATCGCTACGCTATTTACAGCGAGATCATGCAGACTAGACCTGATGGACTGTAACTTATGTTCTTCATGCATACCATGGGCATCTTGTGCGAGGAATTCGTTTTCATTAATAAATTCTGTTGTTTTCATTCGTTTAATCCTAGTATTGTGTATTTATGTGTTAAATTGAAAAGCCTAAATCTTGCGGGGAGTTCACCTGATGAAATGGAATCCCGTTTATCATTAAATTTCTTAGATCAAAAATAGTTTTTGACCCGCAATTATCAATTTGAACATGGTGTTTGCCAGAATCTATATCCACTTCCATGTTTTCTTGTATATAAGTTTCATATGCATGCCATATCCAGGCACGTTCAGTTAATAACTCTCCATCTACATATAATCTATAATACGGCTGCTTATCATACGTATTATCACAATAAACGTCAACAGATAATGCCACCAAAGACATGATTATTCACTCTCGCCCAAGTCAATCTCACGACCGGGTTTAATGTCTCGATTACCGTTACGTTGCATAAATTCTTCATACTTTGCTAACGCATGTAGTTTAGCTTTTACTGTGCTATATTTTTGATATAGGATATATTCTGCATCACTTGCATTTTTCGCTTTAATCTTTGCCGCAACATTTTCTAAGTCACGTATTAAACTAGTCACTAAGGTAGGCTCGGTCCAAGTACCCATTCCGCCGGGTGGTCGTATACCCATTTGTCCAGTATCGGGATCTTTGACCGCCTGTGCGCCTAAGGTATCATCTTCTTTGATACCTTTTTTGGCAACACTCTTGGCAACACCCTTGACGAGTCCACCTGCAGGTTTGGCTGTCTTGGGTAACTTTGCCGGTCTTGGCGGAGCGACTGGTTCCGGTGCACCACCAATTTTATCAAATATATGTTCTAGTTCCGGGGTAGCATGACCGTATAACTGTGTTAAAAACTCTTTACGTGCATTGGGGTCATTGCGTATCTGTGTCCACAAATTACGCAATGCAGTACCGTGACTTACATCAACTTTTTGCCCATTGATCGAAATAGATTTTTGTACTTCGGGTATGATAGTAACATAAGCGTGGCCTTGCGACACGGTGACACAATCACTAAACTTTTCAAAAGTTTTGTATGGTTTACCATCGCCCACTTTTTTTCCTGGGGGAATCCTAGATGGTCTACCGGTTGGAGTTAACGCTGTATACAGTTGATCAACACCTAACCGATCTTTATCGGGCTCACCAACTGCAAATATTAATACTGTGTTATTTGGATCTATCCCACTGGCCTGGGTGATCGCAGTAATATCATATGGTTGAGTTGATTGTATTATAAAATTATCTGTCACGCCCGCGGCATGCATCAGTGTAACTTTGTCGGAATAATTGAAAGGGTTTTTTTCGTCTATCTTTACTTGGGGAGTAGTGGCAATGAATACGTTGCCGCGACCAAATTTTGCTTGTAATTCAGCAAAAACCGTCGCATGTCCCTGGTGGAAAGGTTGAAAACGTCCCGGATATACTACAACAAGGCGTCGTTCAATTGATTCCAGTAAGTCATTTATAAACATAGTAATAGTGGCTCTCTATTACTATATTTAGTTTAAATATTTTCAAGAAGCCATATGTAGAAAGGTGATGCTAGTGTCAACGTCCAAGTCCCATTCCATCCTAGATTTAAACATCTATCCAATTGAGGACGCAGTGGATCGTCCCCGATAAACATACAATGCATATACAGAAAATTAGTAATATCAATTTCGTCAATTTCAACACTTATGATATTTAATGTCATATCTTTCAGAATTTCTGTCTTATCAGCATTTTGTACAGTATCGGTCCAGTCTTTATTTTCAAGGTGTACATGCAAAGCAGCAGTGCCCTCGGCTACTTCCACATCAAACTCAATATATTCGACTTCGTCTGTGGGATTTGTTATTTTATTTTTTGTAAAAACAATTGAGTTATTAACTGATATACTATAAACGGGAACCTTTTTCCAATAGGTTCCCGATATACCAATTTTAAAATGCAACACCTCTGACATTGACATAAATGTAGATTTATACTTTTTCTATTTTAGCGCCTTGTGAAGCAAGAGTATCTTCAATAATACCCATGCTGCCACGCTCGGCAATTTTGAGTTTATCCAAGTCACCAGCATATTCATAATGCCCAACATGGTTCAGCAATACTTTGCTATGTGCCCAGATTTCACCACCAATCTTTTGCCACCTACGACAAAATAACCAGTCTTCGCTAAGATAGTGTCCGCGTTCATCAATCTCACAATCAAAAATACTGTACATCATGGGCTCAAACTGTTTTCCAAGACCAACATCGTCGACATACTTACATTCAGGATGAGCATCAATAAGTTTTTTATAGACATCACGTTTGAACATTAAGAATCCAGTGCCCATAGTATCCACAGTAAAGATATCACCTTGGATTTTTGTTTCAGGTTTTAAGTTAATTACGTAATTAACTGGTAGTGCTTTTTTAGGATATAGTCCACCAATAACATCTTTTTCGTGTGCCATCATCTGTAGAATACTGTCTGGCTGAAAGCGGATATCTGCATCAATAAACATAAAGTGAGTTGCTTCTTTATTGCTCATCATCTTGGCCATTAAATTATTGCGAGCCCTAGTGACTAACGACTCGTTAACCATGGTGTCAAGAGACCAATTTAATCCGGCCTGCGTGGCCAGGAGAGTAAATCTCAAAAAGCTGGTCATAGTAGGTTCAGATACCATACCACCATAGCAAGGGATACCAATATGTAAATGATTCTTCTTGAAGTCATATGGTTGTCCTTGTTGTTGCGTGGGTTGTGGCTGTGTTGCTGCAAGTTTTTGTTTTGCGGCTGCTGCCTTGATCATTGCTACTGCATCTTTTTGATTAATTTTTTTATCACTCATTGAATTCTCTCTATTAATTGATTATACTATTTGTGCTTCAACTACTGTGCCGGGACCAGCTAATTCTTGGGCTACTTGCTCTAGTGCTGCCAACGTTTCGGAAGTTACTGAGATTGTTGCTCCGAGTTTATCGGAATCTTTAATTAATCTATTAAAGGTGATTGCAACTGTTTCAGTTTGAATTTGGGCCATTCGCCACTCCTTAAAATATACTTCTATTTATCGGCTAATATAGTCAGCTCATATAATTTTCCTATTAGACCCGGAGCTATCAATGATATAAAAGTGTTTATTTTACAATCGTTTATATAGATATAACCATTCCATAAAGCTCTATGGGGACTACTCAGTTGCCGCCGTACACTATTTGGTATCTTTACTTCCGAACCTAAAGTAATTAGATATTGTAACAAATTATTTTTAATTTCTGATGTGTATATACCATCTCTAAAGGTCATTTTATATTTGTAACCTATATCTTTTTTTCGTATGATCATTCCGGAATCTAATATGGCCGCAGCCTTCTCATTTTGAGGGCCAGTAATAATACGTATATTATCAACAAATGGGGATAAAACCCCATTTACTAATTGTTGTAACTCATCTTCAGTCTTGGCATATAACTGTACCAATGGTTCTTCGATTCGCATACGGATATGCAGATTAGTTCTCAAGTCTTTTAGTATTTTTAATAACTTTATATTAATATTTACTATGTCTGGTTCTGTAAATGGAACCATGGCATATCCATAACCCGTACACCATGCTTTGTAGTAGTGGTCTCTAAGATTCAAACAGTTTTCTAAATGATTTTTATTATAAATTAATCGCCCAGCAGGTGCGTATATAGTTAATTTATATAGATATTGTTCGTAATACTTTTTTGTGGTTTGCTGTATGAGAATTTTAGGATTGGATCGAGTCCAAAATAATGTATCCATTGGAATCCACGGTTGGTGTTGTGGACAAATATTGTCCCAACGTATTAAATTTAAATTCGCCCTGACTATAATCCACTTCAATTGTGCTATTTGGTGGTACCGAATCAAACAGAATCTTTTTACTTAACGGTACCTTAATAAGGTCATTGATTTTACGTCCCAGAGGTCTTGCACCCATTTTACTATCGTATCCAACTTTAGCAAGCTGATCAACAGCCTCCTCAGTTAGTCGTAACTTTAATGATTTTTCACTTAGTAATTCGTTTATTTCATTAATAAACTTGATAACAATTTTTTTAATACTTATATCATTGAGTTTATTGAATTTACAAATACCATCTAATCGATTCCGGAACTCGGGCTTAAAGAAATCCTTAACGGCTTTGTCATCTTCTCCAGACTTCTGTAACTCACGCCCAAACCCAATATTGTTTTGCTCATTGGCACTTGCCCCTAGATTACTCGTTAGAATAACAATACTATTACGGGCATCGGCCTTCTTACCATTGCTGCTGGTAATTGCACCCTCATCCATTAACTGTAGTAGAATGTTAGTTACATCCGGATGGGCTTTTTCAATTTCATCAAACAAAATAACACAATTGGGGTTCTTCTCAATATCACTAATCAGCATACCACCACCTAGATTACTGTCATCATAACCCACATATCCTGGAGGAGCACCAATTAACTTAGATAGGGAATGTTTTTCCTGATATTCACTCATATCATATCGCAACAGTTTCATTCCCATACCTTCGGCCAATAACTTAGCAAACTCGGTTTTGCCAGTGCCTGTTGGTCCTAAAAATAAGAAATTACCAATTGGCTTATTCATTGCCTTGAGTCCTGCACGGGCAACATAGATCTTTTCAAGTACAGTTTCTACTACAGTATCTTGACCGTAGAGTTTTGTTTTAACAGTCTCTTCAAGATTCACAAGACTCTTAGTAGATTCAGATCCGATTTGTTCAGCTGGAATTTTAGTAAACTTACTAATGATATCCACTATGTGATTTTTACGCACAGTCCACGCCATGGCATTGATCTTTAATTTTGCTGCCGCAGTATCTATTAGATCAATTGCCTTGTCCGGTAACTTCTTGTCCGGTTGATAACGCACACTCAAATCAACTGCGGCATCGATAGCTTCGTCGCTTATTTTGCCACCGTGGAATGTTTCAAAGTATTCACGTAGTCCCCGGAGAATTTCTTTTGCCACAGCGGAGCTTGGCTCTTCGATTGTCATACGGCAAAATCTACGCATTAATGCACGATCTTTTTCAAAACTACTGGTATATTCTTCCCACGTAGTTGAGGCTATAACTTTAATTGCACCCTTGGTAAGAGCCGGTTTGATCATATTGGCAAAGTCCACTGATGACCCACTACTGCCGCTGCCGGCCCCCCGCATTTGATGTGCTTCATCAATGAACAATATACATTTACCTTTGTGTCGTAATGCACCAATAACATCTTTAAACTTTTCTTCAAATTCACCGCGATATTTAGATCCCGCAAGCAAACTACCAATGTCAAGATTATATACTGTATAATCACGTAGATATTCCGGAACATTACCATTGGTAATATTACGTGCAAGCCCCTCAGCAATAGCAGTCTTACCAACGCCAGCATCACCAACCATTAACACATTTGATTTATTACGTTTAGCAAGGATCTGTGCAATCTCATCAAGTTCAAACTCACGACCAACTACAGGATCAATTTTACCTTCCTTGGCAGCTACATTTAAGTTTTCACAGTATTCGGCTAGGATCGCATCTGATCTAGCACTAGCAGGTACACGTTTTTGTTTCGTTTCAACATAATGTTGATTATAAAATTCAACAACTTGACTACGTTCCATACCATACTTAATTAAAAAGTAACTGGCATGACTGTTGCTCTCATTTGCGATACTTAAGAAGATATCAATGATTTGTACATGATTACGACCACTGAATAAGACTTGTGTGAATGCACGATTAAACACACGTTCTAAACTATGTGTTTTCTTTGGCATCACGTCCGGATTGCCACCACCAATGTATGTTTGTTTTTGTATATAATCATCTAGGTCAGCTAATAGCCCATCAACATCCACGCCAAAAGCAACCATGAGGTCATTGAATGGTTTAAAGCTGATTAATCCGTGTGCTAAATGCTCTAAGGTTACATATTCGTGATTATACTTACGTGCCAGGTCTGTTGCGTTGGTAATTACTACTTCTATTTCGGGATTGTGGTTTATCATATAAAATATTTATTAAGGATTAAGGATTGATTTAACTATTTGTAATTGATCTGAGGTTAAGTCTTGTGGTACAGTAACATTCATTTCAACAACTAAATTTCCTCTAATATTTGAATTCAATTGATATAGTCCTTGTTGTGCTATTCTAAATTTACTACCTGGTTGTGTTCCTTGCGGAATAGTTAATATAAAGCTCTTATCATCAATACCGGTAACAGTAGTAATTCCACCTGCTATTGCTAATAAACAGTTTACACTAACCTTGGTATATAAGTCAAGATTATTTACAATAAAATTCTCCGCATTGTGTACATTTATTCGAACATACAAATCTCCACGTGGTATGGTATTAAACAGGTTATCACCTAGATTGTTATATTTTATATTAATACCATTTGTTATACCTTTTGGTATTTTAACTTCAACCGTTTCACGACTTCCGGTTGTAGTTAATACGCTGATTACTTTTGTTTGTTCCTCTAGAGTAGATACCAATGGGATAGAGATTTCAACTTGTAAATCTTTATTGCGACGCTGACTTTGCTGCTGCTGTTGTTTAATGTGATTAAATGGATCACCACCAAACCCAAACTGTTGAAATATACTATTAATATCAGCCGGGACACCATTACCAAAATTATGCCAATGGAATTGTTGTTTTCCATGCCCACTGCGTTCTAGATCATATTGTTGACGCTTATTTGGATCGCTGATTATATCATAAGCTGATTGAATATTTTGGAATATGGTGGTATCTCCACCGCGATCTGGGTGATGTTGACTGGCTAGTTTTCGATAAGCCTTTTTGATTTCGTCGGGTGTTGCTGATTCAGTTACACCAATAGTTTCATAATGCGTCATACTATGATAATATAGGAAAAGCCAATTATAGTCAAACTAATTGGCTTTCTAATAACAATGAAATTATTTCTTGCTTGCTTTTTCGGGTACCTTAGTTCCTTGGACTTTTTTATGAAGTTTAATGGTTTTACAGGTTTGTTTTATCTTACCATCTTTACCTTTAACATCTTTGCATATTTTTTTAGTTTTCACAGCTTCTGCGGACATAACTGGTGTTATAAATGCTAACATTAAAAATAAAGTTAATAGTTGGATAATTGTTTTCATTTTTCATTTCCTTATAAGGGTGAATCTTGTTGTGGTGGTGGTGCTAGTTTACCAGTTGAACTAACTATTGGCGCACTTGGAAACGGACTTGTTGATATTTGGGATACCGGTGGGGTATACGACGTACCAGTTGTAGATAACCCACCATTGTTGGCTCCTGCTAATTTCTCTTGGGTACGACCATATGCAGATAAGCCCAGTACCGCACCCATTGCAATGTGAAATAATCCGGCACCCTGGAGTGTTAACGGTTGCCACTGAGTTTGCACAGATCCCTGACTTAAACTTTGCAATAGACTCCACATAACCGGGGCAACCACAAAATCAAATGAACATACTGCCATGTACATCCAACCCATCATTGGACGCCATTTATTATTCATCCAGTCTTCTTTTTTCTTTTCGCCGTCCTCACTCATTACTAACTCCTTGTTGAATTATTATTTTAGATGCTGCTCAAAATATTTACAGCATCAATAACTACATTACATATCTTATTTAATCGTTCTTTGGCTTCTAAATCACTGCATTGAGAATTAATTATTTGTTCAGTTCGCAGATCCTTGACCAATTCTACATATTCCTCACGACTCATTTGTCCCGCCTGAAACGCTGTGGTGTATTGGGCCAATATACCTGCTAACTGTTGGGCCAATGGATCTTGAGTTTGTGTACTGTATATTCCATCTAATATCTGCTGTGCATTCATCTTGGTTTCGCTCCTGTAACTTTTTGTATGTTTTCACTTGCCCGCTCAATTGCTGCAAATTTAGCCTTACAATATACAACGCCGGGTGGTTCTACCTCGCGATATTTTTTAGCAAACTCATCAGTAATTTCCATAAGATTACTTGCTAGTTTAAACGCATTTTCATTACGCGGTATTAGTTCAGCATAGTTCTTGTATTCCCGTGCTGCTACAAAAATATATTTAACATGTTCATTAACCTCGGAGGTCCCGCACAACGGACCTCCCAACTGTGCATGTGTACGTATATGGGCAATGTATTGATATTCATTGACATCAAACTTTGCCATAGTATATGCTTCATACAGATTTTGAATACCAGCACATCCACTTAGTAAAAAGAACATTGAAATACATATTAGTTTTTTCATTTTATATTCTCGTATATTTTCTTTTGAGTATTATACCACTCTGCCCATGCATCATTCTTAGCGGAACATTCGTGGTGGGTTGTATAATTTTCAACTACTGACTTAACAACACCACTTAATGCGATATTTGGATCAGTAATCACTTGTAAAGGTTTACATTTTTCCATAGCAGTCGGAGCCGCATTGGGAAATTTTGGAGTTGCTGGAAAAAAGGTCGAGCAACCCGCAAGTAATAAGATAAAACATAGTAGAGATAATTTCATCTCAACTCCATGGCCAGTTTTAATCTTGGTTCCACAGTTGATTTATTTTCTTTAACTGGTTGATTAAGAGCCGCAGCATTTAATGCTGTTACTACTTCGGTAGGTATTTTACATTGATTATCGTATTTTACAATCTCACGATCTACATATTTTACAATCTCTTCACCTTGTGTGTGTATGTTTTTAATTTTTGTAACTAGTTTTGTTTCTACTAGAGTTGTAGTTTCGCGTGCCTTACCTTCTGCTATTTGTACCGCCTCTTGCAATTGTTCTACCTTATCACGCCACTGCATTTCAGTACTATATCCACCATAAAAATAAACGCCACTTATCATTAATATAGTACCTAAAATACGTACGGGTTCTTTGTATGGTAATAGCGGTGGTATGAAGTTAAGGAATATACCCAATACATATAAGCCAACACCAAACAATATGATGCTTATTACGGCCAAGTGTAGCCAACTGTTGGGTATAAACTGCAATAGAAACATTTATGTACTCAATATCGATAAGGCATGATTATAATGTTTAATACGATCATCAAGCCCAATTGTTCCACCGTTTATACGTTTTGTCAAGTTGAGTATATCACCTGTGTCGGCCAACTGATTTAGATTATTTGTTTCCCAAAACCAACAAGCCGATTGAACCGCACCTTCAAATGTAGCTAAAAATTCAGGAAGGGCCTCAATTGGTGTTTCAATGCTTTCAGCAAAAGCGGTATAGTTATTTTTACCGGTTAGTTGTATTAGTCCACGTCCGCAATAACGAAAACCATCACCACTTGCTTCGTCACCGTTACCCATGCGATTTCCATAAACACGATTAGCAATCTTTTCTTGCTGATGTGCATATTGATTGGCCATGTTTATGGTTGAAAAATACTTAGGGAAAACCTTACAAAGACTTTCGGCTTTATAGTTTAGATTTTCTTTTAATGTTTTATAATTTCCTGATTCGTGTGCAGTTTGCGCCAAAAATGCAGCCACTCGATTTAACGAGGTGATTTCATAATCGGGTAAGATAGTGCTTAATGCAGAATACCAGTGATCAACGTATGGATTACTGGCTAGAATTTGGGATAGTTTGTCTTGAGTAAAATCAAAATCGAAACTCATATTAATCTCCTTGATAGCTACATTATTTAGCTACGGCACAGAGTAATTATAGGATGCCGGCTGCTATACGCAATGATTCGGTGAAATCGTTCTTTGGGGCTTTTGTATCTACATCCATACCCGCGGCCGTTTTTAAATGATCAATTTCAGATGGACCGTGAGCTTTTTCGTATGCTTCGGGGGTTAGCGGAATAAGAGATTCCAGTGCCTCAAGACTTAATTGTTTTTCTTGACTTGATTTGTAATAACGTACACGCCAATCTTCTTCATCCTGCTCGGTCAAGTTCATTAACTCTCCCATCAGTTGCATGATGTTTTTTGGTGCTTTGGCATCACGATCCATTTCAACAAACACAATATAAGCACCGTCGTCAAGTTCCCCGGAACTTACATCCCCATCAATAACCCACTCATATCCCTTTTCAATAAAAGATACTAGATCATTTGCAGGTTCTTTGCTATCAACTTTAAAACTAAGGACAATAACATCAGCATCATCTCCTAGTTTACTTTTAAATTCATCAATATGTAGCTCCGGATGAATTAACCGTTTTAGGTCGCCAGCTTCTAAACCTTCAAATAAGTTATAGTTGATCATTAATTGCTTCCTCTTGATTTTGGGTATCATCATTGGCCCCAGTCTCGTATGCGGCATTAACGTCCTCCATATCAATAGTACCCGATTCAAGTTCTAATGCTCCCTGTTCAATGTCTGCCATTAGTTTCTTAGGCATCACAATATCAACAAGCCAAATTGGACTTTTAACCAATTTTGGAACTTTTGTTCCGGGTTTGTAGTCGTTTGGGCTTTTTACTTTCTTAGGGTGTTCAAAGTAATCATGTTCGTACGTGATATCACAATCGTATTCAGAAAGTCTTTGCGCGCCGCGTGGATCGGGCATTTTTTTGTAGGGCCACATAAAAGTACATTTTACGAAGTATTTTTCGTATATAGGTCCCTCAACTAATTCGCCCTGTTTCCAATTGGCAAATGCATATAAATCAAGTTCATCTAATACACGTTCAAAGTCCAGCAACGTGCTGACAGCAGAATCTGTCATGAAAATCTCTTGTGTATTTTTTAGTAGCTCTTTAATGTTTGCTGGCATAGTACAATTATTTATCGAAATATGTGAGCATTGGTTGTTTAGTAAATTACCATTTTATTCTTTATAATATGCATATATTTTGTTTCTTGTTTGCGGGCAGTTTCCATTAATGTTCTATTTTGTAATACGCCCATGCTTGGTATATCGCACTCCCCAATATAGTAAAACGAGCTCATGAATTCTTTAATATCTGTTTGTTTTCCGTTAACTAGACGTATATAATTATCATCAAGATTTGTTAGCAAGTACTTAATACCGGCTTCCCATACTGTATATGCCTTGGTATCCTTAAAATTGACATGGAACCAATGGTCCATTTCGTTATAGATATTATTACTGGGTTTAGCTACTTGGAACGTACCACAGTCATAATCTGGATATATAATAGCTTTTACTAACTGCTCGTATAAGGTTCTAGCGGCAAAATCTATGTTTGGCCAAAGTAGTGTGCGCTGGAATTGATAATGTTCCGGCATACTAAACCATTGTTTACACATATGAGCTTGTTTGGCCACTATTTCCGGCATATCCGGAGTCCAATAGAAAAACTCATTGGTTATATTTGTATAATCGCCAACGTCGGGGTTATTGTGATTTGCCAAGTTGTCAAAGAAATATAAAAAGAACTTGCTGTCTTTAATACATATCTTGGGTTTATCTACCCCATGTACAACACCAATTTTAGTACCAGAGTCGGCTAACTTACGATGTTCGATAAATCCCGTCAGGGAATTTTTATATGCATGTCCGGGCTGTAGAAAATGTCTAGTTTTAAATATCCATGACTCGTCAGCAGTATCGGCATTTTTAATCATGTCTTCGCTGTAATCGTGTACTGTGACTTTAACCTTGGGATAGTTAGTAGCGATCCAATCGAGTAAAGGTTTTGCTGCGTATTGCCACTCACTTAAGGTATTCTCACTGTTAGTGGCCCATGCATCTCCGGACATACCTTTTTCGCCAGTTTTGGGATATCTAAAGACAACTTCGTCTAAATGAATGTTATTAAGTAAAAAACTATACACGACTGTTGTACTGTCAGCACCACCACTACATTCGACTCGTATATAATCGTATTGATCCCTGAGTTGTTGTGCTCTTATACGATATAATTCCGATATTGGTGCAGTGGGCTCAATGTGCCACGGATATTTAAAAAATACGTCCTCGTTAAAGAACCAGTGGACTGGTTTCTCAAATCGTTTTGAGGCAACTTTTGAAGATTCAAGTAATACATGAAACTTGTTATAGTAAACTTGTTTATTAAATGTATAATAACCAAGTTTTTTATTTGGCTCTAAGGTAACTCCAGCAACCTGGGCATGTTCAATTCTGTTTTCCATTAATAAATTGTCATCTTATTTTTTATAATATGTATTGTTTTTGTACCACTTGGTATGCGGGCATTGGCTATGAACTCTTTATTTCGAATTACTCCCATCTCAGGAATAGTATTTTCTCCAATATAGTAAAATGGACTCATGAATTCTTTAATATTTGCTGGTTTTCCATTAAATGGACGTATATAATTTTCATCAAGATTTGTTAGCAAGTAATTAATACCGGCTTCCCATGCTGTATATGCCTTGGTATTTTTGAAGTTGACATGAAACCAATGGTCCATTTCGTTATAGATATTATTACTGGGTTTAGTAACCTGAAACGTATTGCAGTCATAATCTGGATATACAATTGCTTTCACTAATTGTTCATATAAATTGCGCGCCGAAAAATCAAAATTAGGCCAGTGCAGGGTACGTTGAAATTGATAATGCCCCGGCATACTAAACCATTGTTTACACATATGAGCTTGTTTAGCAACAATCTCTGGCATATCCGGAGTCCAATAAAAATATTCGCTTATGATATTTTTATATTCTCCAATGTTGGGATTATTTAAATTTGCTAAACTGTCAAAGAAATATAAAAAGAACTTATCGTCTTTAATACATATCTTGGGTTTATCTACTCCATATATAACCCCAATCTTAATATTAGTATCGGCTAACTTG
>Ga0194048_10000929_pt1 | contig 14471 bp, 15 predicted proteins | sample JunL225m_MetaG_FD_161685 | JGI IMG/M metagenome (GOLD analysis project Ga0194048, IMG submission 161685) | Anoxic zone freshwater microbial communities from boreal shield lake in IISD Experimental Lakes Area, Ontario, Canada - Jun2016-L222-5m | ecosystem: Environmental > Aquatic > Freshwater >...
GTATTAGTTCTTACTATCGGCGTAATTGGAAAGACCTGGAAAAGATTTGCAATCAATATAGTAAGTGTTGTTGTGATCGGTTATATCGTCAAACTCGCACTAAATGCGTCACAGCTAGCAACTACTCCATCAAAAATTTGGGCAATCGCTCCGGTCAGTAAAGCCCTGCGCTATTGGTTAGTACTGCCAAGCAACCGAATTGTTTGGGGAAATATTGCCTTTGTTGCACTTGTTGCCCTGGTCGCGTACTACTCAATCGCTCGCGAAAAAATTAAGCCACTCCTCTTGCCGCTAATTGCATACATTTCTATTTTCCTTTGGGAGGATCGCCTGGTCGCGGATGCAAACACGACGCGTCAGTTGATTATTGGTGCAATGTTGGTAGTTCTGATGATTGTTAGACCTCAAGGCTTCCTTGGCAAAGCACGAGTGGAGGTTTTGTAATGTTGGAGTTGAAGAAAGTATCCATGGAATTTGGCGCGCTTAAGTCGCTGGCCGAATTAGACCTCACCGTAAATAAAGAAGAGATAGTGAGTGTCATTGGGCCCAATGGTGCGGGGAAAACAACTTTATTTAATATTGTCACGGGGATTTACACACCAACATCAGGTGAAATTACTCTTGATGGGCAGAGTATTGCCGGTAAGGATCCCGCAGTCGTAAATCAGTTAGGTATCGCGCGTACATTCCAAAATGTCAGACTTTTTCTCAATATGTCGGTTATCGAAAATGTTATGGCTGCAACATATGCACGCACACGTTCAAATATTTTTGCTTCAGCTTTTGGGACTCCTGCTTCTAAGCGAGAAGAGCAAGAAGTACGGCAGCGAGCTGAAGAGTTATTGAATTTCTTCGGATCGCGCTTAACTGGATATCGATGGGACCAGCCTGCATACTCACTTTCTTATGCAAATAGGCGCCGACTTGAAATAGCGCGAGCCTTGGCAACCGAACCAAAAGTTTTACTTTTAGATGAACCTGCTGCCGGAATGAATCCAAAGGAAACTCAGGAAATTAGTGAAGTTATTGGAAGGATGCGGGCTGAGAAGAAATTAACTATTTTAGTAATTGAACATGATATGCATGTCGTAGAAGGAGTTAGTGATCGAGTCGTTGCCCTCGATCATGGAGTCAAAATTGCAGAAGGTGATTTTGATAGTGTCGCTACACATCCAGATGTTATTGAGGCATATCTTGGAAAAGGATCGGCTGACCGAAAATGACAACACCACTTCTTATTCTAGATAACGTCGATACTTATTATGGGGCGATTCATATCTTGCAGCAGGTCTCGTTGCAAGTAAATGAGGGCGAACTGGTCTGCTTGCTCGGCGGAAACGCCTGCGGAAAATCTACAACGTTAAAAACTGCGCTCGGTATGGTCACTCCCAAGACCGGAAAAGTTATTTTTGCTGGTGAAGATGTGACAAAAAAATCTACTTCAGTCCGAGTCAAAATGGGCATGTCCGTAGTTCCTGAAAACCGAAGGCTATTTGGCCCTATGACAGTTTTAGAAAATTTAAAAATTGGAGCTTACGTTTTAGGTGAGCCCGATCCAGCTGACCTTGAACGCGTCTTTGAGCTTTTCCCTAAGCTAAAAGATAGACAATCTCAACTTGCCGGGACCCTTTCGGGTGGAGAGCAGCAAATGGTTGCGGTCGGTCGCGCCCTAATGTCACGCCCTCGCTTACTGCTGATGGATGAACCGTCAATGGGGCTATCACCTCGACTTGTTGAGCAAAGTTTTGAAATGATTGCAGGACTGCATGCGCAAGGAATCTCCATGCTCATCGTTGAACAGAACGCCAATATGGCTCTCTCTGTTGCTGATCGTGGATATGTTTTACAGACAGGGCGTATTGTTCTCGACGGTGAAGCCAGCGAATTAGCTGGCCATGAAGAATTGCGGAGGGCTTATCTTGGCCGTTAATAGTGAAGTCATAGATCTTGCAAAAATCTACCGTGATCAATTCACGGTCTTTAACAATGTGACCTATATGAACTCGTGCTCCCAAGGAGCCCTTGCTGATCGAGTTCGCAATAGCTTTGAAACTTACCTTAAGACAATGGAACTCAATGGGTCTGCATGGGGAGATTGGGCTGGTCATCAAGAAACAGTTCGAGCGCTAGTTGCTAAAGTCCTCAATGCAGATTCTGGTGAAATTGCAATTACAACCTCAGCATCGGCGGGTGTCAGTTCGCTAGCTTCAGCCCTTGACTTCACCGGAAAGCGCAACAAAATTGTGACAACCGAAAATGAGTTTCCAACTATTGGACAAATTTGGCACGCACAAGAAAGACGAGGCGCCAAAGTAGTTCATATACAGAGTCAGCCAGATCTCACTGTAGATACCGCTGCGTTGATTAACGCTATAGATGATGAAACTTTGATTGTCTCAGTCACAATGGTTTGCTTCAGGAATGGTGCAATGACTGACCTTGATCCAATTATCGAAGCTGCGCACAAGAAGGGCGCGCTAGTTCTCGTTGATGCTTACCAAGGCACTGGCGCTGTTCCAATAGATATGAAAGCCTTAAAGGCTGACTTCTTAGTTGGCGGAGTGCTCAAATACATGCTTGGAGCTCCAGGAGTTGGATTTATGTTTGCGCGCTCGAGTACAACATCTCAGCTAATTCCAGTCACTACTGGCTGGTTTGCGGCTCGAGATATTTTCGCGATGGATATTCATTCTTACGACCCAGCTACAGATGCTCGACGATTTGAATCAGGTACTCCCCCAATTCCTGCGCTCTACCCAGCAGCAAGTGGAATGGAGATGCTCTTAGAAATAGGAGTTCCGCAGATTTATGATTATGTTCTTCCGCTACACGAGGAACTTCGTGAAGGTATTGAATCCCTAGGTGGAAAGGTAGTAACTCCGGCTGAGAGAGCTAAGCATGGAGCAATGTTGGCGGTAGCCTCCACTGACGAATATGCACATGTTGCTGCCCTTGAAGGTGAAAAAGTCATTACTTCATCGAGAGATGGAAATATTCGTATTTCGCCTCACTTTTATAATAATCGCGAAGATGTTAAGAAAGTCTTAGAAGCTTTCGCGAAACATAAATCTTTCCTTCGAAGTTAACTAATACCTCGCGTATGAGCAATGTTGAAAAAATCACGCTTGCAAAGGGTCTCGAAATTTCACGTGCTATTACTGGCCTTTGGCAGATTGCCGATATGGAAAAGGATGGCACTACTTTAGACCCAGTAGCTACTTCAACATTCATGGAGCCCTACGTACTAGCTGGACTTAATACATTTGATATGGCCGATCACTACGGATCGGCAGAAGTTATCGCCGGATATTTTCAAAAGAATTCAAAGGTTGGCCAGGGCACGCACATGCTCACAAAGTGGGTTCCAAAACCTGGTCCGGTCAGCCGAGAAGAGGTTCGTACGGCGGTGCACGAGCGTCTAAACAGATTGCAAACTACCAAAGTTGAATTACTTCAGTACCACGCATGGAGTTTTAGTAATCCTTATTGGCTAGATACGCTCATATACCTTCAAGAACTTCAAGAAGAAGGTCTGATCGGCGCTTTAGGTACCACCAATTTTGACACTGCCCATTTACGGATTGCAAAATCCGCAGGCGTCAATATCGTCTCGAATCAAATCTCTTATTCATTGATTGATAGACGTGGTTCTGGTCAGATGGCTGAATTTTGTGAAGAAAGTGGCATCAAGATATTTGCTTATGGAACGCTCTGCGGTGGATTCATCTCGCAGAAATGGCTAGGTAAAGCTGAGCCAGTTGGCGATGCACTTTCTAATTGGTCGTTGATGAAATATAAAAGATTTATTGATACCGCAGGTGGCTGGGAAAAATTCCAACACGTGCTCTCTGAAGTCAATGAAGTGGCCAAAGAGACAAACCGTTCGATCTCTACTATAGCTAGTAAATTTCAGTTAACATGCAAAGCAGTTGGTAGCGTAATTATTGGAGCAAGGCTGGGTCAAAATTCTCATATTGAAGATGCTACCTCGTTATTTACATTTGAATTATCCGACGCTCAGATTGAACGAATTTCGAAAGCTATTTCTACTCTTGACATGATTCCCGGTGACTGCGGTGATGAATACCGTAAGCCGCCATACTTAACTGCGTCTGGAGATTTAAGCCACCACCTTGAAGATTTTCCTGCTGTTTACAAAGTCTCGCAGCGCGGCAATCGCAGCTACATAGATTCTGGAACTTCTTGGGAAACTCTTGCGGGCTACTCACGTGCGATGAGAGTTGGGGACCGTATTTTTGTTTCCGGAACTACGGCAACACATGGCGTCTTATCAATTGGAATAAATGATCCGATTGCTCAGACCCATTTTGTGATTGATAAAATAGAAGCATCTATTGAATCACTGGGTGGCAAGCTTTCAGATGTGGTGCGAAGCCGAATATTTTGTAATGACCTCAAGGATTGGGAGCCGATTGCCCGAGTACATGGTGAGCGCTTTGCAGACATTCGCCCAGCAAACACAATGGTCCAAGCTAAGTTAATAGGTGATGAATACCTAGTCGAAATTGAAGTGGAAGCGATTATTCAATGAGTATGAACCATATGAAAAAGCATGAATTGACACCAGGTTATGAGATATCACCGGTAATTAAGGGCGGATGGCAGTTAAGTGCCGGACATTCACTCACCACATCCATCGAGGCAGACCAAGCAGTTGCAGATACAGTGGCGTTTGTAGAAGCAGGGATTTCCACTCTTGATTTCGGAGATATTTATACAGGCGTGGAAGAGCTCATTGGAAAAGCTATCAAAGAACTGGCTGTCAGAAACGGTGGTACTGCTCGTTCAATGGTGCAGCTACATACAAAATATGTACCTAATGAGAAGTTTCTTCACGATTTTGACCGAACTGATGTAGCGACCATCGTTGAGCGCTCACTCACGCGATTAGGTGTAGAGCAAGTTGACCTTGTTCAATTTCACTGGTGGAAATATGAAGCAAAAAATTATCTTGCTGCAATGGAAGAACTCTTCAAGCTTAAAGAGGCTGGCAAGATCGGTCATGTAGGAATAACTAACTTTGATCTCCCCCGCGTAAAGGAGTTTGTTCAAGCGGGTTTAGCGCCGGCAAGTATTCAATTGCAATATTCTATTCTTGACCGTAGGCCAGAAAATGGACTTGTTCAATACTGTATCGAAAACAATATTGGCATTCTTTGCTATGGAACAGTCGCCGGTGGATTCTTCTCGGAAAAATATTTAGGAATTGCAGAACCCTCAACCGCTGAAACTCGTTCGAGTATCAAATATCAATTAGTTATCGAAGAATTTGGCAGCTGGGAACTTTTTCAAGAGTTGCTTCAAGCGCTTAAGGATATTGCGGATGCTCACGCAACCGACATCGGCACGATTGCTTCGGCTTATATTCTTAACCAACCTGGGGTAAAAGGCGTGATTATTGGAGCAAGAAATATCTCGCACCTCAAATCAAATCTTCAGATTGATTCGATTAAATTTTCAGAAGCCGAACTTATGATTATTAGAAACATCATCGGTAAGTCCTCTGGACCAAATGGAGATGTTTATGAACTCGAAAGGAATTCAGAGAAGCATCGCAGTATTATGCATACAAATAATAATTAAAAAATAATTAAGTTAAATCACTTGATTTGAGAGAGACTTTTCGAGTGCGCTCAATTCTCATTATTAATCGTTCTTCAGGATCGGGGCAGCAGACAAATGAATCTTTCTCAAGCCAATCCCCTTCTGGGAGCTGGCGTTGCTTGGCAGGGAGCAACGGAGTCACGGCTTGAATGGCATAGATACAAAAGTGTTTACCCTCAGGAATTCGCAGTTCAGCGCTATTGGTCAGTTCAAAATAATCGCCAACCTTCATTCCGCACACTGAGCGGCCTTCGATTCGGTCGACTACAATTTTCAAGTCGTAGAGTTCCATGTCGTTTTCGCTCACAGAAATATCTTAAACTAACTCCACTCATTTACCTACGGTCGAAAGGGGCGAATAGCAATGGCTGAGTTTGTACAACTGCTTTTTAACGGCCTCGTCACTGGATCGATTTTGGCTATGGCTGCCGTAGGAGTTTCACTTGTTTATGGAGTTTTACGTCTGGTTAATTTTGCGGCGGGTGACTTCATGACCCTCGGCGCCTTTATTGCAGTATTCCTCAGCATCTCTAAAGGATTGCCGCTCATATTTTCAGTAATAGTCGCAATTCTTGGTATTTGCCTCCTTGGTTTGGCTCTCGACTGGCTTTTGTGGAAGCGCCTTCGTGAAAACAAGGCGGGCACACTCGCTCTCTTCTTGGTTGCGACCGGAGTTGCACTTATATTGAGGCAAAGTATTTTGATGATTTTCTCAAGTGGAAGCAGGAAGTTTGCAATCAATGAAACTGCGACATTTGGATTTCTTGGCGCACAAATTGCCACCTCGCAATTGATAGTCCTTTTACTTGCCACTTCAGCGATTATTACTTTGGGATTGTTCATGGCTAAGTCCACAATCGGTAAAGATATGCGCGCTTTCTCCGATAACGCTTCATTAGCGGCCGTATCTGGAATCAATGTAAATAAAGTTGTTCGCTACGTATGGATCATCAACGGGATACTGAGTGCACTTGCTGGTATTTTTCAAGGAATGGTTCAGGGACGTTTTGATAGCACTATGGGATGGACCTTACTTCTCCCAATTTTCGCCGCAGTAGTCTTGGGAACTATTGGTGATGCTTATGGAGCGCTGCTCGGTGGAATGACTCTGGGGCTTGTGATGGAAATGTCGACCTGGCATATTTTCTTCGGAGGTATCCCAAGTTCCTATAAACCAGTTGTTGCTTTTGCAACACTTGGAATAGTTCTATTAGTTAAGCCTGAAGGTCTCCTAGGCGTGAAGGCGAGAAGCATCTAATGAACGCATTTGTGCAACCGGGCTTCTGGATTTTTGTACTTTTAATGGCCGGTATTTATTGCATCTTTGCCTTGGGTCTACAAGTTCAATATGGGCTTGGCGGAATTCTAAACTTTGGCCATGTGGCAATGATGGCTCTCTCCTCCTACACAATGGCAATTCTGGTAATTACTTATAACTGGAATCTCTACCTTGCCTGCTTTGCAGGAGTAGTGATGGCCGGCTTGGGCGGCGCTTTCTTAGGCTTAACGACTCTTCGACTTCGCGGGGACTATTTCTCGATTGTAAGTATCGCATTCTCGGAAATTGTCCGTTACATCATTCACAACTCAGACCACCTAACGGGTGGTGCTCAGGGGTCGTTAAATATTCCCAGTACTCGCGGTTTTGCTTCCTATACCGATCAATTCAATAAGGTATTGATTAACATACAAGGAAAAATCAAGCCAATTTTTGGAAGTTTTGCCTCACGAGATATGGCGCTGCTTCTGATCGTTTGGCTATCTGCAATTATCTTGCTTATCTGCATGAGCTTCATACAACGAACAAGCTGGGCTCGCGTTTTGCGAGCAACCCGTGAGGATGATGATGTACCTGCCTCGCTTGGAAAAAATGTATTTCTATTCCGGCTTTCCGCTGTGATTCTAGGATCAGTAGTTGGCGGAATCGCTGGTATTTATTGGGCACTTGAATTCTCTATTCTCGATCCGGCTGATTTCCAAACTATTGTCACTTTCTTTGCATGGATGGTTATCATTCTTGGTGGTGCGACTCGAGTAAAAGGTGTTCCACTCGGGGCCCTCTTTTTCGGATTTCTTTATGCCGGAACGCGCTTTTTCCAATTTCCTCCGTTCACTTGGTTTGATTCGGTGCAACGTGCATACCTACGTATCATGATTATTGGCTTCGTCTTGATTTTCCTCATGCTTAAGCGCCCACAAGGTATTTTTGGTAAGAGAGCGGAGATGGTGCTCGAGTAAATGGAAAATATACTTGAAGTAAAGAGCGTCTCGAAATCTTTCTCTGGTGTACGAGCATGCGAGAACGCTTCTCTCTCCATTAAGCGTGGCAGTGTTACATCCATTATCGGACCAAATGGCGCGGGCAAAACTTCGCTCTTTAATCTCATTAGTGGTGCCATCAGCCCTGACTCTGGCTCAATACTTTTTAATGAGATAGAAATTGCCAAGAAGCACCCGCATCAAATTGCCCGGCTTGGACTTGTGCGAACTTTCCAGGGAGCTAAAGTAATTCGGCGTCTTAGCGTGATGGAAAATATTCTCCTTGCTGCGCAAGACAATCCTGGTGACCGTCTCTGGCGAGTTGTAACTCCTCGAGTACGTAAGCGATTTGAAGATGAAGCTCGAGAAAGAGCTTTGGAACTGCTCAAACAAGTTGGATTAACTTCTTTTGTGGATTCCTATGCCGGAATCCTCTCTGGTGGACAACGCAAACTCTTGGATCTGGCGCGAGCAATGATGGCTCAGCCAACGATGCTGCTGCTTGATGAGCCATTTGCTGGCGTGAATCCTGCGCTAGTTGAGAAGTTGGTGGAAGTCCTACAGTCTCTCAAAGCGAAGCACGATTTAACATTTCTCCTGGTCGAGCATGATCTAGAAACAGTCATGAACATATCGGATGAGGTCTATGTGATGGCGCAAGGAACCGTTATTGCTTCTGGTTTACCAAATTCCATTTATGACAATGAAGTTGTTATTGATGCCTACCTTGGAACTCGCAGAAAGAGTAACTAATGACCACCCCAGTTTTTGAACTTAAGAACGTCTCTGCGGGATATGGGGATGTACAAATTCTGACAGATGTGTCGATTCAAGTACCTGCAAATTCAATCGTAACTATCGTCGGCCCAAACGGCGCTGGAAAATCTACTATTCTTAAATCAATCTACGGAATCGCAAAAGTTACATCTGGAGAAATTAATCTTCATAAACTAAGTGGTGAGTCGATTGATGTTCGCGCGACTAAGCCTCATCATTTGGCGGACATTGGTATCGCATACGTGCCGCAAATTGATAATATTTTTCCAACGCTTACCGTTGATGAGAATCTCGATGTTGGCTATAAGCACAATGGTGGAACACCTTTGCAAGAGCGCAAAGAGAAGTTGTATAAGCAGTATCCCGATTTAGTGATTCGCAAAAAAGATAGAGCAGGAACGCTCTCCGGTGGTCAGCGACAAATGCTTGCACTTGCCAGAGCACTTATGTCTGGTCCAGATATTCTGCTTCTTGATGAACCTTCAGCGGGATTGGCACCAGCTCTTGTCGATCAACTCTTTGATGAACTCGTGCGCATCAACGAAACTGGCGCCACCATCCTGATGGTTGAACAAAACGCTCGAAGAGCCCTTGAAATTTCCTCCTACGGATATGTTTTGGATATGGGTAAAAACCGCCATGAGGGGCCAGGTAAAGCGCTCGCCGTGGATCCTGAGATTGTGGGTATCTACTTCGGTAAGCGCTAACGCGCTGAAATAAGCGTGTTTCCTTCTGTGTTCTTTGCGGTCGTAAAAAAGTGACCAGAATGTGATAAATAATTATGGACAGCGAGTGCCACCTCTCTACTACTCTAAGGCTCAACCCGCCCTCTTGGGGCGAATTACAGGCTTAAGAGAAATTAGGAGAAATATGAAGAAGCGTGGATTACTCGTTGCCATTACTTCGACCTTTGCGGCTGGAGCACTATTAGGCACTTCCGTTGGCGCATCTGCGGCTGGCGGCGTTGATATGAAAGTTGGAATAGTTCTTCCATTAACCGGCCAACTTGCAACATATGGCCCTCCAATGGCTAAGGCAGCCGCACTTGGCGTACAGCAGGTCAATGCTGCAATGCAAGCAGCTGGTGTTGCTGGTTCTTGCACAGTCGCTGGCACTGAAGATGATCAAGCAACTCCTGCAACATCTGTAGAAGCTGCAAAGAAGCTCGTTGATTCAAACGGTGCAAACGCACTTGTTGGTCCAATGACTTCTGGAACTACTCTTGCAGCAGCAGCTGCAGTTGGTATTCCTAACAGCATCATCATCATGAGCCCCGCTGCATCATCCCCAGCACTTTCAACACTTGGCGACGGAGATACACTTTTCCGTAACTATCCATCAGATGCACTACAAGCAAAAGCTGTTGTACTCGCAATGAGCAAGGCATTTGGAAAGAAAGCCCTTGTAAACGTTGGAGCACGTAACGATGCATTTGGTAGCGCGCTTTCTGGCGTATTCCAAACTGCTTGGAAAGCTAATGGCGGAAAGATCGGAACTTCAGTTCTCTACGATCCAAACTCTGCAACATTTGATTCAGATGCAGCAAAGATTGTCTCTGGAAAGCCAGCAGCTTGGTTCATTGTTGACTTCGAAGAAACATTCGCGAAGGTTGCACCTGCTCTTGTTCGCACAAAGAAGTGGGATCAGAAGCGCACATTCATGACAGAGTCATTCAACAACGCTAACTCAATCAAGATTGTTGGAGCTAAGTACATGAACGGTATTCGTGGAACTGCAGCAGCAGCTTCAGGAACCGCAACAACCGCATGGAAGGCTGCTTTTGAGGCAACCGTTCCTTCAACTTCACAGACATTCGTAGATCCAGCAGCTTATGATGCTGCGGTTCTCGAATGCTTGGCATCAATTTATGCAAAGAGCACTAAAGCAGCTGACCTTGCAAAGGGTCTGCGCGCAGTCGGTGGTCCAGCTGGTGCCAAGATTTCATGGCAGCATCTTGATCAAGCTGTAAAGGCTGCAGCTGCAGGTACTAAGTTCTCTTACCAAGGCGCTTGGTCCGAGACTGATTTCGATGCTAACGGCGACGTTGGTTCAGGAACATTCGATGTCTACAAGGTCATCAATGGACAACCTGTATCAGATCCAAAGGCTCAAGTTCACTACAAAGGCTAATCCCTAACTAGTTAACTAGAAAAAGCCCCGCCGAAAGGTGGGGCTTTTTTCATCCCATCACAGAATGAGTATTAAGTGAGTTATATGGCCGCTTCCGAGAGAATGCTCCGAGATTAATTTCATTCTTTGTATGTTCGCCGATAAAAATTAGCGGATCCTCATCATGATTATGTCCAGCTTCTATATGTGAAATTAAGAATGCCATCAGCTGGCCAACTGCCGGGGCATTTTTAAATTGGTTCCCACTCGTTCCAACTGCAACATAAAATCCCGCGATAGACGTTCGATCGTAAATAGGTGTCCAGTCTGCTGCAACGTCATATACGCCAACAATTCCCATAGGGGCATTTGGAATTTGCAACGCCGGCAATCTACGTGCCGCCCTTGTTACTTGTGCTTCAAACCTTTCAGCAGTTCTATTCATATTCACTAGATCAACATCCTCAACCCATTCAAGTGGATCACACTCCGGTTCGGTGCCGCCAACTAAAAGTGAGCCATTGGAAGCCGGGCGCATATATGTACCCAGGTCTACATCTCCGACAATCGGCCCAGGCAAGAGTCCGCGAGGTGTATCGACTTGGTGAACTTCTTGACGCATAGGCCTGAGAGAAATAGTGAAATCATCGCCCACGCCCGCTAACTCATTAACTTTGGCGGACCAAGGCCCACAAGCATTTACGACGATATCTGCTTCTTCGTATTCGCCGTTCACCCACAAGCCATTAATGTGTCCATCGGCGATATCAAACTTGGTAACTTCTGATTTGAATCTAAACACAGCTCCTAATGCGGCCGCTGCTGCCGCAAGATTTTCGGCAGCTAATTTGGGATCATCTATATATCCGCCATTAGGTGTGTAGATGGCTCCCAGCTTTGAAGTCGCTTCGTGATAAAAAGCTTCATCATTAATAGATTTCGGTGGCCAGTACGATCCACTATCAAGATATGTAGCGTTTGCTTCAAGATCAGAACTACTCCACCTTTCAAACGGGATACCCGCTGCGCGAAAAAGCGCTTGAGTTCCTTCAATCGACATTACAGGAACGTCCAGCATGATGACGCCAACATCGTGCAGTTGTGTGTAAGCGGGTAGATTAACTCCTAAATGTTCTCGCCATTTTTTCCAGCAATGGAATGCCTCCCAAGCAAGTGCGACCGAATCAAAAGTTGAGTAATTAAATCGAACTACAGCGCTGGATGCACTTGTTGAACCCGTTCCAATTCCTGGGCCTTTATCAAGAACCAGGACGTGATACCCAGATCTCGCTAGCTCTAGTGCAATGGATGCACCGATAACCCCGGCGCCAATGACGATAGCTTTTGGCATTTGTAGAGAATACCTCTTTAGGAGTCAGTTTAACCTTCAGTGATGTTCATCCACCCTGAGTCTACGAGCGAAAAATTCCCAGAGAGAAAGCGTGAGGAGTATCAGCGAAAAGCCAAAGAGCAAATCCTCAACTGGAGCACCAGCTAAGCGTCGACCAATTATTTCTGATCCCGAGTACATGACGATTTTATTAGATGTAAGCCACCAATTTGTAAGCAACTGAAAAGGTAAGATAAGGGCATAGGTTATCCAAAATATGCCAAGCGTTATCATCTTTGATCTGACAATAAAGAGGTCAAGAAGTACTGCAACAAGGACGGCATCTAGTGCAATATCAGAGTAAATCATTTGAGTCCTTTCCTGGCGCTTCCCACCCCGTGAGTTTAAGAAGAGCTAAGTAGGTAAGCACGCCCATCAAAGGAACAATGACAAAGAAAAGAATCTCTTCTATTGGCAAGCGAGAGAAAAAATTAATCCCAATAATCTGGTTTCCATCGAAGTACCAACTCTTCTTAAAAATTGCCCAGATATCCCAGGCTAAGTACACAACGATAATCACCGCATCCATGAAGAGGAATTGCTTTAATTTTTTTGTAATGCCCAACTTGAAACCGAAATTAACTCCAATAGCGCATATCCCAATAAAGGCCAGGACGAAAAGGTAATGAAAGTGGGCCACGCCTAATCTTCCCCCACATTCTCACAAATTCACATAACCTTGCCCTATGAGTGATGCACTTTCTCAGGTCTACCGTTGGGCACAACGCTTTTCTCGGAGCGCGGCGGGCGCGGCCATTCTATTATTCGCCATTCTCGAAATATTTGATCTCACTCTTTCTATTTCAGTTCAAGTGACAATCGCCTTAATCGCATTAATTTTAGGAATCCCTCACGGCGCCATTGACCATCTCATTACTCTTCCGCAAGAGCGTAAATCCAAGTTCTTCACTTTTATTCTCATCTATGTACTTATCGCGATTGTGGCTGGAGTTGGGATTGCGCATTGGAACCGAATTGGCTTCCAATCAGTCGTGTTGATGAGCTCACTTCATTTCGGTTTTGGAGATGCAGCATATGCCAACGAGTGGAAGGATGCGGAAGGGTCGAAAAGAGAACCTTTTTGGGTCGTCCTCATATATGCCCTTCCTGCTGGGTTTCTACCAGTGATATTGCCACTTACAGATAACCGCGCTTTAACTGCTCTGAATAGAATTAATCCAGCGATTTCACATTGGTCTGGTTCTTTAACAATTTTTTTTAGAAATACGACATTGACGCTAGCGATAATCTGCTGCCTGGTATTGGCTTTTACAAAAAAAATCCAGTTAGCAATTGATCTACTATTTTTAGCCGCTTTATCATTAATCGCACCACCTTTAATTACCTTCGCTGTCTACTTCGGATGTTGGCATGCAATTCGCCACACCGCCCGACTCGTTCCGAAACTACCTAAAGCAATGTCGCAGATTGAAAATGGATCTCGAAGCGCAGCCATCCGTGCAGCCATCATTCCCGGCCTTTACGCCGTCGTTGGGACTTTGGGTCTTGCGACGTTTTTCTTATTATTTGGGCCGCGGAGCCTCTCTTATGGGCTTCTATGGAGCACCCTTGTTATCGTCTGGTCTCTCACAGTGCCCCATATGATTGCAACGGCCAGATTCGATTTTGGTTCCTTCGGAAAGCGCTAATCCTCTAAAAAACTTCCTTTTTATACGCGTGGCAGGCTGGAAATTTCTGGATTTTCGCTGGGTTCAGACTGGTAAAAACGCCCTTTATCCCTCAAAATTATGCTGAAGAACCTTCCTCCGAGAAATCTCGGGTACCCAGGAAGTTAGACTAAAAATCACACACGGAGGAAAATACATGCTTCAACTTTCCAACGGTCAATGGAGTTCGCTCTATAACATCTTCTCCTTTGGCCTGATCTCAATGCTCGCCTGCACCGTTTACACGCTTGTAGGTCAAGCTCGTGTATTAGCAAAATACAGAACCGCTTTGATCATGTCATCAATGGTGACATTCATTGCTGGATACCACTATTTCCGTATCTTTAATTCATTCAATGACGCATCAAAAGATGGCGCAGTAACTATTGGAACTCAACAAGGTGCTTTCAACGAGGCTTACCGTTATGTTGACTGGATTCTGACAGTACCTCTACTTCTAGCTGAAGTTGTTGCTGTTCTAGCACTAGCGAAAGAGCTTTCAAAGTCAATGATGGGTCGCTTGATCCCAGCATCGGCTGCGATGATCATTCTTGGTTACCCAGGAGAAATTTCAAACAGCAACTCAACAAAGATTCTTTGGGGTGTGCTTTCAACTCTTCCATTCATTTACATCCTGTATGTAT
>Ga0194048_10000930_pt1 | contig 14470 bp, 4 predicted proteins | sample JunL225m_MetaG_FD_161685 | JGI IMG/M metagenome (GOLD analysis project Ga0194048, IMG submission 161685) | Anoxic zone freshwater microbial communities from boreal shield lake in IISD Experimental Lakes Area, Ontario, Canada - Jun2016-L222-5m | ecosystem: Environmental > Aquatic > Freshwater >...
TGTATTAAATGAATATACTCCCCATCCGTTGGATGTGGCATGGTCAATCCATACTTTATCGTTTTCTAGCCAGCCTGTACTCGGTGCGGCAGTATTAGCCAATGTAGAAACTGTTGGTAGTCGAGCAGTTTCTAATGAATATGCCGTGCCAGTACCAGTAATTGATCCAGCACGTATTAAGTACTGAAGTGCGCTTGGTTGACTTGGCAACAATTGCTCATTACTGATTGTAAGCAACACCGACAGAGGATCTGGTGTGGCATCTACTGTAAATATTCCATCAAACCTTACATGGAAATATTTTAACACCAACGAATCACCAATTGCAAACGAATGTTTTTTATTAAACGATAACTTTGCGTGATTATCTAGCGAATATGTTAATGTTGTTGCTATTAGTTGTGTTTCTGTGGCTCGTAAAATATCCCAATTGTTATTTAAATTTTTAGCTACCCAAATTTTTGAGCCGCCGCCAATTGATCTAATTGAACCGTTAAAATTTGTTAGATCAAATATAGTATAATCAATATCATCTAAGTTAGCGTAGCCGGTTGAAGGAATGTCTGATATGTAATGGTCGTTTGTTCTGTTGCTATATAACGATGTAACCGTAGTAGAAAGATTACTAGAATTATAAACATTTGCTAATGTTAAATTAGCAATTACATTTCCAGTGCTATATGTGTCCTGAACACTAAATGCAACCATTGGGCGGTTTTTAAATGTTGATTGGTCTAACACATACTCAGTGAACAGGTTACTGTTTGTCCCACCATATGACCCAGCTTTAAATGCCCACTCTTCGTAAATGCTTATATTACCATTTACATTATTAAAATTTGCAGAGGTAAGGGCATTAATAGAATTCATTGAGCCTTTCTCTTTAATATAGCCTTGATAAAATTTTGTCTGCGTTGGAATACTAATTCCTAAATCTGTTAGATATTGTCGTTGACGGAATCCTATCAATCCAGCACTAAATTCTTGAAAGATTTCATTACCCGGTGGACGATCTACGTCGTAAATGTTTTCAAATTGTTGAGCATTTAATCCAAAGTTTTGTAATAAGCCAGTTTGTATTGCTGATTTTTGTACCTGCGACCATAGCACCGTATTAAACACAGAACTAGCCGGAATATCCTGAATTGCTGTGTAGTAGAAATTATTATTAGTAACAATATCGCCAGTTCGGTAGTCTAGTCCCGGCATCCAATTTGAAATATTTGGATTACTATAAACATAGCCAGGTGCACTTAATGCGCCTGTCCAGCTACCTGTTTTATATCCGTGTAATTTTAATCGAAACTGTCGTGTACCCTGTGACGGAATATAAACAATATCTCCAAAGTCACTGATATTATCAAACACCAAAACATGTTCGTATTGAATTAAATTTAATTTTGCATAACAAATACTTGACCCGTTGAGAGTATTAATTATAAAAGTATTTCCGTTAGCCGGAGTATCTATTCGGGTAATGTTAAAATAATTACTTTTAATTGGTATAAAATTTTGATCTAATATTTTATTTCCGCTAGGAATATTAGAGACCTCGTCTACTACCGTTCCGATTGTTTGTAAAGTTAATTTAGTTGATATTGGGTTTAACACAATAATTGTACCAGGACCCCAACCTTGTTGCGCCCAATATAAAACTTCTTTTGCACTAAGTGACCAATTTTTTTCTGCTTGTAAATCAGTCTCTGAATCTGTAAAAGTAAATCCTAACTTTGTAAGCCATCGTTCGTAACTAATAAGAAAATCAACAATTTGTTGAATGTTTGAAAACTCTGTGCCATACGGAATATACAATACACTATTTGAAGAGTCTTGATAAATTTTAGCTGACAGTTCGTTTACCGTCACTACTTCGTTTTTATTATTAATTAAACTAGGAATTACTATAAAAAACGGATTTGTTGTATCGTATCCCGACACCGTATATCCATTTACTGTTTTTTCAACTATAACTGCACTATATGATACATCACTAATAGGCACCGATTTGTTTAAGTAAATTTGATAATTAGAGTCGGGTAGTATCACGCTTGGGCTTGTTGAGCCCGGGCTTGTTTGCTCTGCTGTTATTGTTATTAGTTTATTATCAGTAAAACCACCAACTTTATAATTTAACTGAACCGATAATCTATTAAAATAATCAAGTAATTTTACGGCTGGATCCACACCGGTGCTTTTAATTAAATCAGCTATCCAATTAATGTATCCGCTTGTGCGATGTATTGTTCCCGATGTATTATCCCCATTTATAGTTAACAATGTAGGACTGATTTTTTGATTGTCGCTGTTTGTAAATTGCCCAGTTAAACTACTTGGAGAAAATTTATTTGTATCTAGTTGTGTACTAAAATATTTTGCTGGAGTTGTTAGTGCCAAAACCAATTGCATTGCGTATGGGTAGTCGCTACTGTTTCTCCAAGCAGCCTCTGCTGGGCTAATTTGCCCAACTAAAAATTTACTAAGCACACCAGATGTATTTTGTTGTTTAATTAGAGGAATGTCTGCAGGGGATAATAAATTCCCAGCTGTATCCACTGGTATAAAATTTAAAAGGCCTGGTCTACTGAAACGAATATCATAATATGGATCATTATTGTTCCAAATGTATCCGTTTTCTAAGTCAGTCCATAATAATAAATTTCCTTTAGTATATGGCGAAGGGCCGTAACGCTTTTCCCACCAAGATGGTTTTGTTGTCTGGCCAAGCATTTCCCATGGCCGTAAGTGCGGGCTATCTGTATCAAACCAGTGTTTATATACCGCTCTCCAGCTGCCTTGCAGTGGGGTACTGTCGATAATATCGACAGTATTATGATAGTTCCATGTCCATGAATTATTAATGTCAGCCGATTTATTACTACTATAATCAACTTGATTACTTCCGCACCAAGTTAATAGATTTTTACTTAAAATTCTGTTGTATTCAGATTGTGAATATTTTGATGTTCTAAATCTTCCGGGTGTAATGTCAAAAATATCAATTTGATTTTTAGAGTAATCTGTTTTTATATTGTTATAAATTCTTGTTTCTAATTCTAACAAAAACTGATCTCTAAAATCACCAAATGCTGGAGTAAGCGACCCATCGTGCCCACGTATCATATTCACTGGTGTTTGATAAGTTGTATCTAAATAAATTTCCGGAGTAAAGGCTGGGTATAAACCTAATTTAGACGGTGTTTCTGGTATATAGTTTCCGTCGGTATTATTGTAATCTCGTATTACAATTTTTGTACCAAGCGAAAAACCCGATGAAAAACTAATAGTAGGAGTAATACTACTAAAAGTGTAATCTACTCCTAAGCGTTTCTGTACTCCATTAACATATACCAATACAGCACGATTGCTTAATTTAGCAGTATCAAAAATAGAATTTATTTCGTAGTTTACTTGTCGGGCATTTACTACCGAGTAGGTTGTTGTAACATAATCTTTGCCTTGTGGTACCATATCACTATAGTACCAAGGGAAACTACTATTTTTAACAGCATTAATCGTTAATAGTATTGTGTCTACTGACTCAGCTGGATTGTTATAATTAAGACCAGATACAGATGAACATAACCCAAGAAATTTATTTTTAAACTTTGTATATTCTTTTCTAGCTAAATCGACTCCGGTGGTGAAGTTAACCACCGGGTCATTTAAAAATGCCATTGCATAAACTAACGGTGCATTATGTTGTAATAGCGTGCCGGATTGCTTTTTTAAATAATTATCTTGCGTCGGTATATTACCAGTTAAGCTAATTGCTGTATTTTCAATTAGTGCATTATAGTGAGTTCTAATTTGCCCCAGTGTAATTGAATTAAAGTTCTCATTTAACGGATTAAAATCTAAATTAGCTGGAATTTTATAATGGCCTACTTTACTAACTCGATCACTAAAAATCTCAATATCAATTTTATCACCAATGGTCAATGGCAAATTAAATGTTACTATATCATAGATACCGTATTTTGTTAATTCATATGTACTGTGAGACAATAATAATTTATTGTTTAGGTAAACTTTTAAATGCGGGACAGTTTTTTCTGGCGTAGGTAGTACGTCAATTTGTACAAATGCTTTTTCTGTGCCGCCTACAGTTATTACTCTACCATCGAAAAAATGAGTAAACAATTGGAACTGTGAAGTATCTTCAATATTTTCAATCCAATTGTTTAATTTAGATTCTGTTGTTGTCTTTAAAAGATACCCAGTATTGTTATTAATCTTTACTGTTTCTCTATTAGACACATAGGTAAAGGATCCAGAATCGTAATAATTTTCAAAAACAATATCACCAATATTATTAAAAGTGCGATAGGTTAACGGGAAACCTAATAGAGAATCAGATACGCCACTGCCGTGCTTATATCCAAAAAACTTAGTGCCCGCAAACGTGCTGTCAGGATAAACTGTTGTATCCGCAAAACTATAACCATTGGAATCTATTAAATCAAATAATGGGTCGGTGTTAACATCTGTTTTATCTTGACATTGCGACCAAGTTGTGCCATTGTAAACAAACGAATGACCAGCATGTAAACCATTTGTAATTAATACCATTTCAGTGGCTAAAATTGGGTCGTCGGCTGTTTTGACTAATGTTAAATATGTGCCAGTTCCTGTGATTTGTACTGGTACAACTTCGTATACATTATATTTTACTGATGAATCGTAGTCGTTTGCAAAAATAATTCTATCACCAGATGCTAATGTATATCCATCAACTTGTGCAGTAGCCTGTCCTTCAACATCGTTAAATGCGTCTGATTCAGTAAAGGTGATGTAATCAACAGTATGCTTTGCTAGTTGGCCAAATTGAAATAATTGTAAGTTTGGTTCAAATTCAATAATTGGGCGTCTAGCTGGTAAATTTGGTCCAAAGTTAGCCATTGTATTATTATAAGTGGCTGTTGCTATAATAGCATCTTTATGAAACCAACGATTATATCGTGTCCATGGATTTTGGTCAATGCTCGCACGATTGATAGTAATATAGTCAACTGCACTATCAATGTTTTCGCCAAACGGTTCAGGTACTATTAATTCATCTGCCCTTACTAATGATATGCTAGTGCCAACCCCTTCAACGTAATAACTAACACCTGCATACGTGGTTGGTGTTACAGTTGTATCAAATTGAATTTTTAAGCCATTGGTAAAAATTATAGTGTTGGGGCTAGTATACGCTACTTTACCAATGATATCTTTTGCAACATCAATTGTTGACGTTGCATTATCAACTAATTTGATTTCACCAACAAAACTTGGATTTGTATCATCTTGATAATAGATATAATCGCTAATTGCTGTAATATTAGGTACTAGTTGATACTGTGAATTATTGTCTAACCAAAATTGGTTTGATGCGTTAATTTGGCCCGATCCAACAAATACTCGTTGTAAGGCATTTACTATTGTGTCTGGACTAATTTGTATAACGTAGTCGCCTGTTCCTGTTGGAACTAAATTAACTTTCCACGAGCTGGTACGAGACGATGCTGATATTACATCACCGGGCTGAACGCTACATGAATTTACCCCTGTAAATTCCGCTGGTACGTCTGGTGTTAACCAATATGTATCATCCCTATCATTGTTTATAAAAAGAAAAGTTGTATTCTGTAATAGTGTTTCGTTACTAATACCATCAAGTCCAACGGGAAAGTTGTTTAAAAATGTACTTAATAATTGATTTTGAATATCAGTATAATGTATCGGTGTGGCAGCATTAACCGTTGTTGTAATTGGCATTGCTGTATAAAAATCCTGCGCCGAGTTTAGAGGAACTTTAAATGTTATTTTTCCGCTGTCTATTCCGTTATTTGTAACACCAAATACTTGTCTTGTACTTAAAGTAGGAACATTTGGGTTTACTCCCGATATGCCGGGTAAATTTTGTATCCAGAATTTAAATCCTGGTTGATCAATTTCAAACGTATATGTGCCGCCGCGGGCCAATGTTAATTGTATATTAGGGTGTGTACCGGTTCCAGTGAACACGTAGCCATCAACCGATGTATTTCGTGTTACCTTAAAGGTATTTCTATAGGGTACATCGCTTGCAGAAACTGTTACGGCGTCTGGTCCATCTGGCAACCAATAATAGTTATAATAATTTACAAATTTATCATAATCAAAATGTCCATCGTAACTATAACTCTGTGAGGAAAATAATCTTTGTTGATTATTTGTAATACCATTATGATTTGATATACTACTTAGTAAGTCGGTGAAACCTGCATTGAATACAATTTTTTGATTTTTATCTTGTACAACTACACTAGGTTCAAGTTGATAATTTTGTCTAATACGGGATTGCTCCGGAACATAATTGTCTCCTAGTTTATATGTAGGACTAAATGTTCTTCCAATGAAGCCATCAACTGGAGTATTATTTACTGGATCGATTAATTGATCCAACGTAGCACCTAGGAATCGTTGATTTGTTGGAGTTCTAAAAATCTCCGGTAAAAAATTAATAGTATTAATTAAAGGCATTAAAACGTTCCTTGCGATGTGCCGCTAATGTTTAAATGTGCCGCAGTAACAGCTGATACAATATCAATGTCGTTTACTGTTGCAGCCGATGTGATAATTTCCCACGGGTCTGAATTAATTTGAAAGTAATGACCAAACACTAATTGATCATCAACCGGAATAATTAATACACTGGAGATATTTGGAGCCAGTGTTGAATGTAAGTATGCCGCTAATTCACTGAAATAGAATGTGTCACCAAAATCCCAATTAGTAGGATCAAAGTATACATTGATTGCAGAGAGTACCTGGGTTTTTATTTCGTTATCTGTCATCCCAGTTGATCCATTTTTTACTACTTGAAATCTTGCGCGAACAGCAGCAGCTGCCTTTGCGCCAAACAAGGGTTTAAATTTTGCAGAATTAAAAATAACAGAATCGCTTACTGCTTTAAAATTATCCAGTGTGCTGTATGCTGTCTCTAAGCTACTAGAAGTGGGAGGTAACGGTTCCACTAACTTTCCTGTTAAGTCACGTAACCATGCTAGATATGAATCTGCATACGCCGACGTAAGTATATATAAGTCTATAATATTAGTTGGGGTTGGGTCAACACGACTACGCGATGGCGCATTATGCTTATATTGAAAATACAAATCAGAACGAATTCCGCTACCATCAGCAATTGTTGAAAATAAATCCGGATTGTCGGGGATACCTTCCATTTGTGTTGATGGGCTTTTAATTAAAACATTGCCAGTGTCAACATAACCATCTACTTCTGTAATAGTATTGTATATTTGCCAAACTAGATCTGTAGTCAATGCTACGTTAGAAGATGGCTGTGTGTTTATTTTTAAAAGTTTTATAGAATCAGTGATTGTAGTTCCTGATACTGAGTTGTACACTCTGATCGTTGGGTCAAAGTAAAAACTGGTACTGTTTCTGCTACCAAATGTATATTTAATTATTTTGTAATCAACATTGTACGTACCTTGTGCAAATCTAAATTTTACCAACCAATCGTTGCTGCTACCAATCGCCGACGGCAATATATTAATCCAACGTTGAATTGTTTGATCGTATGTTAAACCAAAATCAACCTTGGACTGCACTTGGCTAACTATTGTTGATACCAAACTACTTGTTAAATCGTTTTTAAACGGGGGAATAATACAATGTTGGCCTGTTAGATTTATATCACTTAAAATTGCACCGGTTGGTACATAAGTACCTACCGTTAGTAAATTAGGCGTTGTAAAATTACCGCTAGATACTATATTTTTAACTGCGGCACAAAATGTAATTGAATCGCCGTTGTTTATTGGTGTACCGGTTTGTAGTGTATTTTCTGCATTAAAATATTGCCCAGCCGGTGCAGAAAATCTCAATACTGAGCCCGGGGCGATATATTGTAAATTACCGCTTATGCCTGTGCCCACTGGCTGAGTGTTACTTATATTACCGTAAGTTAAATAACCCGAACTGCCGACAGTAGTATTGCCAACCTGATTAAATGCAACGTTGGCGTATATACTGTTATACCTTGGGTATGTTGCATAATAATAATTTTGCATTTCCGTTGACGTAATAATTGGTATAACTTTATTATATATTGCGTCATATATATCGTTGGTGTTTAAAAAAGTAAACGATGTTTGCCCAACAGCCGCAACATTAGATATTACTCCGTCGTCACCAAATATATTTGTGCTACTGTAACTGCCAGTTGGATCAATTGCATCTAAATACATACTAACACCAGAGCTAGTACGGTTCACTGCTTTAACTTTTTGTATGCTATCAAATTGTGTACGAGGAACAATATTATAATCTTCACCAGTGATCATGCGATTCTGTGTGTAATATTGTTGTGGTGCTAAACTTCTAATACTAGTTAAGCTAGGTGCCGAATTTGCATTAGTTATTGTGTATTTTAAACTGGCTGTAACAGACAATGTTTCAATTGTATTGTTTTTGCTCAAGTAACTAAAGGCAATATTAACAGACGACATATCGTCTGGGGTAATGCTATATGTTACTCCGTTACCAGTCCGGTAAAAAAACATAAACTTACCGCGTGGCATATTTGCAAAATTACCATCACCAAATACCAAATCAACTTGATCGTTATTTTTTGTATTAAGCTGATATAAGTTTTTTTCTGTCAGATGATTAAAAATTACACTTATACCGGGCAGAGCTGGAACATTTTTCCATTTCTCTTGCGGATTATTATTAACATCCAACGAATATAACCAATAGTCAGTGTTTGTAATATTTCGTGTTGGAATATTAACAACGTTATTTGGAATTGTATTTACTACATCAAACTGCGTAGAATTCAAAGACCCTTGTTTAAAGAAAATAAAGAAACCAGTATTGTTACTACCATTGCCGTTGTTATCGTTACGATACAATATATTAAATTGACCAGATTTTGTAGGATCATCTTGATATATGTACGTTTCGCCAATAGTTGTGGCACTTACCGCTTCAAAGTTAACAGCCTGATCTTGCAATCTTGATGAAAACGCAGCAATTGGTAGCGTATTTGGATCCAACGAAATACTATATTCATCAGTTTGTATATTGTTAATTTTTTGGCTATTGCCCGGCTTGCCAATTGCTTCGCTTGCAATCAACGATGCATTTATTATTTGAGTAAACTGCTCTAACCAATTATCGTTGGTTAAATCGTTCCAGTTTATTGTAAGATTGGATAAATTTGTTCCGTTACTGTCACGAAGACTTTCGGTAGTTCTAACACTATCAATTTTTAATAGGCCGCTTGCTGCTGTAGTCCGATGAGGGTTGTAGCTTAACATACGAGCCAACTTCAGAATACTATCCCGGCGCTGAGCTGTATCAATGAAATTTTCACGGGCATTTAAGTCTGTTCTAAATGCTAAACTCTGCCCCAAAAATGCAATCATGTCAATTAACGCTAGATATTCTGAGCTTTCAATGAAGTCATTAAATGTTTCAGGATAATACGTTTTAATGTAGTCGATCATTGACGCTCGCAGCGTTTCAAAATCGTAGCTGGTAAAATCTGCGTTTGTAAAAGTTTGATAGATCTTTGTCCAGTCTTGCTGAACTAAAAGATTTGTCTGACGAGTTGTTTGGGCCATATGTATGTTTACCTATATAATGTATTTATTAGGCAAAATAATATGGTCTGTTAATTAACAAATAATTTGTTGATATTACGGTCAAACGCCAGCGATAATGTTTCTGTCTGGTCGGTTGGTATGTAAGTTAATGATATTTGCACTAAAATTCCAGTTTCTTGTTGCGTAACAGCAACCTGATTAACTGCAATCCGTGGATCAGAAGTTAGAATATTATTGATATCTTGTGTAATAGTTTCTTGTGTGGCTTCATCTAGCGGCTCAAATAACATGCCCCAGATAATTGTCCCAAAGTTTGGGTGCATCAGCTTTTCGCCTTTGCGAATATTAAAGCAATTTACCAAATCCTGCTTGACTAATTCAAAATTAGTCAGCCTGTATTTTTTGGCATTAAGTTGCGTACTAAATCCATAATAAGTAGTCATAATGTATTTATTGGCTTAAAATTGTAATTACCTGGCGGCCACTATTAAACCTGCTTGCATTTTCCCCAGACCCTATACTATAGTATCGCCATGCATACGCACCAGTGCCATTGGCATTGTTACTAGTCGGTGTGTTGCCTGCGCCAACGGCCCATGCCACGTACAGCATTCCAGCGATAATATCGGCTGTGTCTGTGTTGGTTATTCCACCATTTTGTATCAACGCAGTATATAGATCGTATAACATTTGAAATGCTAAATGTTCTTGACTGTTTGTGCTTTGTAAAAATCCTTGTAAGGATTCCACATTGTAAATGTAGTTGGCATAGGAATTTGTATTTTTACGTACAACAACCGAGCGCCAACAATGTTTATAATTTATACAGTCAATCCCGTATAGACGATTTGAGTCTTTTGCAAGAAGCCCATAGTCTTCTAACGTTTGTGTACTAACTTGGTATCTGCCCAACTCGTTGTTTGGTCCAATTTTTGTATAGTTCCATTCACTTGCATCATACGCTACCTGAGCAAGTAAATTTCTCACTTGAATTGAAGACAATTTATCAATGTTTGCCCACATTGGCGGAGTAGGAGGAGCGTCTGCTTTACCAAGCCAGCTTACTGGTAAGCTATCTGGTACTGGGTGTAATTTAGCCTGGTGTATGCCGCGATAATTTTCCACACTAATATCTGTCACAGATTGCATTGTCGTGTTTTCTGCTACAACAGACAATGCTTGTAACGAACTAATGGGTATTTGATTTGGCAGGGTAGGCATTATGTTTTTGGTGCTGGTCTAATCCAAGGCTCATGCCCCGGAACTACTGTACACACCGATAACACCGACGCCCCTTTAGGATTCCAGTTTGTACCAGTGAAACTTGCTTCGTCGTGTGACTTTGGAATTGACGGAATAGGCGGAAGAGGTGTTGGTATACTTCCGCAGTTTAATCCAACTGTTAGTCCATCTATACTTACTGCGCCAAGTGCGCCTACTTTTAGCATTCCGCCGGCCTGCAAATTTACTATACCCAATCCAGTTAAACTTAACGCACCACCTGCCTTTAGAGATGCCATTCCCAGTGCACCAATATTAACGTTTACTAAACTTTCAATTTTAACATTCATTGTACCATTTATTGCAATTGATGCTGCGTTCATGCTAATAGAACTATCACTGTGGAAATTCATTGGTCCTTTACTACGCATGTTAATGCCAGCGGCGCCGTACACATTAATTGCCCCATCGGCACTAAACTCCATCCATTGGTTGCCAGTGTTGCTGGCAATATACAATATCTTTTCAGTGTCATTCATTAATATCTGATGGCCACCGCTAGTACGCAGTCGTATCAATTGATCCGCACCGTCTTTGTCCCCGTCGTCCATTACAAATGTGTGGCCACCTTTTCTTGCTTTGACTATTTCTAATGTTCTTGCATAATCATCTTGGTTGCCGTTTGTAATTCGTCTACCCGGCGTACTAATTCCGTATACATTACTTGGTGATTCTCGCATACTGCTTGAACTAATAGCACCACGTATTTTATCTGTGTCTAACCCTTGCATTACATACGACAATGCCTGTATTTCATGTGGGTAGCGCACCATTGCGTCAAGTGCGTCTGGTGCAAACGCCGCTGGGTTTGTTCCGCCCGTGGGTGCTTCAGCTGCCGGCAAATTACTGCTACTGTTAAAATATTTTAAAAATTGATCATCTGCAACAACTGTTTTGCCTTCCGGTCCACGACCAATGGCTGGCACCATATGATGACTTGGGGTATCGTATACACAACCAAACCAATATCCCCTATCTCGTTGGCCGCCACAAAATACCACCAGTACTCTATTGCCAATGTCCGGGGGAACCATCCACATGCCGTAACTTTGTCCCGATAATAATGCAGTACTGGGGTCAACCCCGGTGTCGGTTCCAAAGGTAGTTCCAAAAAATGGGCTTGCATATGATACAACAATACCACTGGATTTATTTCCTAGAATTGCTGGAGACTCGTTTTCTGGCCCAATTGGTATATTTTGATCTTCTATGCTAACAAGTAATTGACCAGAGCGTGAGCCCTTGACATGTCCCAGCACCGTTGCTTCATACGGGCCCGGGTCAATTGTGTATCCGCTGTCTTTACTATTAGCAGATCCCGATTTGTCGGCACCGCTACGTCTGATTGAATTAATTGCCATATTTGATTATCACCTAAGGTGCTCTATAAGTTGAGTTGTCTTCTGGATTTGTAAAAACCCCAGGCTGACCAGTCACTGGTATACCTACATTGTATCCGTTTGTGTTCACTCCGTTTTTCGCAGCATTTGCTATATTTTGTCTTACAGCATCATTATTATTGCTAAAGGCAGCGACCAATGAACTTGTTGCATATCGTACTAAACTTAATTTTTGTTCAAATTTTCCTTGAGCAAACGTATTATTAATACTTAATATTCTGTACTGACCACTGAATAATGTTTGATATGTTCCTGCTCGCGGAATCATTAAGCCCATATCTTGTCCAGGGATACCTTGAAGATCCATGTCATAATCAATAGGAGAATTTACTGTAACAGTTACAATCACTTCTCCGTGATCCATCCGGATGTGGCCAAACTTGTTGGCAAATATATATTGACTATCTGCAGAATAGTAGTTAGGTGACTCAGTAGGGCTTGCTGTATACAACCAATCATCTTGTTTTAATAGAGTCGGATCCCCAACAATATGTAACTCCAGGGCAATATTATCTGCCCCAACTGGATTCATAACTGAATTTAAAATATTCATTACTTTTATTGCTTCTGGTCTGCCACCAGTTGCAACAGTTTCGGACTGATTTCCGTAACCAGATGATATACGAGACGGCTGTACATTTGGTATTGTATTAAGTTGAGCGATTGCCGAGCCATATGATCTAATAGATGCACGTTGAATAGGGAGTAGTGCTTGTTTTTGGTCCCGTGTTTTGTCAGGACCCGAATCAAAGCCGGCTCTGTTAGTCGGGAACCCCATTAATGCAGTATAGTATGTGGTGTTAAAATTTAAATTAAAATTAATAACATCTACGTTCTGTCCGGTGTATAGATAATTGTATTTTTTAGCTGTGTACGGTACTGTATCTGTGAATTTGTTGTTTAGATCTGGGTGCTCGCTACCAAGCATTAAATATTGTCCGATATGATATGTAACTTCAATTGGTAAATCAAACTTAGTTTCGTCCCATACGTTGTCTACAATTGTTCCTGTTTTTTTTGATTGGCCGCGATATTTAATAGTTGACGTAGTTTTAAACAGTCTAAGAATCTGTGCAGCATCTAATTGATTGGCTTGTGTGCCTTTTAACTCATCGCTTGCAAATGCTTGTCGATTAATCAAAAAATCCGATTGCGCCATCATGCGAGTTATTATATCTAATATATTTGTCTTTGGGGGTATTGACCACATTTTTTTGCCAAATGATAATTTTTCTGCATCGGGCGCCACCTCAGTGAATATCGCTTTGCGTTCGTCAACAATTTTAGATTGTGCAATTAGTGGATCAATATCAAACTTAACAATATTACCATAATCTGCTTCACCTTTTGCTGCCAATAAAAGATGCTGAGCTGTTAACTGTGCAGCTAACCCTTTTGGGCCATTAAAAAATTCATTTATTGTTCCAGCCTCAATATTAATATCGGCCTCGTTGTGTCCCATTTCTCTGCTAAATGCCTTAGAGCCAATTGGCACATAGCTCATGGTATACTTTGAACCTTTTCCATCAACTGCTACATCAACTTTAGTCAAGGTAATTGGAAAACGTTTTCTATATAATGCTAGGTCTTTTGCTGGGAGTGGTTGACCATAATCGTCATATCCCACAAAATCAAGTTGTAGCATGTAAGGCTGTTGGGTGTAATTAGTGAATTGCTGTTTTTTTTGATCAAAACCAGCTTGCACCATTGAATCAATGAATGTGCAACCAAGTGGTTCAACTACCGTCATCTTACCTGTAATTAAGTTTGCTGATTTACTAGTTTTATTGTGTCCTATGAGAGACGTAAATGTCACATCTTCAATATTATAATTAATACCAAAAGTATTTGGTACTCGACGATCTGGGTAAATGCCACTGTCTTCTGCTAACACATAGCTCCCACCACCTATAGCAGGGAACCAAGTTAATGCTTTGTCAACATCTTTAAAAGCTCTTAATTTAGCATAGTCGTCCAGCGACAACCACCAGAAACTCCAATTGTATGTATAAGATGCAAATTTGTGCAATGGGTTTACTACCGGAGGCCCTTCCACTGCTGGTAAATCGGAACCAAGGCGACCCGACGAAGAAGCTACAGCATTTAATAGTGAGGTTTTGTTTGTTGTAGCAGATTCTGTTGATGCCGATGCTGTGTTTACTTTTGGCTCTATGTAATATACAGCTA
>Ga0194048_10000934_pt1 | contig 14432 bp, 6 predicted proteins | sample JunL225m_MetaG_FD_161685 | JGI IMG/M metagenome (GOLD analysis project Ga0194048, IMG submission 161685) | Anoxic zone freshwater microbial communities from boreal shield lake in IISD Experimental Lakes Area, Ontario, Canada - Jun2016-L222-5m | ecosystem: Environmental > Aquatic > Freshwater >...
CCCTAATATCTGATGATCAGTGCTCATCGGTGTTAAGTCAAAACAGGTCCACAATCGCACGTTGAGCCAATCCAACGTTATGCGGTACTAATCCTGTTTTATTCTTGTCCTCATTGCGTCTCAATGGGAGATAGCATGCATCTTGCTAGCAACCTTTCATTAATGACCCGTGCAGCAGACGCTATGCCTGCGACCAAGCACCAAGCCTTCCGGCCGCAAAAAAGATGCCCCGTCCAACCAATATTCCCAAACGCAATTTACCTGCTGGCGCACAAAACCGAGCTGCTTTGCCACAAGCTCAGGCAATCGCTTTGGTGCAGCAAGGATTAGCGGCGCATCAACAAGCAAAATTTGAAACAGCACAGTCGTTGTATGAGCGCGTCTTGAAGATACAAGGCGACAACTTTGACGCCCTACAACTATTGGGGGTCTTGTTCGCACAGACAAGAAAGTTCATAAAGGCTGTTGAGTTTTTATCTAGAGCAATAAAAATCAATCCTCACCACGCTCCCTGCTACAACAACCGTGGTGTTTCCTTAAAAGAGCTCAAACGTCTGGATGAAGCACTGACTAGCTACGACCAAGCCATCGCGCTCGCGCCCGATTATGCTGAGGCCTACAATAATCGGGGGATCTCTTTAAAAGAACTCAACCGCTTAAATGAGGCCGTAAGCAGCTTCGACCAAGCCATCGCTTTGAACGCACAATATGAGGAGGCCTACACCAATCGCGGCCATGCTTTACACGCGCTTAATCGCTTAGACGAAGCAGCCGCTAGCTATAGCCAGGCGATTGCGTTGGCGCCTAACCGTGTAGAGACCTATAACAATCGAGGGATTGTTTTACACGAACTGAAGCATTCGGCTGAAGCACTCGCGAGCTTTGATCAGGCTATTGCGCTCAAACCAGACTACGTTGAGGCTTACTGCAATCGAGGCGCTACTCTGAAAGAACTGCTGCGCTTAGAAGAAGCTCTGAGCAGTTATGATCACGCGATCTCACTAAGATCCGATATCGCTGAGACCTACAATAATCGAGGGATTACCTTACAAGAACTTAAACGCTTTGATGAAGCGATCGCCAGTTATCAACAAGCGATCGCCCTCAAGCCCGCTTATGCAGACGCCCACTACAACCTGAGCAATACTCTTCAAGCACTTGAGCGCTGGGATGAAGCGCTTATCAGCTATGAACAAACAATAACTCTTAATCCTCACCACGCACAGGCTTACTACAATCGAGGCGTTGCCCTCGAAAAACTCAAATGCTTAGACCAGGCCGCCTCAAGTTATAGCGCAGCGATTGCGCTGAAGCCTGACTGGATAGAGGCCTACAATAATCGGGGCGTTGCTTTAAAAGAACTTGGCCGCTTGGATGAGTCGCTCGCGAGTTATGAGCAAGCTCTGACGATCAAACCTGACTTTGCTGAAACCTACAACAATCGTGGCAACACGTTAAAGCAACTTAAACGCCCGGATGAAGCACTCGAAAGTTTTGACCAAGCGCTTAGACTAAAACCCGACTACGCCGATTGCTACAGCAATCGAGGAATCGTTTTACAAGACCTTAAACGGCTGGACGAGGCACTCGGCAGTTATGAACAAGCACTCGCACTCACACCCAATAACACGGAAGCCCTCTGGAATAAATCACTGGCCTTGCTACTGACGGGTGATTTTGAACAAGGTTGGCCACTCTATGAGCAGCGTTGGGACAATAAAACGCTTGGGATCAAAAGACCGACCATGCCTCAACCCTTATGGCTAGGCGTTGAACCCTTAGTCGGCAAAACCATTGTGCTGCATGCCGAGCAGGGCTTAGGTGACACGATCCAGTTTTGTCGCTATGCCAAACTGGTTTCTGAGCTGGGTGCACACGTCATCTTGCAGGCGCCAACGGCACTGATGCCGCTATTAAGGCAGCTTGAAGGCATTGATACCTTCGTAGAACTGCACCAACCCCTGCCTGACTTTGACTATCACTGCCCCCTTATGTCTTTGCCCTTGGCTTTTAAGACAACATTAACAACGATTCCACAAACGACGCGTTATCTGCAGGCAACGCCAGAGAAGCTGGCCGCTTGGGTCAATAAACTTGGCCCAAAAACAAAACCTCGTGTGGGATTAGTGTGGAGCGGTAACGCAGCGCATAAAAACGATAGCAACCGAAGTCTGTCGCTCAAACAGTTACTGATCAGTTTGCCTGAAGGTCTTGATTACATTTCTTTGCATAAAGAAATCAGAGCTTCAGATCAAGCGCTCTTGAATAATCAGCTTGCCATCAGAACGTATTGCAATGAGCTGAATGATTTCTCTGACACCGCTGCGCTATGCGAATTGATGGATGTCGTTATCAGTGTTGACACCAGCGTTGCGCACCTAGCCAGCGCCTTAGGCAAACAAACCTGGGTGCTGCTACCTTATGCGCCCGATTGGCGTTGGCTCTTAGACCGACAAGACAGCCCTTGGTATCAATCGGTACACTTATATCGACAAGATGAACAAAGAGATTGGAACAACGTGCTGAGCAGCATCGCAGCAGAACTCACCAACTGCTTCGCGTCGTTTAGTTTCGGTTCAACTTCGTCAACGAACTAGATCACCATTCAGATGCCTCGCCCACCCAATATTCCCAAACGCAATTTACCTGCTGGTGCAAAAAGCCGAGCTGCCTTGCCGCAAGCACAAGCGCATACGCAAGCACTCGCTTTAGTGCAACAAGGATTAGCCGCGCATCAACAAGCGAAATTTGAAGAGGCACACACGTTTTATGAGCGCGCCTTGAAATTACAAAGTGACAATTTTGACGCGCTTCAGCTCTTGGGGATCCTCTTCGCACAGACGCGTCAGTTCGAACAGGCTGTTGTGGTTTTATCTCAGGCAATCAACATTAATCCGCGCCACGCACCCTGCTACAACAACCGCGGCGTTGCCTTAAAAGAACTGAACCGCTTGGACGAAGCGCTTGCTAGCTTTGAGCGAGCGATCTCGATTAAGCCTGATGATATCGATGCCCATTACAACCGAGGCTGTACCTTACAAGAATTAAAGCGCCTGGATGCGGCGATCGATAGTTTTAATCAAACCCTTACGCTAAACCCTCAACATGCAGATGCTTACTACAATCGAGGCATTTCTTTAAAACGGCTAAACCGACTCGATGAAGCACTGAGCAGTTATGACAAGGCACTTGCCATCAAGCCCGAATACGCTGATTCTTACATTAATCGTGGCATTACCCTGCAAGCACTGAAGCGTCTGGACGAGGCGCTTGCTAGTTTTAACCAAGCCATTATCCTAAAACCAGCCGACGCAGCGGCCTTCTACAACAAGGGCTTTACCTTGCAAGAATTAAAGCGTCTAGATGACGCGATCGACAGTTTTAATCAAGCGCTTGCCCTCAAACCTGATTATGCTGAAGCCCACAACAATCGCGGTTTAGCGCTGCATGAACTCGAGCGCTTAGATGAAGCGCTCGCCAGCTTTAACCAAGCCATTCACCTAAAGCCCGACTACGCCGAGGCCTACAATAATCAAGGTAATAGCCTCAAAGCGCTTGGGCGCCTAGATGAGGCACTTGCAAACTACGATCAAGCTCTTGCCCTGAAGCCTGATTACGTTCAGGCTTATAGCAATCGAGGCGTTGTCTTGCAAGAGCTTGAGCGCTTTGATCAAGCGCTCATAAGTTTTACTCAGGCGATCAGGCTCAATCCTGAGTACGTAGACGCCTACTACAATCAAGGCATTGCGTTTAATAAACTTAAACGCTTAGCCGAAGCAATCGCCAGTTTTAATCAAGCCATTGCACTTCAACCCGATTATGCGCAAGCCTACAACAACAAGGGTAATGCTTTCAAAGAGCTAGAGCGCTTAGATGAAGCGCTCGTCTGTTATGACCAGGCACTTGCGCTCGCGCCTGGCGATGCAGACTCCCACTACAACCGGGGCCTTGCCTTACAAGCACTTAAACGACCAAACGAAGCACTGGCCAGCTACGAACAGGCTATTGCCCTGAAACCTGACTATGCGGTGGCTTATAACAATCGAGGCGTTTGCTTAATAGCGCTTAAACGCACGAACGAAGCGTTTGCCAGTTATGACCAAGCCATTGCACTCAAACCCGACGATGCAGAAGCCTACAACAACAAAGGCAATGCTTTAAAAGAACTTAATCGTCTAGACGAAGGGCTAGCCAGTTATAACCAAGCACTTACCGTCGCACCTGCTGATGCAGACGCCCATTACAACCGAGGCGTTGTTTTACAAGCACTTAAACGTCCAAACGAAGCACTTGCCAGCTACGATCAGGCTATTGCCCTGAAACCTGATTATGCGGCGGCCTACAACAATCGAGGCGTTGCCCTAACAGAGCTTGAACGCGCAAACGAAGCGCTTTCTAGTTATGATCAAGCCATTGCGCTCAAATCTGACTATGCAGAAGCCTACAATAATAAGGGCAATGCTTTAAAAGAACTGAAGCGCCTAGATGAAGCACTCGAAAGTTTTAATCAAGCACTTAAACTAAAACCAGACTACGCCGATTGCTACAGCAATCGAGGAATCGTTTTACAAGATCTTAAGCGCCTGGATGAGACACTCGCCAGTTATGAACAAGCGCTCGCCTTTACGCCTGATAATACCCAAGCCCTCTGGAATAAATCACTGGCCTTGCTACTGACGGGTGATGTTGAGCAAGGTTGGCCGCTTTATGAGCAGCGTTGGGAAAATAAAAATCTCGATTTAAAAAAATGGATCGTGCCCCAACCCCTTTGGCTAGGCGACGAACCCCTATACGGCAAAACCATTGTGTTGCATGCCGAGCAGGGCTTAGGTGACACGATCCAGTTCTGCCGCTATGCCAAACTGGTTTCTGCGCTTGGTGCACGCGTCATCTTGCAGGCACCCGCAGCACTCGTTTCGCTTTTAAAAGGACTTGACGGCATCGACGAGCTAAGGGATGTGCAACAACCCTTACCTGACTTTGACTATCACTGCCCCCTCATGTCTTTGCCCTTGGCATTTAAGACAACATTAGCAACGATTCCAAGTACGACGCGTTATCTGCAGGCAACGCCAGAAAAGCTAGCCGCCTGGGTCAAGAAACTCGGCCAGAAATCAAAGCCACGTATTGGCTTAGTGTGGAGTGGAAACGCAGCACATAAAAACGATAGCAACCGCAGCCTGACGCTCAAACAATTACTGACCTGTTTACCAGAAGGTTTTGATTACATTTCTTTGCATAAAGAAATCAGAACGTCAGAACAAGCGCTCTTAAACAATCAGGTTGCCATCAGAACATACTGCAATGAGCTGACTGATTTCTCTGACACCGCTGCGCTATGCGAATTGATGGATGTCGTTATCAGTGTTGACACTAGCGTTGCGCACCTGGCCAGCGCCTTAGGCAAACGAACCTGGGTGCTGCTACCTTATGCGCCCGATTGGCGTTGGCTCTTAGACCGGCAAGACAGCCCTTGGTATCAATCAGTACGCTTGTATCGACAAGATGAACAAAGGGATTGGAACAACGTACTGATTAGCATCGCGGCAGACTTAACCAACCGCTTAGCCTCGTTTAGTTTCGATTCAGCTACGTCAACGAATTAAATCACCATTCAGATGCCTCGCCCACTCAATATTCCCAAACGCAATTTACCTGCAGGCGCAAAAAGCCGAGCTGCCTTACCGCAAGCACAAGCGAATACGCAAGCACTCGCTTTAGTGCAACAAGGATTGGCCGCACATCAACAAGCAAAATTTGAAGAGGCATACTCGCTTTATGAGCGCGCCTTAAAAATACAGAGCGACAACTTTGACGCCCTTCAGCTTTTGGGCGCTCTGCTCATACAGACGAGTCAGTTTGAACAGGCCGCTGCTGTTTTATCTAAAGCAATCAACATTAACCCTGGCTACGCACCCTGCCACAACTACCGCGGCATTGCCTTAAAAGAACTTAAACGCTTCGATGAAGCACTGGTGAGCTTTGAGCAGGCGCTCTCTGTCAAACCAGACGATATAGATGCTCATTACAACCGAGGCTGCACCTTGCAAGAACTAAAGCGGCTTGATGAAGCGATCGTTAGTTTTAAACAGGCGATTGCCCTCAAACCTGATTATGCTGAAGCGTACAACAATCAAGGTTTTGTCTTACATGAACTTCAGCAATTTGATGAAGCGCTCATCAGCTTTAACCAAGCCATCCACCTAAAAGCTGGTTATGCTGAAGCCTATAACAATCTAGGAAATACCCTCAAAGCACTCCAACGGCTAGATGAAGCACTTGCGAGTTGCGATCAGGCTCTTGCCTTTGACCCCAACTACGTCTTGGCCCTCAACAATCGAGGTGTGATCTTACAAGTCTTGAAACGCTTTGAAGAAGCGATTGTCAGTTTCAACAAAGCCATCGCCCTGCATCCCGACTATCCAGAGGCTTACTACAATCGAGGCATTGCGCTAAATGAACTTAAGCATCTAACGCAAGCGCTCGCAAGTTATGAACAAGCCATTGCACTCAAACCAGATTTTATTGAGGCACATAACAATCGGGGCAAGGTCTTAAAAGAACTTGGGCGCTTAGATGAGGCGCTTGCTAGCTATAACATGGCCATTGCCATCAGTCCCAAACACCCCGACGCATACAGCAATCGAGGTTTTATATTTCAAGAAATGAAATGCTTGGGTGACGCCCTTGCGAGTTACGAGCAAGCGATCACGCTCAAACCCGACTATACAGAAGCACTTTGGAATAAAGCTCTTGCCCTATTACTAACCGGTAATTTCACTCTAGGTTGGCCACTGTATGAACAGAGATGGGACAACAAAACGCTTGAGTTGAAAAAGCGGATCGTGCCCCAGCCGCTTTGGCTAGGTGTCGAACCCCTGAACGGAAAAACCATTTTGCTACATGCAGAACAAGGATTCGGGGACACGATACAGTTTTGTCGTTATGCCAAGCTGGTGTCTGAGCTTGGTGCGCGTGTCATCTTAGAGGCGCCATCTGCACTGATGCCATTATTAAAAGGGCTTGAGGGCGTCGATGTTCTGATTCAGGTGCACCAACCCTTGCCTGACTTTGACTATCACTGTCCATTGTTGTCTTTACCCTTAGCGTTTAAGACGACCGTTCAAACCATCCCTGGTTCTGGGCCTTACCTAAAAGCAGATCAAGCAAAACTTTCAGTATGGAAAGATAAACTCGGGAAAAAAATCAGGCCGCGCATTGGCCTGGTCTGGAGCGGCAACCCTAAGCATAAGAATGACACTAATCGAAGCATGACATTACAGCAGTTGCAAGTTTGTTTGCCCGGTGGTTACGATTACATTTCTTTACATAAAGAAGTCAGAACATCAGATCAAGAGATCTTAGACAATCAAGTTGCCATTAGAACATTTTCTCACGAACTGAACGATTTCTCAGACACTGCTGCGCTATGCGAATTGATGGACGTTGTCATCAGTGTTGACACCAGCGTTGCACACCTGGCCAGTGCCTTAGGCAAAGAGACCTGGGTGCTGCTCCCTTATGCCCCCGATTGGCGCTGGCTCTTAGACCGGCAAGACAGTCCTTGGTATCAATCGGTACGCGTGTATCGACAAGATGAACAAAGGGATTGGAACAACGTACTGATCAGCGTCGCAGCAGACTTAACCAAGCGCTTAGCCACGTTTGGCTTCGATTCAGCATCGTCAACGAACTAGAGCACAATTAAGATGCCCCGTCCAACCAATATTCCCAAACGCAATTTACCCGCTGGCGCACAAGTCCGAGCGGCCTCGCCACAAGCACAGGCTCAGGCGTTCGCTTTAGTACAACAAGGATTGGCCGCGCATCAACAAGCGAAACTTGAAGATGCACGCTCGTTTTATGAGCATGCCTTAAAAATACAAGGTGACAACTTTGATGCCCTTCAGCTTTTAGGAATCCTATTCGCGCAGACGAGGCAGTTCGTACAGGCCGTTGAAATTTTATCTAAAGCAATAAAAATCAATCCTCACCATGCCCCCTGCTATAACAACCGAGGCGTGGCCTTAAAAGAACTCAACCGCTTGGATGAAGCGCTCGCCAGCTTTGAACGAGCAATCACCGTCAAGCCTGACGATATTGATGCTCATTACAACCGAGGCAATACATTAAACGCACTCAAGCGCCTGGATGAAGCAATCGTCAGTTTTAATCAAGCTATTGCTCTCAGACCTCAACATACAGACGCCTACTACAACCGCGGCATTGCGTTAAAAGAACTTCAACGTCTGGATGAAGCACTCGCAAGTTATGACCAAGCGATTGCTCTAAGGCCTGACTACGCCGACGCCCACAACAATCGTGGCATCGTTTTACAACAACTTAACCGGCCAGAGGAAGCGCTGGCGACTTTTAGTCAAGCACTTTCATTCAAACCAACCGACGCCGTGACACACTACAATGTGGGCGTGACCCTACAAGAGTTGAAGCGTCTAGATGAGGCGATGGCGAGCTTCAATCGCGCGCTCGAACTTAAACCTGATTACGCTGAAGCCTACAATAATCGAGGTTTAGTGTTGCACGAACTTAAGCAACTAGACGAATCTCTCATCAGTTTCAACCAAGCCATTCATCTAAAGCCTGAGTACGCCGAGGCCTACAACCATCGAGGCAATACCCTCAAAACGCTTCAACGCTTAGATGAGGCGCTTGCAAACTACGATCACGCCCTTACCCTCAAACCAGACTACGTTTTAGCTCTCAGTAATCGAGGTGTTGTCTTACAAGTTCTTAAACGCCTAGACGAGGCCCTTAACAGCTTTAATCAAGCCATCGCCCTGCATCCCGACTATCCAGAGGCTTACTACAATCGAGGCATTGCACTTAGCGAGCTCAAACAACCAGCGCAAGCCCTCGCAAGTTATGAACAAGCTATTGTCCTTAAACCCGAGTTTGTCGAGGCGCATAACAATCGGGGCAATATCCTAAAAGAGCTTCGCCGCCTGGATGAAGCACTCGTCAGTTACAACGAAGCTATCGCCGTCAGTCCCGATAACCCTGATGCTTACAGCAATCGTGGCTTTTTATTGCAAGACCTTAACCGCTTAGACGAAGCCCTTGCAAGTTATGATCAAGCGATTGCACTCAAGCCTGACTATACAGAAGCGCTTTGGAATAAAGCCATTGCTTTGCTACTGACCGGTGATTTTGAGCAAGGTTGGCCGCTCTATGAGCAGCGTTGGGAAAATAAAAATCTTGATTTAAAAAAATGGATCGTACCCCAACCCCTCTGGCTAGGCGTCGAACCCCTGCGGGGTAAAACCATTGTGCTACACGCCGAACAAGGGTTCGGTGACACCATCCAGTTCTGCCGCTATGCCAAACTAGTTTCTGAGCTTGGTGCACGTGTCATCTTGCAGGCACCAAAAGCACTGGCACCACTTTTAAGGGAGCTTGACGGTGTTGATGAGCTAAGGGATATGCAACAACCCTTGCCTGACTTTGACTATCACTGCCCCCTTATGTCTTTACCCTTAGCGTTTAAGACAACATTAACAACGATTCCAAGTACAACGCGTTATCTACACGCATCGCAAACAAAGCTGACCGACTGGGCCCATAAACTTGGCCCAAAAACAAAACCGCGCGTAGGGCTGGTATGGAGTGGTAATCCAGCACACAAAAACGATGAAAATCGAAGCCTGAAGCTTGAGCAATTACTGACTATTTTGCCTGAAGGCATTGACTATATCTGTTTGCAAAAAGAGGTTCGAGCTTCAGACCAAGAGCTCTTAAACAATCAGGTTGCCATCAAAACGTTTTGCCATGAGCTGAACGACTTCTCTGACACCGCTGCACTATGCGAATTAATGGATGTCGTCATCAGTGTCGACACCAGTGTCGCGCACCTAGCCAGCGCCTTGGGTAAAGCAACTTGGGTGCTGCTACCTTATGCGCCCGATTGGCGTTGGCTCGTAAACCGACAAGACAGCCCCTGGTATCAATCAGTGCGCCTATATCGACAAGACGAGCAACGAGATTGGCACAAGGTACTCCAAAATATTGCTAATGATCTGCTTGTAATCTGATCTATGCTGTTCGTCTCAAGCAGTCTTCTCGCCTTACGATCTTGATTTTTTTCACGTTGTTTGTTTTAAATCAAGTTCGCCGTGTTTAGCGTGTACCTCCAAAGGCCATTCCCGACTAAGTTAAAACAAATTGACTTAGGAACGGGCTTATGTGGTTCAGGACATTAGATATTCTTGGTAAAAAACTCATACCGATCGTGCAAGGCGGCATGGGGGTCGGAGTATCCGCTCACCGACTTGCCGGCGCTGTCGCCCATGAAAATGGCATCGGCACAATCGCAAGCATCGATCTGCGTCATCATCATCCCGATCTCGAAGAGCAAACTGAGCACTGCCGTGATCGAGATCAAATCGACCAGGCTAATCTGATAGCCTTAGATCGAGAAATCAAAGCTGCGAAACAGATCGCTGCAGGTCAAGGCGCTATTGCCGTCAATGTCATGAAGGCTGTACGTCAGCACCCCGCATTAGTGCAGCAAGCCTGCGAAAGCGGGGCCGACCTTTTAGTCATGGGAGCTGGACTCCCGTTAGACCTACCAGAGATGGTGAGCGATTTCCCAAAAATGGGCTTGGTACCCATTCTATCTGAGAGCCGAGGTGTGGCAATCGTGATGAAGAAATGGCTCAAGAAGGGTCGCTGCCCAGACGCAATTGTGATTGAACACCCGGGCCATGCAGGCGGTCACTTGGGGGCTAACAAGGTTGAAGACCTTCATGCACCGCGCTTTGAATTTGACTTGATACTTAAAGACTGCCAATCCCTATTTACTGAACTTGGGCTAGGCAAAGACGCCCCTCCACTCATTTTGGCCGGCGGTATTGACACGCACAAAAAAGTACAGCATTGGTTAGGCGCGGGAGCCAGTGCCGTTCAACTCGGCACGGCGTTTGCTGTAACCCACGAGGGGGATGCGCACGACGAATTTAAACGCGTACTGATTAATGCAACACCCGCTAACATGGTCGAGTTCATCAGCGTTGCGGGCTTGCCTGCACGGGCCGTCGCAACCCACTGGCTCAAACAATACCAGCGCCATGAGCCTCGCATGCAAGCATGCGCGAAAGCCGACCCACGTCGCTGCGCGCAAAGAATGGATTGCCTCACCCAATGCGGATTACGCGATGGCCTTGCACGGATTGGTCAATTTTGCATTGATCTAAAACTCGTCTCTGCCTTAAAAGGTGATGTACAAAAAGGTTTGTTCTTCAGAGGTGCCGGCACGCTGCCCTTTGGCAAAGCAGTGCGCTCGGTACGCGAGCTTATTGAATATCTTTTATACGGTACATTTCCAACCGCACTTGACTTCACCACCACTCACTTCAGAACGGCTAAAGAGATCGTAAGCAGCAAGATACAAGATTCGCTCACTCCTGCACTGATAGCTTAATGACTCACTTACAAACTCATCTCGCCGCTGTCGAGTTTGATGCAAACCTAATCGCCCGATATGATGGGAGCGGGCCGCGCTACACGTCTTACCCCACCGCCGATCGTTTCGTCGAGGGTGCAATCTCAGAGCAATACATCGCCGCTTTGCGCAAAAGACAAATACAAGATTCTGATTCGGCACTCTCTTTATACGTTCACCTGCCTTTTTGCGATACCGTCTGCTACTACTGCGCCTGCAATAAAATCGCAACTAAGGATCGTGGTCGGGCCGACCTCTACCTTAATTACCTCGAACGTGAGATTTCACTGGTACGTCAGGAATTTTTGACGGCACCAAAAGTCACCCAGTTACATCTGGGCGGCGGTACACCAACTTTTTTAACAAATACTCAACTCGATCGTCTCATGCAGATGCTTAAACAAGCGTTTGCGTTTATGCCTGACGCAGAATGTTCGATTGAAATTGATCCGCGTCGGCTCAATGAGGGCGCACTCGAGTTACTCGCTCATTATGGCTTTAATCGAATGAGTATCGGCGTGCAAGATCTGGATCCACACGTGCAAAAGTCCGTCAATCGTATTCAGCCTGCCGCACTCACTCAAGACGCACTTGAACGCGGACGTGCACTTGGCTTTCGCTCCATTAATCTGGATTTAATCTACGGTCTACCCAAGCAGTCTGTGGGTACGATGCAGGCGACGCTGCAGACTGTATTGCAATGGCGTCCAGAGCGCATTGCCCTGTATAGTTACGCGCACCTGCCCGAGCGCTTTATTCCGCAGCGCCGTATCGAAACCGACGACTTACCAAATGCCTCAATCAAGCTTGCCATGCTGAAACTTGCAGTCACGACGCTTCTGGCTGCAGGCTACGTCTACATTGGAATGGATCATTTTTCTCTACCAGAAGATGATCTGGCGCTCGCACTAGAAGAAGGTACCCTACAACGTAATTTTCAAGGATACTCGACACAAGCTGACTGCGATTTGATTGCGCTCGGTGTTTCAGCTATTAGTCGAATTGGCGATACCTATGCTCAGAATCATCGCGTGCTTTTGGATTATTACAAAGCACTCGATGAAAATAGCCTACCCCTCGCAAAAGGGCTAACGATGACGCAAGACGATCTAATTCGACGTGCCGCCATTCAAGATTTACTCTGTCAGTCGCGGATTGATATCCCTGAGTTTGAAGAGAGATGGAAGATTGATTTTGCAGACTACTTTGCACCAGATTTAATTCAGATACACAAGCTTGCGCACGACGAGCTCGTTGACCTAACAGATCAATCCATCTACATCACACCGCGTGGCCGTTTCTTAGCCCGTGTTGTTGCCATGCGCTTTGATCGCCATTTGCGTCATGCAACATCTACTGCAAAATTTTCTCGCGTGCTTTAGAAATTAGTCATTACGATTTTTTGGGTGCGGCCGTCATCCTCGCACCGAGGCCTCCAACTTGGAGGCCTTTTTTTCTTCAGTTTTTTTTGTAATCAGTCATCACGATTTGCAGATCATCATGATCGTTGATTTGAATCAACGGTTTCAAAGGAAGTATTTTTGACAAGGGGATAAACACAATATGTAGTGCTAGGATGCATCAACAAACACAAGATGAGGTGTTAGATGCAAGTTCAAGCCCAGTTAGTCAAGCAAACGATCGTCGACGTTGAAAGCTCGATGGAAGAGTATCTGGACAGGCGTGATTGGCGAGTGAATGCCAACGCGAATCAAGGATATAGCCTCGGTGGCTTGATTTTGAATGTGGCCGGCAAGGTCACCGCAAATTACTGGCTCTCACACGTTTACAGCCCTGAGGCCGGTCGCGCACATCGCGAGGGCGATCTTCATATCCACGATCTTGACATGCTCTCAGGCTACTGCGCCGGTTGGTCGTTAAGACAATTGTTGTTTGAAGGCTTTAATGGCGTGCCCGGCAAGGTCGAGGCCAAACCCGCGCGCCATATGTCCGCAGCCGTCGGACAGATCGTGAACTTTTTAGGCACGCTGCAAAATGAATGGGCCGGTGCACAAGCCTTTAGCTCATTTGACACTTACATGGCCGCTTTTGTACGCAAAGACCAGATGACCTACACGCAGGTCAGGCAATGCATCCAAGAACTTATTTATAACCTGAATGTTCCAAGTCGTTGGGGCACCCAAACGCCCTTCACCAATCTAACGTTCGATTGGGTCTGCCCTGCAGACTTACGCGAACAGGTACCGCATATCGGCGGCGAAGAAATGCCCTTTTGCTACGGCGATCTTCAGGTCGAAATGGACTTGATTAATCGCGCTTACATCGAAGTCATGATGGCAGGTGATGCAATGGGGCGCGTCTTTACCTTTCCAATTCCAACCTACAACATCACCAATGATTTTGACTGGGATCACCCGAATACTGATCTGCTATTTGAGATGACTGCCAAATACGGTCTACCTTATTTTCAAAATTTTTTAAATTCAGACCTTGAACCTCATATGGTGCGCTCAATGTGCTGTCGCTTACAACTTGATCTACGCGAGCTTCTCAAGCGTGGTAATGGTTTGTTTGGCTCAGCTGAACAAACAGGCAGCATTGGCGTGGTGACGATTAACTGCGCGCGTTTGGGCTATGTTCATGCCGAAAATCAGGAAGCGTTATTTTTACAACTTGATATCTTGCTTGATATGGCGCGCGATGTGCTTGAAAAAAAACGTACTGTTGTACAGCACTATATCGATGAGGGCCTCTACCCGTATACGAAACGGTATCTCGGAACCCTGCGCAACCACTTCAGTACCTTGGGTGTGAATGGTATCAATGAAATGATCAGAAACTTCAGTCATGATCAGCATGATATTACGACGCCGACTGGTCATGCGCTGGCACTTGCATTGCTTGATCACGTCAGAGATCGAATGACAGAGTTTCAAGAGTCGACCGGTCATTTATACAACCTTGAGGCAACCCCTGCCGAAGGTACTACTTATCGTTTCGCACGCGAAGACAA
>Ga0194048_10000936_pt1 | contig 14428 bp, 16 predicted proteins | sample JunL225m_MetaG_FD_161685 | JGI IMG/M metagenome (GOLD analysis project Ga0194048, IMG submission 161685) | Anoxic zone freshwater microbial communities from boreal shield lake in IISD Experimental Lakes Area, Ontario, Canada - Jun2016-L222-5m | ecosystem: Environmental > Aquatic > Freshwater >...
GCGATGATGGACGCATTGGTGCTGGCGCTGCTGGCGATTATCCAGCCGGCACGGCGTGTGGCGGCGTGAGGGCCGTCGCCCCTTCGTTATGGCCGAGCCTGACTTGGGCATCGGTAGCCTGGGGCGCATGCAATGTGTCGGTAACGCACCGGCCGGCGGTCGTTGGGTTAGGTCGTGCCGTGGGACGAGCATAGTCCGATGATTGTCGAACTCGGCCATTTCTGTCTGATTCTGGCGCTGTTCGTCGCGTCGATCCAAGCCACCGTGCCGTTGATCGGCGCCAGCCGCCGGCATCTCGGTTGGATGGCGACCGGTCGATCGTGCGCGATCGCGGGGTTTCTGCTCATCGGAAGTGCGATGGCGGCGCTCATGCATGCGTATGTGGTGTCCGATTTCTCGGTCGTGAACGTTCTGCAAAACAGCCACACCGATAAACCGCTGCTCTACAAAATCAGCGGCGTCTGGGGGAACCACGAGGGTTCCATGCTCCTATGGGTCTTCATGCTGTCGCTATGTGCCGCTGCGGTGGCCCTGTTCAGCACCAACCTTCCACCCGCCTTGCAGGCTCGGGTGCTCGCGGTGCAGGGCATGATCGGCGTCGGATTCCTGCTCTTTATTCTTTTTACATCCAACCCATTTCTGCGTACCGACGCACCGCCTGCCAATGGGCAGGGCCTCAATCCTGTGCTGCAGGACCCCGGCCTCGCGTTCCATCCACCGTTTCTCTACCTCGGCTATGTCGGATTTTCCGTCGCCTTCGCCTTCGCCGTCGCCGCTTTGATCGAGGGTAAGGTCGATGCTGCCTGGGCACGCTGGGTGCGGCCCTGGACCCTGGCATCGTGGTGCGCGCTGACGATCGGTATCGCGATGGGTTCGTGGTGGGCGTATTATACACTGGGCTGGGGCGGCTGGTGGTTTTGGGACCCGGTCGAGAACGCGTCGTTTATGCCCTGGCTGGTCGGCACCGCGCTCATTCATTCGTCCATCGTGGTCGAAAAGCGGGACACGCTGAAAACCTGGACCATTCTGCTGGCGATCGTCACATTCTCGCTGTCGTTAGTCGGCACATTTCTGGTGCGCTCGGGGGTACTGACATCGGTGCATGCGTTCGCGACCGACCCCGCACGCGGCATGTTCATCCTGATATTGTTGATGGTCGCGATCGGCGGCTCGTTGACTCTATATGCCTTCCGAGCGCCGAAGTTGCAGGGTGGCGGCTTGTTTGCGCCCTTGTCGCGGGAAGGTTCGCTCGTTCTGAATAATTTGCTGCTGTCCTGCGGTTGCGCGACGGTCTTCCTCGGCACGCTTTACCCGCTGTTCCTGGATGCGATGAACGGGCCGAAACTGTCGGTCGGCTTCCCGTTTTTCAACCGCACCTTCGTCCCTTTGATGGTGCCGATGATCGTTGCGGTCGGCATCGGTCCCATGCTCGCCTGGAAGCGCGGCGATTTGCGCGGTGCGCTGCAACGCTTGTGGGTGGCCTCGCTTTTTGCCGTCGTTGTCGCGTTGGGCCTGCTTTACGTCGCCTACGGCAGTCATGTCCTTGCGGTGCTCGGTATCGCAGTCGCGGCGTGGCTCGCGGGTGCCGTGGTCACCGAATGGGCCGAACGTGTCGGCCTGTTCCGAATGTCCCTGGGCGATAGCATCAAGCGTGCCATCAACTTACCGCGTGCCGCTTACGGTATGAGTGCGGCGCATTTTGGCCTAGCAGTATTCGTGGCGGGCGTCTCGGCATCTGCCTTCAGCCAGGAAGCCATCGAGGTCTTGAAGGCCGGCGGTTCGATGAAGCTGGCTGGCTACGATATCGTGTTGCAAAACGTGGATCGGGTTCCCGGACCCAATTACACCGCCGATCGCGCCACGATCCGCATTTCCAGCGGCGACGCTCTTGTCGCGACGCTTTACCCCGAACGGCGGTTCTTTCCGCTGCAACAGCAAACGACCGGGGAAACGGCAATCCGGACCAATGGGATAGCGGACCTCTATCTCGCCCTCGGCGATGCCGATACTGCGGGCAATTGGACCGTGCGTGCCTATTGGAAACCGTTGGTGCCTTGGATCTGGATCGGTGCGGTTATCATGGCATTCGGCGGCATGGTCAGCCTCAGCGATCGGCGCTGGCGGGTCGGTGCCGCCGCGCGTTCCCGCCGCGCCGTCGCTACCGCTCCGGCCGAGTAGATATGCGCCGTCTGGTCGCCCTGCTGCCGGTCGGGTTTTTCCTGATCCTGGCCGGTTATTTCGCTTGGTCGCTGCGCCCTGGCTACGATCCGCACGAATTGCCCTCGGCGATGATCGACCAGGACGCGCCGGCGTTCGATCTTGCCGCCTTGACGGGCGATGGTAGGGTGGCGCGCGAGGCGTTGAAGGGGCAACCGACGGTCGTCAATTTCTTCGCTTCGTGGTGCGTACCCTGCCGGGTCGAGCATCCGTTGCTGATGCGTCTGGCCGCGCAGGGAAAAATCCGCCTCTACGGGATCGCCTACAAGGACAAACCCGAGGATTCCAACCGCTTTCTGGCGCAGTTGGGCGATCCCTTCAAAGCCGTCGGCATCGATCGCGACGGCCGCGTCGGTCTCGATTTCGGCGTCTACGGTGTGCCGGAGACCTATGTGCTCGATGCCGCCGGGCATATCCGCAAACGCTTCGTCGGCCCGCTGAACGAGGCGGCGGTGAACAAGGAACTGCTGCCGATGCTGCGGCAATTGGGCGGGTCGTGATGGTCTGTCGTCGCCATGGCATCCTTGCAGGCTTTTCGGTCTTCCTGCTGGCCCTTTCGGTGTTCGCGGTGGAGCCTGCCGAACGACTGCCCGACCCGGCGCTCGAAGCCCGCGCTCGCGTCATTTCCGCCGAACTCCGGTGCCTTGTGTGCCAGAACGAGGCGATCGATGACTCCCATGCCGACCTGGCCCACGACATTCGTGTGCTCGTGCGCGAGCGTCTGACCGCTGGCGACACCGACACGCAGGCGATGCAGGCCATCGTACGTCGCTACGGCGATTTCGTGCTGCTGCGCCCGCCGGTTAAGCCGTCTACTTGGCTGCTGTGGTTCGGCCCCATCGCGTTGTTGGCGGTGGGACTTATTGGAACTCTGGCTTGGCTCCGTCGCCGCCCAGCGGTCGCGGCGCAGCCCTTGTCGGATGTCGAATTGGCGGCGTTGGATCGTTTGCTCAAGGACGATTCATAATGCTCGCGGTGCTGCTCGCCGTTATCGTTTTCGCCGTTCTGCTGCCAATCCTCCTGCCGCTTTTGCGCACCCGGACCGAGGGGCCGGAGGCGGGTAGTTTCGATCGTGTCGTCTACCGCGATCAGTTGCGGGAGCTCGATCGCGACCTTGCGCGGGGTGTGCTGAACGCGTCCGAAGCTGCTTCCGCTCGGCTGGAAATTCAACGACGGTTGCTGGCGACGTCGGCTGGCAAGGGCGACGGCGCGCGCACCGGTACTAGTCCGATCGTGGCGCTGGCTGTCGCGTCGGTCGTTGCGGTCGGTTCCATCGGGTTATATGCCCGGATCGGCGCACCGACCGTGCCCGACATGCCGTTCGCCTCCCGCACCATCGACACCGGCGCCATCCAGATTGCGCAGGCACTCGCTCGGCTGAAACAGCGGGCCGAAGCCGAACCGACCAATGCCGAGGCTTGGCTGCTCTATGCCCGTTCGGCGGCCGATCTGAACCGGTGGAAGCCGGCGGCGGAGGCCTATAAGCGTGCCATCGACCTCGGCCGCGACGACGCCGATACGCTTGCGGCCTACGGAGAGATGCTGACCCTAGGCGGCGATGGCGGCACCATCGGACCCGCCGCCCGAGCGGCGTTCGCGGCGGCGGTGGCGAAGGACCCGAGGCATGAGGCCGCGCGTTACTACATTGCGATGGTCGCGGCGCAGGACGGGCGGGCGGCGGAAGCCATCGCGATGCTGCAAGCATTGCTGGCCGATTTGCCGTCCGATGCCCGCGAGCGCGCCGAGATCGCTAAGCGTATCGCCGAGGTTGCCAAGGCGGCCGGCATGGCCCCGCCGACACTGGCTGCCGGCAAAGAATCCGCACCCGGCCCGGATGCTGCGGCGATGGAAGCCGCGCTGCAACTGCCGGACGACCAGCGTCAGACGATGATTCGCGAGATGGTCGCTAAACTCGCCATCCGCTTGGAAACCGAGCCCAACGACCTAGATGGCTGGGCACGGCTCGGACGGGCCTATGCGGTGTTGGGGGAGACGGGAAAGGCCGCCGACGCGTACCGGCGGGCGATCGCGCTGAAGCCGGGCGATGCCGGCATTTTGCAACAGGCCGCGCAGTCGCTGCTTGGCAATCGGGCCGCGACGGCACCTGTGCCCGCCGAAGCGCTCGAGGTGCTGCGCCAGATCGAGGCGCTGACGCCGGGGCAGCCGGCTGTGCTGTGGTATATCGGGTTGGCAGCCGCACAGACCGGAAAACCGGGGGAAGCGCGCGCTTATTGGCAACGGCTGCTTGCCAATCTCCCGCCGGAGGGCGAAGAAGCAAAGACACTGAAATCCGCGATCGAGGCGTTGCGAGACAAGTAGCGAGAGGCATAACATGACGGTCATGACATCGAGCGGCGCGAAATCGCTCTATTTGCAGGTAATTGCCGGTGTCGTTCTCGGGATTGTTCTGGGCGTGCTCTGGCCGTCGATCGCGGTGGCGATGCAGCCGTTCGGCGACGCCTTCATCAAGCTCGTACGGATGATCATCGCACCGATCGTTTTCGTCACTGTCGTCGTCGGCATCGCTAAACTCACGAACGCGGCCGAGGTCGGACGCATCGGTCTGAAAGCGATTATATATTTTGAGGTCTTGACGACCTTAGCCATGTTCATCGGCTTGGTCGTGGGCCATCTCGTGCAGCCCGGTAGCGGGTTGAACGTCGATCCTGCCTCCCTCGACCGCAAGGCCGTGGCCCGCTACGTCGACGCACCGCATCAGGATGTGACCGCGTTCCTGCTGAATATTATCCCCAACACGGTCGTGGACGCCTTCGCGAAGGGCGAAATCCTGCAAGTGTTGCTGTTCGCGGTTCTGTTCGGTTTGGGCCTGTCCCGCATGGGCGCAGTGGGCAAGCCGGTTACGGAATTCCTCGATAAAGCCGGCGGCGCGCTGTTCGGGGTGATCGGCATCATCATGCGTTTCGCGCCGCTGGGTGCGTTCGGCGCCATGGCATTCACGATCGGCCGTTACGGAGTCGGCACGCTGCTGCAATTGGGCCTGCTGATGGCCTGTTTCTACCTGACATGCGTTATCTTTATCTTCGTTGTCATGGGCATCGTCGCTCGGATCGTCGGTCTGAATATCTTCAAGATCGTCCTGTATGTGAAAGAAGAATTCCTGCTCGTGCTCGGGACCTCGTCGTCGGAAGCGGCGATGCCGACCTTGATGGCGAAGCTGGAAGGCTTGGGCTGCGGCAAATCCTTGGTCGGTCTGACCGTGCCGCTCGGCTATGCGTTCAACCTGGACGGTTCGTCGATCTATTTCACGATGGCGATCGCCTTTATCGCCCAGGCGCTGAACATTCCGCTGAGCTGGGGCGACTACCTGCTGATCCTCGGTGTGTTGCTGCTGACGTCGAAGGGCGCCGCGACCGTTACCGGCGGCGGGTTCATCACTTTGGCCGCGACGCTGGCGACGATGAACGGCAAGGTCCCGGTCGCCGGTATGGTACTGGTTCTCGGCGTAGATCGTTTCATGAGCGAGGCACGCGCCATCACCAATCTGTTCGGTAACACCGTGGCAACGATTTTCGTGGCTTGGTGGGAAGGCTCGTTGGACGTCGATCGCGCTCGGCGGATCATGAACGGCGAGCAAGCGCCGGTCGCGATCGAGGACGATTAGCACCGATCGGCGCTAGCGATCCGTCAGCCGCAATTCGATCCGCCGGTCCTTGGCGTAGGCCTCCTCGGTATCGCCCGGCCCAAAGGGCTGGAACTCCCCGAAGCCCGTCGCCGCCAGATGCTCGGCTGGAACACCGAACGTGATCAGAAGCTTTACCACCGCGATTGCCCGGGCGGACGACAATTCCCAATTCGATGCGAATGCACCGCCCTTCAGCGGTTGCGGGTCGGTATGCCCGTCGACCCGAAGGATCCAATGGACATCGGGCGGGATGCTGGCAGCGATGTCCTTGATCGTCGTCGCGATCGCGGTCATTTGTGCGATCCCGGCCGGGGTAAGATCGGCTTTGCCAAGGGGATACAGCACCTCGCTTTGAAAGACGAAGCGGTCGCCGATAACTTGGATGCCGGGCTTTCCGGCAAGCACGTTGCGCAATTTTCCGAAAAATTCGCTGCGGTACTGGCGCAGTTCCTCGACCTTTTCCACCAGTGCGGCGTTCAGCTTCGCGCCGAGATTGGTGATTTCGATATCCTTGTCGTTAGACCGCTTCTTCTCGATGCCTAAGGCGTCCTGCACCGAGGCGAATTGCGCCCGCAATTCCTCCACCTGCCGATTGAGCAGCGCGATCTGCGCGCGGGCGCTTTCGCCCAGCCGTTGCTCGTTTACCAGTTGTACCTGCACGGCGGCGCGTCGTTCCTGCTCCGTCATGGTCGTGGCGGCGGCAGTTTGGACTTTCTTTTCCAACTCGTCGCGCAGGGCCGTCAGGGCTTTGGTTTGGGATTCAAGCCGAGCAATATCGGACAGGCGGGCTTCTATGGTTGCTTTGTCGGCGGTGACGGTGCGTTCGAGTTCCGTGCGCAACCGATCCACATCCGCACCTCGTGCCGCGATGGTGGCGCGATCCGCCTGCTGTGCCTTGGTCAGTGCATCCCGAGCGGCGGTCGCCGCCGTTAGATCGCGGCCCAGTCGCGAAAGCGACAATTGTAGATCTGCATTCTGCGTTTTTTCCAGCGACAAGGCGTTGGATAGTTGCTGTAACTCCGAACTGACCTTGGCCAGCGTATCGTTGCGCCCGGCCAGGGTCGCAGTCAGGAAGGCTTGCGTCAGTACGAACACCAACAGCACGAAGATGATCACCATCAGCAACGTGGACAGAGCGTCCACATAGCCGGGCCAAGCATCCAGTCCGTTCTCGCCGCGACGACGCAAGCGGGCCATCGGTCAGGCTTGGCGCGACGGGTCGGCCAAGGCGGCAACCGTCCTGGTAAGAATCCGTATATCCGACCGCAACTCACCCGTTGCCGCCTGCCGCCCCTGCTCGGCATCCGACAAAATGCGGATCAGCGTCTGCTCGATATTCCGCAGGTGGCCGTGCGCGATCTCGTCGCTGCCTTGCAGATCGGACAAACGTTGCAACGCCGGGGCTAGGCCATTCTGCGTTTCGGCGATGCGCAGCATCAGTTGCTGGTTGGCGCGCATCGTATCGGCCAGGACCCCAAGACGATCGTTCAGCGTCAGGATCGCGCGGTTGGCTTCCATCCGGGCATCTTCGCCGCGCGACAACGTGCGTTGCAGGCCTTCCATGTTCTCGGCTGTTTGTTCTAGCAGCGCCTGTACGAAGACCGGCACCGATCCTTCGCCCTCGCCCAACGCACTGGAGCCGAGGCGGGTGAGGCTGGCCAGCCAATCCTCCAATTCGTTGAAAAACCGGTTTTGCGCTTGCCCGGCGGTCAGATCGAGAAAGCCCAGCACAAGCGCGCCGGACAGCCCGAAAAGGCTGGCGGAGAACGCGGTGCCCATCCCGGCAAGCGGCCGTACCAGCCCGGTTTTCAACTGGTCGAACAGCAGATTCAAATCGCCCGACCCGGCCGACATGCCGCCGATCACGTCCGACACCGCGCCGATAGTTTTAAGCAACCCCCAGAATGTGCCGAGCAGACCGAGGAAGATCAGCAGGCCGGTCATGTAGCGGGACAGTTCGCGACCTTCGTCGAGGCGGGACGAAATCCCATCCAGCAAGCTGCGCATCGCCGTGGCGGACAGGGTCATTCGGCGCTGGCTTCCATCGCCCTCCCGCCCCGCAAGCATGCTGGCCATCGGCGCCAGAAGCTTGGGGCGGCGGACCGTCGCTAGCCGTGCGCGGGCGTGTTGATAGGTGTTGAGCCAGGTGACCTCGGTGGTCAGACGCAGCACCTGGAGCAGGTTCCAGCCGACGCCGAACAGCAGCACCCCCAGGATCAGGCCGTTGAGTTCGGGATTATGCTCGAAGATCGGAAGAAGTATGGGCAGCAAGTAAGCGCCCAAACCGCCGACCAGCCCGAGAAATAGAACTATGCGGACCAGAAAGACGGTGGGTCGGGTCATGGTGCTGTTCCCGCAGATGTAACGATATCGACCCGATCCGGCGGCCCATCGCCGGCTTGATTGCCCAGCGCGCGCACCGTAATTTTTCGCGATGGCACGCTGTTGTTTTGCAGCACTGTGCGCACCGCAATCGCCCGAGCCAGCGAGAGCCGTCGCGCGGAGGATGGGTCGTCGGGCTTGCCGGACGCAAAAGCCACGACGCTGAACGTCGATGTGCCGGCGGCATAGCCAGCCTCGATCAGTCCTTCGATCGCCGCGATGCCGTCTTTTCCGAGCTCGGATTGGTCCGGGGTAAAGGGGATGCGGACGCTTGGCGCGGGTTTTGGCGCCTCGGCGATCGCAGGTGGCGGGGCGGGCGCGACCGGCCCCGTGGCGGGTGGCGCGACCGGCAATGCCACGGCCGCCGCGGGCATGGGTGTTTCGGGGCGGGCTGCCGGAACCGTCACGACGGGTGCGACGACGGGTGCGGCAATGGGTGTAGCGACTTTGGGGCGGGGTGCCGGTCGCGCAGTCGGTGGCACCATTTTGCCCGCCGGAAGCCCGTCGAGAGCGTGCAGGTCTACTGTCACCTGCGCCCCGGCGGACGACGCGACACTGAGGGTGGCGGCGATGAGTAGGGAGAGCTTGCGCATGCAAGCGTATCCTAACCCATTGCGCCCAGTGGCTTCAATCGACCGGCGGCAAAGAAATCTTCTCGTGCCCATAGAAGCCCGCCGCCGGATGCATGCGATCAATAGGTCTGAAACATCGCGGTTATGGCGGCGGGGTCGCTGGACCGGGTCAGCGCCAAGGTCAGCAAGATGCGGGCCTTCTGCGGATTGAGGTTGTCCGCCACCACAAATCCGTTTTCTTTGTGTTTCGAGCCGTAGAACACCCGGCCCGATCCGGCCCGCGTGCTTTGTACCACGACAACGCCTTGCGCTCGGGCTTCTTTGAGCGCGGCGGTCTCGTCCGGCGATGTGCCGCCGGGCGCAAATCCTGCCGACACGATGCCCTTGGCCCCCGCCGCCACGAAAGCCCGCACGGCGGCGCCATCGCAGCCGGCATAAGCGTAGGCGATGTCGACGCGGGGCAAGGTGGCAACGGTGGAAATATCGAACTCGGTGTCGGGCGCACAGCGGCGCAGCGGGCGGCGGTAGAACGCGATTGCATCCCCATCGGCATGCCCCAGCACCCCGAAATCGGGGGAGCGAAAGGTCTGCATGCGCAAGGTGGAGGTCTTCGTTGCCTCCCGCGCCGATTGGATTTCGTCGTTCAGCAGCACCAGCACGCCCATGCCGCGTGCTTCTGGGCTGGCGGCGACGCGAATGGCGTTGACCAGATTCATGCCGGCATCCGACGACAACGCGCTGGACGGGCGCTGGGAGCCGACAACCACCACGGGCACCGGCACTTTCACCGTTAGATTGAGGAAATACGCCGTTTCCTCCAGCGTCGCGGTGCCGTGGCCGATGACGATCCCGGCGATGTCGGGATGGTCCGCTACGGTCTTGCTGCATAAAGCTGCCAGCGCCTGCCAATCGGCGAAGCCGATGGCGGTGGAGGCGAAGTTACGATAGCGAACCGCGATAACGTCTGCGACCAGCGCCGTTTGCGGCCAATGCGCCAGGATCTGGTCCGCGTGCATGACGTTTCCGGCGCTGCCGTAATCCTGGATGTCCAGCGGGCCGCGCCCGAGCGAGGCGATGGTGCCGCCAGTGCCGATGAAGGCGACTTTGGGGAGGCTCATGATAGAACTCCGGGACGCAAAGCGTGAAAATCGGTGTCGCGCTGGTAGGCGTCGGCGACGCGCAGGATGCGGGCCTCGGCAAAGGGACGGCCGGCGATTTGCAGGCCGATCGGGCAGCCGTTCGGATCGAATCCGCAATTCACGCTGACCGCCGGCAGACCCAAGTAGTTGAACGGCCGCGTGTTGATCGATACCGCTAGGAATTTGTACTCGGTGCCGGGTGGCCCATGGTCGATGTCGGTTTCTTCTAGCGTTGGCAGGCAAGTCGGGATGGTCGGCGTGACCAGCACGTCGACGGCGGAAAAAACTTCGGCGGCGAAGGCACGCAGGATCGGGCCTCGGCGGCTTAGGGATTCCACGTAGTACGGGGCCGGAATCGCGTAGCCGGGAAACATGCGGGACGAAATATGCTGGCCATAGGCTTGCGGGTCGTCGCGCATCCATTGGGCGTGGATGGTGGCGGCCTCGACGCGGGACACGATGCTGCCGTAGGTCGCGACGGCATCCATCAGCGGAAGGGTCATGCGCACGATAATGGCGCCGCGCGCAGCCAGCACGTTCAGCGCGGCTTCGATGGCCGCCATAACTGGGGCATCGACGCCATCGAGGAAGAAGGTGCTAGGCACGCCGATGCGCAATCCCCGAATATCGCCGGTCAGCGCGGCTTCGTAGTCCGGCACCGGTTCGCGGGACGACGTGGGGTCCATCGGATCGTAGCCGGCGATAACGGACAAAATACGGGCGCAATCGCGGGCGGTGCGGCAGAGCGGGCCGACATTGTCGTGGCTGAACGACAGCGGCATGGCGCCGTAGCGCGATACGCGGGATTGCGTGGCCTTGATGCCGGTCACCCCGCAGGCGGCGGCGGGCAAACGGATCGAGCCGCCGGTGTCCGACCCCAGCGCGGCATAGGTCATCCGAGCGGATACCGCTGCGCCGGACCCGGACGACGAGCCGCCGGTGATGTACGGCAGGTTCCAGGGATTGTGGCAGTCGCCGAATGTCTTGTTGTGGCCGGTCGGGTTCTGCGCGAACTCGGCCATGTTCAGGCCGCCGAACACATAGGCACCCTGTTCGGCCATGCGTGCCACGGCGGTGCCGGTGATCGCCGGGCGCCAGTCGCGCCGCAAGGCGGACCCGGCGGTGCTGAGGCGACCTGTCTGATAATACATGTCCTTATGCGCCATCGGCACGCCGTGCAGCAGTCCCAACGGCTTCCTATCCGCCACCGCGCGATCGGCGGCTTTCGCGTCCGCCTCGGCTTGTTCGCGCTCCAGCCAGATGGTCGCGTTCAGCGCCGGATTGGCCTTGTCGATATTGGCCCAGCAGGCGTCCAGCAATGCGCGAGATGTCGCCTGTCCGCTGCGAACCGCGTCGGCGGCCTCGACCAAAGTGAGGTCGGCGAGGTCGGTCATACCCCCGTCTCCTTCGTTGCTTGCAGGGCGGCTTCGAACGACGATGGCTCGTCCTCGAACACCATCGTGCCGCGCAATTTTTCGAACGCGGCGATTGTGTGCGTCAGGTCGGCAACCATGCGGCGGCCGGGATCGTTGGGTGGGGAGACGCTGAACCATCGGGCGATCGCTGCCTCGGTCGCGGTGGGGAAATCGTCCATGCCGGCCTATCTCCTAAATGCTGCACTGCAATAGGACACTGTTTCCGCCGTGCTGGTCAAACCCTGCGGCCCGAGTCATACTTCGCCGCAGATTTGGGGATGGAGAGAGACCGTGCCGGCCGAAAAACAAGCTTATCGCGATGCCATGGCGCGCCTCGGCGCGGCGGTGAATGTAATCACCACGGACGGTCCCGGCGGGAAGGCCGGCTTTACCGCCTCGGCCGTGACCAGCGTCACCGATACGCCGCCTACGCTGCTCGTATGCGTGAATCGTTCGAACGATTCTTACCCGGCATTCATGCAGAACCAAGTACTGTGCGTGAACACGCTGACCCCGGCGCAGGAAATCCTTTCGCCGATGTTCGCCGGCATGACCAAACACGCCGATCACGAACGTTTCGACGACCACACCTGGCACACGCTGGAAACCGGCGCCCCCGTGTTGGACGAAGCCGTGGCCGCCTTCGATTGCCGCGTCACCCAAATCGTCCCGTCCGGCACCCACGACGTCTTCTTTTGCTCGGTCGAAGCGGTCCGTAACGGCCCCTTCCACGAGGGCCTGATCTATTACGGCCGGGGGTACCACAAGGTCTCGGTCGGCTGAGACCTTCGGATACACAATACTAAAAATTAACAAGCTACTGGCACGATTCGGACACAATCGGGCGTCAGGCTCCTTCCTACCGGCGGAGACACCCTCCGTCGGGACGAAATGGGAAGGCGCCAGCCATGTGCACGAACACGGATTACGGGCTGACAATGGACGGATTGCTGAGCGATCCGCTGATCCAAATGATGATGCGCAGCGACGGCGTCACCCACCAGGCACATGCCGATTTGTGGGAGCGTGCGCGCGAAGCCACGGTCGCCCAATTCGCGATGCAACACGCCTGGTGTCCGGCCGAGGCCGCGCGTTAACGGCCGCTTCCGTCGTCGCGGAAGTCGATTTCTTCCCGACGATACCAAAGAATAACGCAAATCCCGGCACCGCAGAATAGAACCGCGCGCAAAATGGCAAAATCCAGCGCGTGGTTCATTGCGGTGAAATCCAACGAATCGCTATCGCGGAAATAGCCATAGATTGCACTGACGATACCGAATGCGATGAGAAGCCCGCCATTGAACAGACCTTTTTTCCGCCGCTTTGCTGCTTCGTCGTTCATCGCCGTTTTCCCATCGGTTATCGTTATTCGATGCATCATGGCTCGACAATTGCAAGGTTGATCCCTCGCGCTGCCGTCGCTAAATGCGGCGGATGGCAAACCGACCTATTCCTTCCTCCGATGTTCCCCTCATGCCGATCCTGATCGCGCCGCATGCGCGGCTGAAAGCCAAGGCGCGCGCGGTTGCCAAGGGCGACGACGACGCCGTGCGTGCGATTATCCCGCGCATGTTCGCCACCATGTACACCGCCCCCGGAATCGGGTTGGCCGCGCCGCAGGTGGACCTCGGTCTGCGGATGCTGGTGATCGACCTCATGCCGAACGACAAGCCGGCTCCGATCGTTATGATCAACCCCGAAATCCTGGCTTCGAGTGACGAGATGGCGACGCGGGAAGAAGGTTGCCTATCGCTGCCAGGCATGTACGCCGACGTGATCCGCCCAGCGCGGGTGAAGGTGCGTTACATGGACGAAACCGGCGCCCGGAAAGAGCTAGAGGCCGCAGATCTGCTATCCGCTTGCGTCCAGCACGAGATCGACCATCTGGACGGGATACTCTTCGTCGACCATTTGTCGATCTTGAAGCGCAACATGATTATGCGCAAGCTGGCCAAGGAACAAAAGCTGAAGAAATGACCGCCATGCGCGTCGTCTTCATGGGCACCCCGGATTTCGCCGTCCCAGCACTGCAAGCCTTGGTTGGGGCAGGGCACGATGTCGTGGCCGTGTACTGCCAACCGCCGCGACCGTCGGGCCGAGGCCAATCCGTGCGCAAATGCCCGGTCCACACCGCCGCCGATGCATTGGGGATCGAGGTCCGTACGCCGGGCCGGCTACGCAACGACGCCGACGCGCAAGCGGTGTTTGCGGCCCTGAATGCCGATGTCGCGGTCGTCGCCGCGTATGGGTCGATCTTGCCGCAAACGATGCTGGATGCGCCGCGTCTCGGATGTCTGAACATTCACGCCAGCCTGCTGCCGCGCTGGCGCGGGGCCGGACCGATTCAAGCCTCGATTCTGGCGGGCGATGCGGAAACCGGCGTGACGATTATGCAGATGGAGGCGGGGCTCGACACCGGCCCCATGTTGCTGCGCGAATCCGTCCCGATCGGTCCGACAACCACGGCCGCCGCACTGCACGATGTGCTGGCCGCATTGGGCGGGCGGTCGATCCTGCGCGTGCTTGCCGACCGTCCCGAACCGACACCGCAACCGACGGAAGGCGTCACTTATGCGCCGAAGCTGGAGCGGGAGCACGGGCGCCTGGATTGGACGGCGGATGTGATCGAACTCGACCGACGCGTGCGGGCGTTCGATCCTTGGCCCGGAACTTTCACGGCGCTGGACGGGGTCGTGCTGAAAGTGCTCGCCGCCATGGTGGCTGACGGCGCTGGCCCGCCCGGTGCGGTGTTGGATAACGCGTTGACGGTGGCCTGCGGGCACGGCGCGCTGCGCCTGACCCGCGTTCAGGCCCCCGGCCGAGCGGCGATGGATGCGGCGGCCTTCTTGCGCGGGCGCGCGGTGCCGGTGGGCACGGTGCTGGGGGCATGACCCGCTGGGCGCTGAAACTCGAATACAATGGCGGCGCCTTCGTCGGCTGGCAGCGCCAGGATTCCGGCCTCTCGCTGCAAGAAGTGTTGGAAAAAGCGGCTTCCAATCTTAACAACGGCGCTCCGGTTTCCAGCATCGTCGCCGGCCGCACCGATTCCGGGGTGCATGC
>Ga0194048_10000937_pt1 | contig 14425 bp, 14 predicted proteins | sample JunL225m_MetaG_FD_161685 | JGI IMG/M metagenome (GOLD analysis project Ga0194048, IMG submission 161685) | Anoxic zone freshwater microbial communities from boreal shield lake in IISD Experimental Lakes Area, Ontario, Canada - Jun2016-L222-5m | ecosystem: Environmental > Aquatic > Freshwater >...
CTCGGCGTCCATGTGACTGACGATGCCGACGCTCTCGTCCACTTGAGCCCCGACGACTTTGCGATGACGGCCGCGGGCCTGATCTGGACCGGTGTCGATGACCCCGCTTCGCGCGTGTCGCTACGCAGCTCGGGCAATCAGGCCGTCACGATCATCGACAGCGAGTCGGGCGCAGTGCTCGGCGACGTCGAGCAAGACCGCGCTCCCCTCACCGTGCACCCGGGCGCCGTTCACCTCAACTTTGGTGAGCGCTACCTCGTCACCGAGCTCGATTTGGAACACGGCCAGGCCATCGTCGAGCCGTTTCGCGGCGATTGGTTTACCGTCGCGCGCGCCGAATCGCAGATTCGCCTACTCGACTCCGAACGCGACGATTGGCTCGGCAATTGGCGCGTCCATCTCGGCGAGGCGGAGGTGACGACCCAGGTCGTCGCGTTTCAACGTCGCCGCGTTGACGACCTCTCCGTGATCGACCAACGCCCGCTCGACCTGCCCCCGCGCGAATACCGCACGGCTGCCCTTTGGTGTGTGCGCCCACCAACCGACGACGAGCCGTCGCTCGGAGGCCTCCACGCGATCGAGCACCTGCTCGCCGCCGCCCTGCCGCTCGCCGTCCCCTGCGACAGTGGCGATCTCGCCGGCCTCTCGCTGCAACTCCACCCCGACACGAGCCTGCCAACGATCATCCTGCACGAAACGCGCGCGGGTGGCGCGGGCATTCTGCGCACCGCCTTCGCCGCACTACCCCGCATCGCCGAAGCCGCGCAGTCGATCGTCACCGACTGTCCATGCGAGTCGGGTTGCCCGGCCTGCATTCAGAGCTTCGGCTGTCCGAGCCTCAACGAGCCGCTCGACAAGCGCATGGCGCTTGTGCTGCTCGGCGAGCTTGTGAGCCAAACAGGCCAATTACGTTAAGCCGAAGGGCTACCAAGCTCCAGCCCACGACTCACGTCGTGGGTCGGCCCAGGCCGAAACGAGCCCTGTGGTGAGGTTGATCTCGGAGGCGCAGATGCTGCCGAAGAGGCCGTCGCCAGGCTCCTCATCGACGACCTCGTGGCCGAGGTCGATCAAGGCCGCGCGCAGTGTGGGATCAATGTCGTTTTCGACGTGGAGGCGGTCGTCGACAACGCGCCAGCGCGGTCGCTCGGTGGCGACCGTCATGTCGGCACCCTCGTCGAGGTGCGCGAGAACGACCTGCAGAAGTGCCTGCACCTGGCCATCGGCGCTCGGCGTCGAGATACCGACGATGCGCTGGCCGGCGATGATCATCGCCGGGGCAAGAGTGTGGACCGGTCGCTTGCTACCAGCGGCCGCATTGGGCGACTCGGGATCGCGCGAGAACGAGAGCAGGCGATCGTTGACGAAGAAGCCGCCCTCCGCCACCCACGTTGCGCAGCCAAACGAGTCGAAGACGCTGATCAGCATCGAGACGACATTGCCCTCGCGATCGGCGACCGTCACCGACGTCGTGTGGTTGTAGCCCTTGGCGTGGTCGACACGGCTGGCGCGGTCGGAGATCGGAATCGAGTCGGCGAGCGCCATCAGCTCGGCGTCGGCACCGTCTTGGGTGATGCGATCGCGGTAGGCGAACGCGCCCGTCATCGCCTCGACGGCACGGTGATGTGCGACCGGCGAGCCGTCGGAGGCGGGCTCGGCCGAGAGGCGCCGCAGCGCCATCGTCAGCAGCATCGCCTGCGAGGAAGGTGGCTGGGCCAGCACGGTTACGCCGCGATAGTCGGTGGCAACCGGCGGGCGTATCACGCTCTGATGCGTCGAGAGGTCCTCAAGCGACATCGCGCCACCCTCGCGGGCCATCGCACCCACAATCGCCTCGGCGATCGGACCGTTGTAGAACGCGTCGGCACCGCCGTCAATGATGGTCTGAATCGTCGCGGCGGTCTGGGGCAGCCGGACGATCGTGCCGGCGCCGGTGTCGCGTGCGCGCACCCACGGGGAATCGTCTGCGCCGCCGCGCGTGAGGCGATCGACATAGGCGCGCAGTGCGTCCTCGGTATCGCGCGTCATTGGCACACCATCGCGGGCTAGCTCGAGCGCGGGTGCAAAAACCTCTGCTCGGGGGAGCCTGCCGGCCTGCTCGACGAGATCACAGACGCCGCGCACGAAGCCCGGGACTGCAGCAACCTGGGCACCATCCTTCGGTAACGGCAGCTGGATCCCGGCCGGCGCCTTGCCGACACCATTGATCGCCGTCGTCGTGCCATCCGCCTTCCGGATGATGCAAAGCAGGTCGCCGCCGAGGCCACAGGCGTCAGGCAGAACGACCGCGAGCGCTGCCGCTGCAGCCGCCGCAGCGTCCGCCGCATTGCCACCCGCCGCGCCCACGCGCAACGCAGCCTGGACCGCGAGGGGATGGCCACAGGAGACAGCAAGGTGTTGGCCCTCGATGCGAGGACGGGGCAGACGCGTAGGCATGAAGCGAGTATGCCGCAGCAACGACTCGTCTGCTACCGTCGGTATCGAAGGGCAGGGGAAGTCCGGTGCGAATCCGGCACGGTCCCGCCGCTGTAAGGAACGTCCGATCGTCTCGGTGCACGCACCGGTCACTGGTTCTTCGGAACTGGGAAGGCAATGGCAATCGGCCTCAGAGAAATCTGAGGAAGTGCGTTTCGAGTCAGAACACCCGCCTTCCCCCAAGCCACCAGGCCTTGGGGACCTCGAGAGAAGGATCAAGATCATGCGCACGAGGACCATCCTCGCGGCCGCCGCATTCGCGGTTGCCATCATCGTCCCCGCCACAGCCAGCGCCGCCACCCTGCGTGTCGTGTCCGGCGGCCAGAACGTCTTCGGGGCCACGGCCACCGACGTCACAAGCGCGCGCGCCTACGTGGACTCAAAGGGCAAGCGGCACGTGCTTAAGGCCGATTCCGCCATGGGCCAGGTCGTCGCGACAGGCCTCCCGTACACGGCCGTCTACGACGCCTCGTATAACGCCGCGTACCTGACCCGCATCGTCGGCACGTCGGCATCCGCGTCCGGCTACTGGGCGTTCTTCATCAACGGCGTGCTGTCAATGACCGGCGCCACCGATGCCACGCTGAAGGCGTCGGATGAGGTTGTCTGGCTCGTCGACAGCGACTACTCCGCGAAGAACGGGCCGTTCACCTACGACCTCGATGCCAAGACCAACGCCAACGGCACCGTCACGTTCAGCGCCACGCGGATCGGCGGGCCCAAGGCGATCGTTGCCGGTGGTGCCCCCCTGCAGATCAATGGCGCCAAGATCGGCAACCTCGCCGCTGACGGCACCCTGACCATCACGCCGGTCGGCGCCTGGACGGCGCAAATCCCGGCCAAGGGACGGATCGCGGCGTCCGAGACGCTCGCGGGTTAGCGAGTGCTGCGGGCCCTCCCCGCACTCCTACTGGTCGCGGCAACTGTCGCGGCCTGTGGCACATCGAAATCGGCACCACCGGCGGCTAGTTCGCCGGGGGTGCCGATCGCTGTCACAGCCGATTGGGGAACTGTCGCGATTGCAGACGGCGCCGGCACACCCGGCAGTGTCGTCTCGGCCACTCGTGGAGTCACCAAAATTGCGACCACGTACGGCGGTCGCTACGTCTCATCGATTGGTGGCAAAGCGGGTGATGGAACCCGCGACTGGATCTTCTGGATCAACGGCATTGAGGCGAGCGTCGGTGCCGCGGACGTCAAAGTTTCGGCACAGGACAGCGTCTGGTGGGATCTCCACTCCTGGCCAGGCCGCGTCCATGTGCCAGCCGTGATTGCAAGTTGGCCAATGCCACTCACCCGCGGCATCACCGGCCAGTCCCCTCCGGTTACGGCCGACGCACCCCTTGCCACTGGTCTCCGCAAAGCCGGCGCGACGGTCACGCTCCCCGCAGCGACAAGCGGCCCCCGAGCGCTCGTCGGCGGCGGTGCCGTACTGCTCGAGCGCGATCCTACGTGGCGCGCGGCTGTTGCCAACCCAACCGCCGCTGGTCTGACCGCCTGGGTCGATCGCAGAGGTCGTGTCCGCGTGTGGGACGCACAGGCTCAAAAGGCTCGGCGCGTGCCAGGTGCCGTGGCAGTGATCGTCGCCACCACCGACGGGTTTGGAGCGAGCGATCCACCCGTCGTTGTGGTCGTGGGTGTCACGCCCGAGACCGCCATGGCCGCGGCCCAGTACCTCGTCCAACACCCCGAAATCACGCGCCACACCACCGCGCTGTGCCTCGGACCCGACAACCAGATCGCCTGCGTTGGTGGAGTCGGACTGGTCCAGTGAAGGCGCCCGTCCCCCCGCTGCTCTGTGCGCTCGCGCTGATCGTAATTGCTCTCGCCACGTCGCAGCCACTTGTCGTGGCGGCCGCGTTGCTTGGCGCACTGGCGCTGCACCACGCAGCACCGCCACCCCATCGGCTGATGCTGCGGATCGCCTTGATCTCGGGCCTCTTTATCGCCGTGCTCAATCCGTTTGTGGCCGTCGAAGGCGACCACGTGCTGTTTGCGGGCCCGAGCTTTTGGCTGATCGACTTCGAGATCACCAGCGAGGAGATCCTGTACGGACTCGTCGCCGGCGCCCGCCTCGCCACCGCGATCCTGGCGACCTCGGCCTTTCTGCGCCTCGCCGACCCCGACCGCACGCAGGCGCTCGCCAGTCGGGTCGTGCCTCGCTCGGCACTGACCGTCGCGCTCTCCGCTCGTCTGGCACCAACGCTCCGCCGCGACGCCAGCGGCCTGCGCGAAACGCTGCGCCTGCGCGGTACCGGCGCCGAGCGCGGCCGTCGCGCGGCAATTCGGCAGGGTACTCGCCTGATCGAGCCGCTCGTGGCGTCGAGCCTTGAGCGCGGCATTGATATCTCGGAGGCGATGGTGGCTCGCGGATATGGTGCAGGCCGTCTGACCCGGCTGCCCGAGGCACCCCTCAGGCGTGACGAACAGGTGGCGTTGCTCTGCGGTGTGGTCGGGCTACTCGTTGCCGTCGTACTGCTTGTTGGTTTCGCGCCTTACGAGATTTATCCCATCGCCGACCCAATCGCATCGAGCATCGCATTCACCTTGGCCGGACTGACACTCCTGGTGAGCGTCGTGGCCGCTGGCTCCCTGAGGACCCGCTCGTGACGGCGATCGTTACCCACGATCTGCGTTTTCGATACGCCTCCGACGCGCCCTGGTCGGTCGCTGGCGCGAGCCTCGAGGTCAAACCGGGCGAGATTGTCCTGCTCGAAGGCGAGTCGGGCAGCGGCAAATCGACGCTCCTGCGTGTTCTGGCCGGCCTCGCGCCCGCCTTTCATGGCGGTGAGGCTGCTGGCGAAGGCCTGATCGCCGGCGTCGACCTGCGCACCGCTCAGCCCGCCGAAATCGCACAACGCGCGGGCTTTCTGTTTCAAGACCCCGAAACGCAGGTGGTGATGGCCGAGCCACTGCGCGATGTCGCCTTTAGCCTGCAATGCCACGGGGCGCCGGCCGAGACGATCCTCGCCTCTGCCCGGACCGCGCTCGAGCGCATCAATGCTGATCACCTGATCGGCCGGCGCATCGACCAGCTGTCGGCAGGCGAGCGCCAACGCGTGGCCCTCGCCGCGGTACTCGCACCAGAACCGGCAGTGCTGCTGCTCGATGAGCCGACCGCGCAGCTTGACGACGACACCGCCTGCGAGCTCGTCGGCGAGCTGCGCCGCCTTGCCGACCTTGGCCTGGCGATCGTGATCGCCGAGCACCGCCACGATCGCGTCGGACACCTGACCGATCGTGTGATCGGCCTGCGGCATGGTTCTCTCGTGTCGCCGAAGGCGACGGTTCCGCTGACGCCTTTAACGCCCGCGAAATCTCCAACGGGACCCCCGCTCGTAACGCTCGACAGCCTCACCGCGCAGCGTGGCGACCGCATCGTCGTCCGCAACGCCACCGCCTCCCTGCAACCGGGGCAGGTAGCGGCACTGCTCGGCCCCAACGGTGGTGGCAAGAGCACGCTGCTCCGCACGCTCGCTGGGCTCGAGCCCACCCCTAGCGGTCGCCTGCTCGTCGACGGCCGCGATCTCACTCCAGTGGGTACCGAGTCGCGTGTGCCGCTCGTCGCCTTCGTGCCCCAAGACCCGGGCCGCACGCTGCTCTGTGACACCGTGCGAGACGAGGTCCTGCTCGGGCCACGCACGCTCGGGTGCGACCTGGCTGTCGCCGAGCAGATGCTTGCTGCTCTGGACCTTGTCCACCTCGCGGATCGTAATCCCCGGGATTGCTCTGTCGGTGAGCGAGAGCGGGTCGCCATTGCAGCGGCGTTCGCGCTCTCTCCCCAGCTGCTCCTGTTGGATGAGCCCACACGTGGGATGGACCTCGCGCATCGCGCCACGCTGGTGCGGCTCGTACGCGAGCACGCGGCACGAGGTGGCTGTGCAATCGTGGCCACCCACGACCTCGACCTTGCCCGAGCATGTGCAGATTGCCGTTGGCTGCTCGTGGATGGCCAGCTTGAGACGGCCGGGGAGACGCCATGAGCATCAGTGCCATCGTCTCCCTCGGCGGGCTGCTCGTACTGCTGCTCGGGCTGGTCTTCTACGAGCGTGGTCGCGGTGGGGCGCGCGAACTAGGGCTCGTCGCGGTTCTGATCGCCGCCGCCACCGCCGGCCGCATCGCCTTTGCCGCAATCCCCAGCGCTCAGCCGGTGACGGCGATCGCAATCGTGACGGGCGTTGCTCTCGGCCCCCGCGCCGGAGCAGCGGTTGGCGCTGGTGCGGCGCTCCTGTCGAACACGTTTCTTGGGCAAGGCCCGTGGACGCCATGGCAGATGCTGCTCTGGGGTCTAGCCGGAGCCAGCGGCGGCTTGCTCGCACCAGCGCTGCGCCGCAGCCGTTGGGCACTGATGCTGCTTGGGGCAATCTGGGGCCTCGCCTTTGGCGCCGGCATGGACATCTGGCAGCTCGCCTCGTTTGGACCCGCACTGACGCTGTCGGCATTCATCGCCGTCCACGCACGAGCAGTACCGTTTGACATCGTGCACGCCACAACCAACGTGATCCTGCTCGGCGTCGCCGGTCTCCCCCTGATCGGCCTCTTGGAACGCAGCGCCCAACGCGTGCGCGGACGCTGGCTCAGTCCAGAGGAGGCGAAACGATGATGCGTTCCCTCCTGCTTGGCCTACTTGCACTGCTGGTCGTTGGGGTTCCGGCACAGGCAGCGAGCCTTTCCTCGACCGGCTCGTTTCTGGCTTCCAGCCTCGATGCCAACGGTTGCGCGCGCGAATCCGGCGCGGGCGCAAGCGTCAACCTCACCTCATGGGCCGCGCTTGGACTCGTTGCGAGTGGTCGCTCGGCCGGCTCCGCCGCGTCCTGCATCGAGCGGCACTCTAAGGCCCTCACCTCGACCACCGACATCGAGCTCGCCGTCCTTGCGCTCGCTGCCGCCGGTCGCAATCCGGGCAATGCCAACGGACATAATCTCGTCCAGGCTATTCAAGGCTCGCTGAAGAACGCTCGAATCGGCAGCCTTGTGGCCTCGAACCAATTTGGGATTCTCGCCCTCAAGGCCGCCGGAGCGGCGATCCCCGCAGCTGCCAAGAGCACCTTGCTAGCGGACCAGAATCGCGATGGTAGCTGGCCCGTCGCACCCGGCAGCGATGGCGATTCGAATCTGACGGCATCGGGCATCATGGCTGCGGTTGCAGCTGGCATGGCTCCGAACACCACCGTGATCGTGCGCGCCGTCGCGTCCCTCAAGCGGTTTCGTAGCCAAGGCGGCTACGCGCTGACGGTCGGCTCGCCCCCCGACGCACAGTCGACTGCCTGGGTCCTGCAGGGGCTCGCGGCCGCCGGCAAGCGCGATCGGGCCGCCGAGGCGTATCTGGCCTCACTCCAACGATCGAACGGTGCAGTCGCCTACCAGCGTGGACTTGTGATCACACCCGTCTGGGTTACCGCTCAGGCAGCGCTTGGGCTGGCGCGGAAACCACTGCCCCTCCACCCCTAGGCTCCGAAAAGGCCTAGAAGTCTTGGTTGGTCGGCTCGTCGGCCACGCCCCACACGCCCATCGCACGGAACTTGGCGCGGCGCATTGCGCGGCGTTGGGCCGGTGGAATCGCCTCGGCCTCGGCCAGCGATTGCCGCAACGCCGTATCGAGCAGTCGGGCCGAGGCGTCGAGGTCGGTGTGAGCGCCACCGCTCGGCTCGTCCACAATCGTGTCGATCACGCCGAGATCGAGGCAGGCGCGAGCCGTCGGACGAAAGGCGAAGGCCGCCTTCTTGGCCTGTCCGGCATCCTTCCAGAGAATCGCGGCGCAGCCCTCGGGCGAAATCACCGAGTAGATCGCGTTCTCCTGCATCTGCACGCGATCGGCCACCGCAATCGCCAGGGCACCACCCGAGCCGCCCTCGCCGATCACCGTTGACACGACCGGGACGCTGGCCTGACAGAACGCGAGCACCGAGCGGGCGATCATCCCAGCCTGCCCACGCTCCTCGGCATTGACGCCTGGGTAGGCACCCGGCGTGTCCACGAAGGTGAGGATCGGATAGCCAAAGCGCTCGGCCAGCTCGACGGCACGGATCGCCTTGCGATACCCCTCCGGGTGCGGCATGCCGAACATGCGCCGCGTGCGCTCGGCCAGATCGCGCCCCTTCTGATGCCCGATCGCCACCACCGTCTGGCCGTGGTACCGCGCCAGCATGGTGATCAGCGCCTCGTCGTCCGAGAAGGCGCGGTCGCCGCGCAACTCGAAGGCGTCGCTAAACAGCCGCTCGGCATAGTCAAGCGTGTACGGGCGATCGGGGTGACGGGCCAGCTGGACCGCATCCCAAATCTGCGATTCCTCGGCACGCGCCTCAAAGCGCTTGCGCAGGCGGCGAACTTCGTCGGAGACCCTAACCACGTTTTCGCCCCAATCCAAACATGCCGAGCACGCGATCGACCGGGTTTTCGTCCGTACCTGCTGGCGGGAGTGGCTCGTTGTCGCCCGTCGGCTCGTCCTCAGCCGGCGAGAACAGCATCAACAGCTTGGCCAGTTCGCCGCGCAACTCGCGGCGCGGCACGACGGCATCCAGCTGGCCGAGGCGCAGGTTCGACTCGGAGCGACCAAAATCGGGAGCGGTCTTCTCGCCCGTCGTCTGCTCGACCACGCGCGGGCCCGCGAACGACAGCAGTGCGCCCGGCTCGGCAACAACGACGTCGCCCAGCGACGCGAACGACGCAATCACACCACCCGTAGTTGGGTGAGCCAGCACCGAGATATACGGCACGCCGACCTCGCGCAGGCTGTCGACCGCGCCAACGGTCTTGGCCATCTGCATCAGGGCGAGGATGTTCTCCTGCATGCGCGCGCCACCCGAGGCTGTGACGCTGATCAACGGAATCCGGCGGGCCACGGCGAGATCGGCGGCGAGGCAGAAGCGCTCGCCCATCACGCTGCCCATCGAGCCGCCCATGAAGGCGAAGTCCATCACGGCAACGGCAGCAGGGCGTCCGACAATCTGGCCGCTACCCGCCACCAGCGAGTCGCCGAGCCCCGTCGCCAGCTCGGCATCGAGCAGACGATCTGTGTACGGCTTGAGGTCAACGAAGGCGAGTGGGTCGGCCGCACGCAGCTCGCTGCCAATTTCGACAAACGAACCGGGGTCGAGCATCTGCTCGATGCGCTCCATCGCGCCAACGGCAAAGTGGTGTCCACACTGGGCGCAGACGCGCAGCGAATGACGCAGCTCGTCGTCCCGAAAATGAGATCGGCAGCTGGGACAGGTATTTGGGTGACGGCGGCCGCCACCCTCGTCGCCCGAGGGCCGCTCAACATTGACCTCGATCGGCGTCACAGGTCGCGCTGCTCCTTAAACCGCTCGACCACGAGCGACGCGTTGTGGCCGCCGAAGCCGAAGCCGTTCGAGAGAGCGATATCGGTGGTCTGCTCGCGCATCACATTCGGAACATAATCCAGATCGCAGTCCGGATCGGCGTGATGCAGATTGATCGTCGGAGGCAGGTAGCCACCCTGGATCGCCAGGACGCAAATGGCAGCCTCAGTCGCACCCGTGGCACCGAGTAGATGGCCCGTCATCGACTTCGTCGACGAAACGGGGATCTGATGCGCGCGCTCGCCAAAGACCTTCTTGAGCACGCGCGTCTCGGCGGCATCGCCGATCGGCGTGGAGGTGCCATGCGCGTTGATGTACTGAATGTCCTCGATCGTGCGCCCAGCGTCGGCAATCGCGTTGCGCAGCGCGCGGGCAGGGTTCTCGCCCGTCGGATCTGGCTCGGTGACGTTGTGGGCGTCCGACGACAGGCCGTAGCCCGTCACCTCTGCCAAGATCGTGGCGCCGCGGCTCAAGGCGTGCTCGAGCTCTTCGAGCACCAAGACCGTCGCACCCTCGCCCAGCACGATGCCATCGCGCGTTGCGTCGAACGGGCGACTCGCGCCCTCGGGATCGTCGTTCCGCGTCGAGCAGGCACGGATGCCGTGGAAGCCGCCGACGCCGACGGGCGTCAGACCGCACTCCGAGCCGCCAGCCAACATCGCGTCGGCCATACCTGCACGGATGTACATCACCGCGTCGCCAATCGCCATCGAAGACGCTGCGCAGGCAGTGCTCGAGGCGGCCAATGGTCCGCGCGTGCCGAACTCCATCGAGACGTAGCCAGCCGCCATGTTCGGGATGATCCCGGGCGTCCAAAAGGGCGAGAAGCGCTCAATGCCTCGCTCAAAGTAGTGCTCGTGCGCGGCCTGCTGCATGTCCATCCCACCGATGCCGCTGGCAATCGATGCGCCGATGCGGTCGCCCTCGGCCGGGATGTCGAGCCCCGAGGCCTCAACGGCCTCGCGCGCTGCACCCACAGCAAGGTGGATGTAGCGGCTCGTGCGTCGCGCGGCCTTGCGTTCCATCACGGTCTCGGGATCGAAGCCCTTGACCTCGCAGCCGATCTTGACCGGACTGTCCGAGACATCGAACGTCGTGATCGGCCCACCACCGGGCTTGCCGACGCGCAGCGCGGCATCGAACTCCGCGATGCTATTGCCAATCGGGTTGACTGTCCCCATGCCGGTGATGACCACGCGTCGCATCGAGCTACATCCCTAGCCCGCCGTCGACCGACAAGATCGCGCCCGTCACGAAGGCCGCGTCGTCCGACAACAAAAAGCGCACGGTGTTGGCGATGTCTTCGGGCTCGCCCAAGCGACCAAGCGGTGTCTGCGCCAGCAAAATGCCGCGGATCTCGTCGTTGAGTACGTCGGTCAATTCGGTCGAAATATAGCCCGGCGCGACGCAGTTGACACGAATGCCACGCGAGCCCACCTCTTTGGCCAGCGCCTTCGTCAGCGCAATCACGCCACCCTTCGAAGCCGCGTAGTTCGTCTGCCCCAGGTTGCCATGCAGGCCGACGACGCTCGACATCGTGACGATGCTGCCGCGCTTCTTGCGCAGCATCTTGCGCGACGCAGCGCGTGCGACGTGGAAGGTGCCGCCGAGGTTGACGTCGATCACGCGGTCCCAATCCTCGGGCGTAATGCGCGAGATGAGGTTGTCGCGGGTGATACCCGCGTTCGCAACCAGATTCCAAAGGTCGTCTCCAAAGGCCTCTTCCGTGGCGTCGACCATCGCACCCGCAGCCTCGGGATCGCTGACGTCGCCATGGATCGCAACAGCCTCGCCTCCCGCTGCCACAATCGCAGCAACGACAGCGTCGGCAGCCTCGCGATTAGCGGTGTAGTTGACTCCAACCTTGGCGCCGGCGGCAGCCAGCTGCTGCGAGATCGCCGCGCCGATGCCACGAGAGCCACCGGTGACGAGCGTTACGCGTCCTTCAAGCGGCCGTTCAGCCATGGGGGAGCACCTCCTGTGCCTTGGCGAGCCCTTCGGGATCGCCGATCGTCACTGTCGTACAACTGCGGTCAATGCGTCGAATCAGACCGGCGAGCACTCCGCCCGGGCCCACCTCGATGAACTCGGTGACACCCTGGCTGACAAGCGACTGCACCGCCTGCGTAAAGCGTACTGGGGCTCCGAGTTGCGCCGTGAGGATGTCGACAATTGCCGATTCGTCCTCGCCCTGGCAGGTGACCGTCGAAAAGAACTTGCTGGTCGGTGCGTGGAACGTCGTCGCCTCGAGCGCGGGCCGCAGATCGTCAGCCGCTGCGGCTGTAAGCGGCGAGTGGAACGCGCCCGACACGGCTAGCTTGAGCGCTCGTCGCGCGCCGGCCTCCGTCGCAGCCTCGATGAAGGCGTCGACTGCCTCGTGCTCGCCCGACACCACGACCTGTCCCGGGCAGTTGTAGTTCGCGACCCAGACCCCGTCGATGCCATCGCAAAGCCCTTCGACCTGGGCATCCTCGAGGCCGATCACGGCGGCCATTGCGCCTGGTGTACGCGCTGCAGCAGCGGCCGTGGCCACGCCGCGTGCCTGCGTCAATCGAATCGCGTCGGCGATGCTCAGAATCCCCGAGGCGACCAGCGCCGCATACTCTCCTGCCGAGTGCCCAATCGAGACGTCCGCAGAAATTCCGGCCTCTCGAACAGCCGCCAGGCACGCCAGCGAGGCCGTCGTCAGTGCGGGTTGCGTAATCTCGGTCTGGTCGAGCAACTCCTTCGGCCCGCTACGACAGAGCTCGAGCAGGTCGGCGCCGTAGGCCGCAGAGGCCTCGACGAAGACTGCGGCCGCGGCCGGCGACACCTCGGCAAAGGCGACGCCCATGCCGACGGCCTGCGAGCCCTGTCCTGGAAAGCAAAAAGCGGTTTTCATGCGGGTTCTCCCATCCAGCGAATCAGGCACGTGCCCCACGCGAGGCCGCCGCCAAGTCCCATCATCAAAAGGCGCTGGCCCGGCTGCAAGCGGCCGGTGCGCCACGCGTAATCGAGGCAGAGCGGAATCGACGCGGATGACGTGTTGCCATAGCGGTCGAGAGTAATCACGACGCGCTCGCTCGGAAACTTGAGGCGAGCAACTCCACTCTCGATGATGCGCAGGTTGGCCTGGTGCGGCACGAACAGGTCGATGTCATCCTGCGTCCAACCACCCGCCTCGAGCACTCGCTGCGTCGAGTCGACAATCGCCTGCGTCGCGAAGCGATAGACGACGTTGCCGTTCATGCGGATGTTGCGGTCGACAGGCTCGCCGTTGCGCGAGGTCAGGTCGCCGACCAGATCGCCGCCCTTCGAGCCGTCGACGCCGAGCTCGACCACCACGTTCTCTTTGGTGGGTGCCGCGCCCGCTCGGATAATGATCGCGCCTGCGCCATCGCCAAACAGGATGCATGTGCCGCGATCGTCCCAGTCGGTAATGCCGGAGAGCACCTCGCTGCCGATCACCATCACCGTCGTCGCTAGGCCCGCATGGATCTGGGCGACCGCGTGGCCCAAGGCGTAGGCAAAGCCCGCGCAGGCCGCGAGCATGTCCACGGCACCCGCGCTATGTGCACCGATGTCGTCGGCCACGAGCGCAGAAATCGAGGGAAATGAGCGCTCGGGCGATGCCGTTGCCGTCAAGATCAAATCAATCTCCGCTGGGGCGATATCGGCGCGCTCCAGGGCCTGCCGCGCGGCGATGATCGCCAACGAGGTGACTGTCTGCCCCTCAGCAGCAATCCGGCGCTCGCGGATGCCGGTGCGCTCTTGGATCCAGGCGTCGTCGGTCTCGACGCGCAGCGAGATCTCGTCGTTCGTCACCACGCGGTCGGGAATCGCGGCCCCGACAGCGATGATCGCCAAATCCGATTCGACCGCAGCGATCACGCTGGCGGCTCCGACAAGAGTCCGAAGGTCAGGATGCCTTCGACAGCCGGCTCGTCGCCCACGGTGACGGTCGCGCGGACGCGACCAATCCGACCACGCAGCCGATCGACGTCGATCACCATGTCGAGCACGTCGCCCGGGCGCACGATGCGGCGAAAGCGGACGTCATCGATGCCTGCAAAGACGCCAAACTTGCCCTGGTGGTCGGGGTGCGTCAGCGCACAGATCGCCGCCACCTGAGCGGAGGCCTCAACCATCACGACACCCGGCACGATCGGATTACCGGGAAAGTGGCCTTGGAGAAACCACTCATCGCCGGTGATTGTCCAGCGTCCATGAGCACGAACGCCTGGCTCGAGCTCGACGATCTCGTCGACGAAAAGAAACGGATCGCGATGCGGAATGATCGCCTGAATGGCGTCTCGGTCAAGCGCGGTCATCTCCGCCTCCAGAGTTCGGTGTGCGCGTACCAGCGGTCACAGGGGTATCGTAGCCGCGTGGACTCCTCCGCCTCGCAACGAGCGACGCCCCGCAACGTGATTACCCGCGCGAGTTGCCCGTCGACACAAGACATCGTGCGCGATGAGGCCATCGCTGGGGCACCCGCTGGAACGATCTGCGTGACGGATCATCAGACCGCCGGTCGCGGCCGACGCGGCCGAACCTGGAGCGATCCGCCCGGCAAGGCCTTGATGTTTTCGTATCTGGCCCGCCCGACGCGAGCCCTTGCCGAACTGAGCAGCCTTTCGCTTGTCGTTGGC
>Ga0194048_10000938_pt1 | contig 14401 bp, 25 predicted proteins | sample JunL225m_MetaG_FD_161685 | JGI IMG/M metagenome (GOLD analysis project Ga0194048, IMG submission 161685) | Anoxic zone freshwater microbial communities from boreal shield lake in IISD Experimental Lakes Area, Ontario, Canada - Jun2016-L222-5m | ecosystem: Environmental > Aquatic > Freshwater >...
ATGCAGAAGCATGTGCTGGTGGGTATCAAGTAAAAATTAACAATCAAGTTATTGCACAATATAAATCAATCAAGATGGTCGAGCGCAATATTAATATTCATTTTGAAGCTCCGCTAAAAGTAGAAAAGAAAAAAACACCAGTGCATGAAGTACATGGCTTTCCTGCCGCAGGAAGGATTTATAATCCAATGTGGGATGTCCCACAAAAGTTACCAATCTATACTAAAACTAAAAAAAGTAAATCATGGTATGCCGCTGGCTGGTACACAGTAAAGAAAGGTCGTGCTTGGGCCGCCATGCAAGATCCAAAATTAATCGTATTACAACGATATCCTTACCAAGGACCCTATCATACTAAAGAGGAAGCAGAACCAAAATGACAAATCCATTTCGCGATCAAGATAAATTTATGACTGCCTGTGAACAAACAGTCACAGGCATGAATGATGAGCAGTTTAAAATGTATGCCAACTTAATCACAGAAGAATATGATGAGTTGCGTGTGGCCATTGCTAACAAAGATGCAGTCGAAACCCTAGATGCTCTCGTAGATATTTTAGTTGTTACCATTGGTGCCATTAATTCTATGGGTGCCGACGGCGAAGGTGCGTGGCGCGAAGTGATGGCAACTAACTTTGCCAAAATTGATCGTCAACTTGGCAAAGTACGACGCCGGGAAGATGGTAAAGTTTTAAAGCCAGAAGGTTGGGAACCACCTAAATTACAAAATTTTTTAAAGAGAGAACATTGAGCCTACATCTAACTAAATTTATCGAGCGTACTCGTGGGTTTGAAGCCAAAGGTGCCAAAGACTTTGTTATGCCTATGTCTGAAGCTAAAGGCATGGCAGCAGACTTAACTGAACTGCTTCTTGAGCTAAGGGTCCTTAAAGAATCCATATTAGCGGTGCAAAACGAAGAGGTTATTCAAATACAAATCGACGGTGGTGGGTTTAAATAGGCTAGATATGTAGGTATATTATTGCTAAATAGTATACTATGTCGAGACCTAAACCAACCATTCTTGCCGAACTTACAAACAAGTTAACCTACAAAACCGAGCAGGTATTAGCCAGCGAAGGTATTTGGTGTGTGTACTTTGACGGCAAGCCCATCAACCTTAAAACTTCTAATATGCTAGTTCAGTATCCTGGCCCCAAGTACAAGAAGGTCAGTTTTAGTAATCCTGGCCACGCTATTAATCTTGCCAAGAAACTCAACACACAATTTAAAAGTAATAAATTTACTGTAGTGCTTCTATCCGTTGGATCTCAAGTTTATCCTTAAATTGCCGTGCGTGATAAGCGTAAACTCACCGAAGAACTAGTACGACAACTAGATACCGATCTAGGAGTTACTGTCAAGCAGGCCATGCATACTTGGTGGTTTAATATTAGAAAAACAGGCGGCATGAGATTGACCGGCCCTGGTTATCACGTATTTAAAGAACACCTTGACCTGACCTGCTATGAATTTGCTATTAACAACCCAACAGAGTTTAATCAAGAGCTAATTTTGGATCTAGACAGAAAAATACAAATGCCGTATTATATTAGTGCAACCAAGGGAATTCCTAAAAAAATTGTATTTTTTGGTAGTATGGAAGCAGTAATGGTAAATTTGTATGGAGATCTTAAAAAGTTCCTTGACAATTACACAAAATAGTGTTATAGTGTTACACAGGGCCGGTAGCTCAGTGGTTAGTAGCAGAGGACTCATAATCCTTTGGTCGAAGGTTCAAATCCTTCTCGGCCCACCAAAACAAGGTAAATATTAACACTATGGAACAAACAAAAAAGCCTGTAGAACAGTTTTACTATTCTGAAGAAGAATGGGCAAGATTAGGATGTGGGCCATTACCCGAAGCAAGAGATCGTTCAAAATTAGTTGAAAAAACTGTTGCAGGTAATGACACAGACAAAGGGTATAACTAACATGGTTTATATTGCAGCTTTTATTTTGGTTGGCGCATTGCTATATTTGTTAATTGAAATAAAAGAGTGGATGGATTTTTAATTGTTTTACAATAGTTTTTATAAAGGAAGTAACGTAACATGGCAACAGGTAAAGTAAAGTGGTTTAATGATGCAAAAGGGTTTGGATTTATTACCCCAGATGCTGGTGGTGAAGAATTGTTTGCACATTTCTCTGCAATTAGCACAAATGGTTTTAAAAGTCTTAAAGAGAATCAAGCGGTAACTTTTGATGTGGTGACAGGCCCTAAAGGCAAGCAAGCATCAAATATTCTTCCGCTGTAAAGAATTGTTGTAATTCCTTCAAATTGAAGGCGCTGTGGACGAGGGTTCGATTCCCTCCTTCTCCACCGGAGAGTATTTGTAAAAGTATTCTGCGTTGGGGAAGCACTTGGATTCGACATGGTGAGCTAGAAGAGAAGGCAACACAGTAGGCGATGACTGTAAATCAAGCAAAACTCGTAAATGCAAACGCAAATACAGGCGAAGTAACTGTTTCAGGCAAGGGCGTAAAGTTCTCTGCTCGTACAGTGAAAGCTACTTTAGCAGTTTAATCACTGCTTAGGGCAGGAAAAGGCCTCGTAACAGAACTACCAGAAAACGGCGATTGATTTCGCCGTTTTTCTTGAATTGTTGCGGTGTTTTATGCTATTATTTGCTTACCTACGACTAATACCACTAAATATTACTCAGTAGTATAAATTAAAGGAAACTAAAGTATGAAAAAAGTAATCTTAGCAGTAGCATTATTGATCTCAGCAGGTTTTGCAAGTGCAGCTGATGTTGGTGTTTATGGCCTGTATGGTCGTGGCACAAATGGTCAGAGCGAGCAAGCTGTTGGTTTGTCACTAGGTGATAAATTAGGCGCGGTTAGTCCAAGTCTAAGCAAGGTTGGTGTACAGGCTACTGCCGATCGTTCAACTTCAAATTCAGTTAACGTTAATCGTTATACTGCTACAGTAAGTTATGATGTATTTAAATTAGGCCCAGTCCAAACTAATGTTCGTGCTGGTGTTGCTTATTTAGATCCACAGAGCCCAAAAACATCTAACGGTGGTGCAGGCTTGATTGGTGCTGGTGTTGCATATCCAGTTACATCCAAAATCAATTTGGTTGCAGACTATGCTTACCAGAAAGGTAACAACATTACCAAAGCCTACAATGGTAACATTGTAACAGCTGGTGTCAAGTACTCATTCTAATAGTAACTTAATTAGAATTAAAAGGCACCTAGGTGCCTTTTTTTATGGGCAAAAAGTGGCTTATAAATATAGCATGAACCATTTATTCTATCCAACTAATTTTAAATTATCAGAAGAAGCAACTGCGTGGGTAATAGATAAATTTCAACATCGGTTTACTAAAAATTTCAATCATAATTTAGATTTAGCCTTAACTCAGCAACAATGGCGTAACGGACCTGCCGGTAAAGAACTATTAAATTTTTTATCTCAATATAATTGCGATACTTCAACATTAATTATAGGAGCACAAATTGCCAATAATAAGAATGACACTATGATGCGCCCCCACATAGATTCTTATAGAGAGTTAGATGCCGACGACAATGATTTTTTAGAATTAAAAAATACTAGATTTAATGTATTTGTTTTAGGAACACCCGAAGACGAAATCTATTGGTGGTCTACTATCAATCATGACGATAGTCGGTTAATAGAAAAAAAGACTATCTCACCCATAAGTCAACGAACATTTAAAACTATGTGGGTTCCGGGCAATACTAACCGCGAACAAATAGATTATTTAGGTCCACACGATTATAGTGCGTCATACGCAACAATTCCTAGTGCATTTTTACGAACCGATTGTATTCATACATTAAAATTATCAAAAGGTCCTAGACTGTTAGTTTCAGTAGCGTTCGATAAACCACTAGCCGAGATAATTAACCTATGAAGATAGTAATTACCGGCCATACTGGATTAGTAGGTCGTAAACTAGTAGAATTATTTCCCGATGATGAAATTATTGGATTGAGCCGTAGTACTGGATACGACTTAACTACTAACTACGACGAGTGTTTATCCATAATGCGGTCAGCTGATCTTGTATTCAATAATGCGTATGTTGGAGCTATACAGGCAAAGATAATTGCTGATTTAAAAGATTCAGGAGTAACTTTAATTACTGTAGGAAGTATTGCAGGCTATTATAATTTAAATCCATATCAATTTAATAAAAAAATAATACATAAAACATTCAACGATCATAAACAATTTTATGTTAATAGATGCTTATTACTCGTTCCAGGATTTCTTGAACCAAATGCTAGATGCATTAAATTAGGATGCACTGTAATTGATGTTAATGAAGTGATTAACGGAGTAAAATATTTTTTAGAAAACCGACGAGTTACTAAAATAGAATTTGACAATACTAAATGACTTTACTATTTCATCAAACAGAATTTAATTTTTCTTTAGAAGCTAAATCGTGGATAATTGCCCGTTATAGTAGTCATTTTAATGAGAATTTTTTTCATAATTTGGACGGGTCGCAAGTAAAATTTCAGCACGAATGGAGAGACAGTCTTGCTGGACAAGAATTACTAAATTTTTTATCACAATATGTAAATGATACTTCAGATTTAATTATAACCGCACACCTATGTAATACCAAAGTTAAAAGTATGGGCCTTCCGCACATAGATTATGCTCGGCCAAATGGAGTCGACCGAGAATTAATTGCTACAAGATTTAATGTAATGGTACTAGGGAATCCAGAAGACATAATGTATTGGTGGACTGAGTTTGATGATTTGCACCCGGCATTAACTGAAACTACTTTAATTACTGCTAGAACCAATCGATCATATCCAGCAAAAACAATGCCAGGTAAAAATACACAAGAAAAGTTAGAATATTTAGGAAAGGCCACAGGTAAGGCAGAAAATTTGCTTACACCAAGTGCCTTTGTTCGTACTGATTGTGTACATGCCATTTGTACAAGTCCAGGGCCTAGACTAGTAGTTACAGTAGGATTTCGGCAAAAAATTAATGAAATAGTTAACTTATTAGCGGTTGACAAATCATAAATAACCGTATATAATACTTACTATGAAACATTTAAACTATCAAACTATAGCAACACTACCAAATAATATTTGGGTGTGGGCCAATGATTGCGGCTTAGAATTAGAGGGATGGGACGATTGAATAACGGTAAGTTTTAATTTTTTATTCAATAGCCCCGGAACTTTAAACACTCCGGGGTTTTTATTTAGAGGAAAAGAAAAGATGGAAACAGATTATACAAAATTAAACGATCGTATCGTGCAACAGGCTTATGAGGTTAGTAATTTAACACTAACTGAAGAAATGAAAACAAGACTGTTTCAGAATAAGATTCGTCGTGCAGCCGAAATGATTGCGGCACGAGATATTGTTTATTATCAAATTGAAGATTGACAACTAAACAGTAATGTAGTAAAGTGTTATATGTGGAAACGAGATCCACACTGGGCACTATAAACATCCGGTAAATGGGCGGAACTAGGGATGGAGCACTTCTTGTAGTGTAAAAAATCTAGTTATAGTAAAACATATTTTAAAGAGTGTGTTTTACTATGTGGATCGGTGGGTGAGTGGCTAAAACCGGCAGACTGTAAATCTGCTCCCTCTGGGTACGAAAGTTCGAATCTTTCCTGGTCCACCATTATTGTTAAGACAGTGTGCGAAAGATTAAGCAATCCTAACTGTCGAGGAAAATAACCATCCTTTTCAAGTCAGCCTGTAATCCAGGAAATATCGGCCTGCTGATGCCCGAGTAAACGATGAGATAAGGAGAGATCCGTGCAATGACTACATTATGTAGCACAGGCCAGAATCTCTTAAACATGCGACAGTGGTCTTAACAATAATGTTTTTAACAATGTGGATGTGCCGCTGAACGGTTAGGCTCCGGATTGCAAATCCGTTTTATGCAGGTTCAACTCCTGTCATCCACTCCAAACAATCGCGGGATAGAGAAACAGTATCTCGAGGGTCTCATAAGCCCTAGTTCCTGGTGCGATTCCAGGTCCCGCAACCAAATACGGATTACTAGCTCAATCGGGAGAGCACTGCACTGTCACTGCAGAGGTAAGGGGATCGAAACCCCTGTAGTCCGCCAAGTTAGGCTCCCGTCGTCTAGAGGCCTAGGACATTGCCCTTTCACGGCAAGTACACCGGTTCGAATCCGGTCGGGAGCGCCAAATATATTTTTAAATTTTTATTAGATTAAATAACTTAGAATAACTACAAGGTATTTAATGTACAATAGAGATTTAATTAATCAAGTTAAGAATGAACTGCGGGTGATGGGAGAAGTCGAAGATTTACTTTTTAACTGCTATTTCATGGATTTTATAACACCTAATAAAATATTAGAATTAGGTGCAGGAACCGGCGCCTGGGGATCTTTTATAAATTATTTTAGCAATAGTAATATACACTTTGATTTTGTAGAAAATTTTTATTACGCAAAACGAGATTTTCGTCGAAACAACGAACCGTGGGATTGGCCTTCAACTAAAGAAAAATTAGAAGAACATATTAATGCTATGGCAACAAAACTCAATAAACCCATTGACTTTACTGTTATCGAGATGGATGCAAAAGATTGTTTTAGTTTAGATTTAAGTAGCTACGGTGTAATACGATGGGATTGCGATTTTAAAAACTATAACAATATTATAAAAAATATAGCAAGAGCCATGAAAGATTTTGCTGTAATATTTGTTGATGACACTGCCGCAAACAACTTAAATCACAGATTAATTACTATGATGAATTTAGTTAATGAAGGGGTGCTAATCCCTATATGGTTTGGCAACAACCAATCAATATGGGCTAAACCTACATTTCCTCGAAAATTATTCTTCCAATATATGAGGCCACACAAAAATATTTTTTTAAATTATAGACAAAAAACAGATTGGCCGTCTTCGGAGAATGGCCCCACATGGTATCATTGTACAACTAGCTCGTATGATTTTACAAAAAACTTTAAAAAATAGCAGTACAATTCCTCTTTGATGTTAACGGTAGCATGGCGGTCTCCAAAACCGCTCGTCGGGGTTCAAATCCCTGGAGGGGAGCCAACTAAGTTGTAATGCGACCGTGGCGTAATCGGTAGCCGCAGCAGACTTAAAATCTGCCGGGATAATCCCGTGCCAGTTCGATTCTGGCCGGTCGCACCAGTAATAAGTAAAGTTTCAAAGCGGGATTCGTAAAATGGTATTACCTTAGATTTCCAATCTAAAGTCGGGAGTTCGATTCTCCCATCCCGCTCCAGGAGAATATTATGAAATTATATGAAGCAGTAATCAAAACACAAGATGGCAAAGAGTTTAAAGATCGTGTGGGTGCAGAAGATGCTTACGAAGCTCGTAAGTTATTACAGCAACGGCATGGCCCGCGAGCTGTACCGTACTTGCCACATATGATTCCAAGTTAATTATTATAAGAGTATAAATTAATGGATATAATACTTTGGAATACCGGCCCAAAAGATAATAAATTTAGTTTGTTTCGAACCCTAGGACCATATAAGTTAGCTCACACCGTTAGACAAGCAGGTTATACTGCACAAGTTATTGATCATGTTGCATGGATGACTACCGACGAATTATATAATTGCACATTAAAATATATTGATGAGAATACTACTTGTTTAGGTATTAGTACTACGTTTTTAGTAGGATATAAAACAATATTTCCAGATCATGTAGTAGAAGTAATCAACAAATTATCAGAACAATTTCCAAATCTTAAAATAGTATTTGGAGGTGCGTATGCTACTGCTGTTCAAGCAAAAAGAATTAATCGAGTATCGGCTATTTTTACAAACTATTCAGAAGATACATTTTTAGAGTATGTACAATTTGCCAAAGGGCAAGGCCCACTTCCTCCTTTTGAATTGCTAAACAAAGCAAACAAAAATATATATGTTTTTAGTAAACCATTTACCGAAAAATACAATATAGAAACAGACAACTATAGATTCACGGATGCTGACTGTATTATGCCCGGCGAAACTCTTCCTTTAGAAATAAGTCGCGGTTGTATTTTTAAATGTAAATTTTGTAATCATTTGTTACTAGGAAGGGGCAAGTTTGATTATTTGCGAAGTTTTGAATTAGTTAAAGAGGAACTAATCAACAATTATAATAAATGGGGCGTAACTAATTATTACATTATTTGCGATACATTTAATGATACAGAATTTAAAATTAAAGCGTGGTATGATATGCTTGCAACCTTGCCATTTAAAATAAAATACACAGCATATCTTAGGGCAGATTTATTAGATAAGTTTCCAGATGTTCCATATATGTTACAAGAATCTGGATTGTTTACAGCCTACCACGGACTTGAAACATTTGGTAAAAAATCATCAGTTACGATTGGCAAGGGCTGGAGCGGCAAATCTGCTAAAGAATATATTCCTAGATTGTATCACGATATATGGAAAGACAAAATAAAACATACATTAAATTTTATTGTTGGGTTGCCAGGCGATACCAAAGAATCGTTGATTGATACCGGTAATTGGTTTATATCTAATGACTTGTATAATATGAATTGGAGTGTGTTGGGTTTGTACAAAGATTCACCTAATAAAAATAAAAGTGAGTTTGAACGACATGCCGAAGATTATGGATATAGTTTTCCTAATGCCACTGTTCCTTATTCAGTTGGTAATATACAATGGCATACTAATTATTGGAATCAAATAGAAGCATCAGAGTTTGTTGAAAATACCTTGAATCCGTTAATTAGGCCGCACAACGCAAGATTCAACTCGTGGGCAATACTACAACTGTTACAGTATGATATTCCCGATGAAACTTTTAATAAAGAGAAACTTAACACTATTGTTAACTTAGAACAAAAAGCAATTTCTTGGTTAACAACTTATATGAATAAATTAATGGGGGTGTAGCTCATCTGGTAGAGCGCCTGCTTTGCAAGCAGGATGTAGCGGGTTCAAGTCCTGTCACCTCCACCAACTAAGAACAAAGGTAATACCTTTGTTCACCTAAATTCCTATACAGGTAAAATTGTTTGTATAAATATCGTTACAAAACTCTACATTTAATATGATAATCAATAAAGAAATTAACCAGCTGGACAGCATGTATCCTGCTTATAGTTATATGCTAACAACAGAAAATGGATTCAATCCAAGTTATGATACCAACTGGGCGTCAATATACGGATATAGTTTCGGCGATAATAAAATTACAGTAAATGGCCGAACACATGTGTTAACCAAAGGTCAATACTTTTCTTTTTTTGTAGGCAGTTCTCAATTAAAATTTGATATTGAATCTAATTTATTCTTAGTAGTTCGTCTTGGGTATAAATGCCAGGATAATACCGGATGGATAGAAAAACAAGGACGCTTATCATACATTGATGGATGTACTGATAGTTTATTAATTTACCCTCCACGCATGGGCGATCCTAGTTTAAATTTATTATATTTTCCGCAAGGCATCGAACAGTCAAGACATTTACATCCTAGTATTAGATTCGGGTGTGTTGTTAATGGCAAAGGTTGCAGCGATGTGTGGAATAACGGGCAATTAGTAAGTAATGATTTAATTGAAGGCACAGGTTTTTGTATTGAAGAAAATGAGTTGCATCGATTTAAAACAGATAAATCGCCCATGACTGTTGTTGCGTGGCACCCAGATGGTGATTGGGGCCCAACTGATCACAATCATACTATGTTAAATCGAACTTATATTAAATGAAATATTTAATACTTACTGCTGACAATAAATGTATCTACACTGTCACAGATAGTAAAATAGTAGCAACCTCATTAGAAGCTGGAGACATTGATAGTTTTACAATAGGAATTGCCGATCGTGAGTTTAACGAGATGAACAAAGATGGGCAATTTGCAAAAAAAGTTTATCAATTTGTACCAGCGGAAAACTATCCACTATTTTCAAGATCATTTAAAGAAATAGATTCTGCTACCATTAGTCAAGAATGGTTTGCTCAACAAGCATTACTATATAAACGACAAGAATTATTCATTCAGCTTGAGATTTCTATGGAAATGGCTTTATTAAAAACTTCAAGGACTTGGTGGACAGATTTTCCTGTGGTTGCCGAAAGACAGTTAAGTTTATGTAATTTCAAACAAGGAGAATTTACTCCTATGATCGAAGAGTATGCTCGCATATTAGAAATGCCGGTAGATCAAGCATACAAAGAATTAGCGTTACAAATCGAATCTGATAATCTTGCCCGTTTTAAAATAAGTGGGTTTGGAGAAAAATGGAAAAGAATAATTAATAATACCTATTCTATAGAGGAATTGCTAACGGTTAGACAAAATATGGTTAAAGATTTTTGGACTAACTCTAGAATATGAATTCTTTACTTTATTATAAAGCAATTAACGCGATTGGATTGAATCAAGATTCTGACTTTGTAAACTTTGCAAAAATTTATAAATTTATCGGTATTGGAGTAACTTTAACTGATAGGACTGAGCAATTTGAATTTCCTATTAAAACCACACTTTATAACCAATGTCAGTTGCCTACATTACAGCCTAGTACATTAACCTATAGAGATTGCTGCAATCGCAGAGCCCAAGAACTTTGGGAACTAAGTCATAAACTAGATATTCCTATTGGAATTATGTGGAGTGGTGGCATAGACAGTACTCGTATTTTAGTTAGCTTCCTTGAAAACTATCCATTACCAGAATTAAAAGATAGAATTAGAATTATTACTAGTGAATATTCTAAGTTAGAAAATCCTTCGTTTTATTATAACCATATTTTACCTAACTTTGAATTAATTAGTAGTGAGCTAGCCCCTTGGTTGTTTGATAAAAAGATGATTATAGTTACAGGCGAGTTTAACGATCAACTGTTCGGAAGTGATACCTTGCTTGGCTTTATGATGCAACATTCGGATTCATTTACTAAAGCTCTTGATCGGCAAGATATTTTTAATTATGTTGACAAAAAAATTAACGACCCACATGTTACTAATATTTTTGTAGATGCTGTTATAGACTCTGCTAGAACTTACGGAGTTACTTTAGAAAAAAATGCTGATTGGTTTTGGTGGTTTAATTTCTGTTTTAAATGGCAAACTGTTTACTTTAGAATTTTGTCACTAATAATGCCTAAGTTTCAAAGTAATATCAATCCAGAATTTATGCAAACTTATGTACATCATTTTTTTAATACTACTGATTTTCAGTTATGGAGTATAAGTAATCCACAAAACAGAATATTAAAAAGATGGAAAGATTATAAACATCAAGCAAAACTTGAAATTTATCAATTTGATAAAAACCAAGACTATTACGAAAATAAAACAAAAAGAGGAAGCCTTGTACTGGTGTTTCAACAACGTGTATTAACTGAAGCTATTGATAGCAATTTTAATTTTTATAAAAATATCGATCTAAGCAATTTCATTAATCGACCTAATGTATTTCAGTAATTAATCTTGGTGACATCCACATCCTTTGGGACATTTTTTAATTTCCCACCATTCTATCCAAACACGACTATGTGCAAGAGCCATTAAAAACCACATAACTGACATTTCGTAAGATTGTGCTCCGCATATTGGCATATTAGAAAATACCGTACCACATGTTGCAAGAATTAAAAACAATGGAGTGGGCGCAAAAGTTACAAACTTTTTGATATAATAATAGTAAAGTAATCTGCTCACTTTTATTTATACAATGGTGTCGTTAGTGTTAACGGCTAGCACCTCGGATTGTGATTCCGCTAGAATGGGTTCGAATCCCATACGATACCCCAAATTAATTTTACCAAATTTGTCAACTTAATGTAACTAGTAAGCGTTAATATAGTATGCTAGGAGGCATTATGTTAACAACTACCAAAAACCACTACAAAGATCCTAAAGTAGGCTACCTTACGCAAGAGTCATATTTGCGAATGAAATGCCCTGACTGTGATAAACGGCGTAGCGGTCCTTGTAGTCATCCCAGCATACTCAACCTTAAAGGAAATTCAAAATGAAATCATTACTCGCAATCGTAGCAAGTGTATTCGCATTGACAGCTTTTGCCGCAGATCCAGCACCTGCTAAGAAAGAAGAAGCCAAGCCTGCCGCAACAGCGCCTGCTAAAGTGACAGTGCCTGCAAAAAGCGAAGCCAAAACAGCACCTGCCAAGGAAGTTAAAGCCGCTAAGTAATCTTCGACTTGAGGACAATGACGATGACTATTACGATGAACTTCCTGAGTTCCAAGTTGGTTATCGTCGTCCAGAGTTAGTCAATCAAACTAGTGAAGTTTATGATGACTTATCAGACGAAGTAAAACTTAGACTTGTTTTGGCCCGTAAGAAGGCTTTAGAACGGTATCACGAGAAATGGGGCTAATGCCCTTTTTCTTTGGTTGACCAAAAATTACCCAATTTGTTATAATAATACAATGCAAAAATTAATTAAAGACCAAAAAGTAGCTGTGTTAGTAAGCCCAGGCTTTGGAGCTGGGTGGTACACCTGGCATAATATTGAAGAACTCGTCTTTGATCCTAGTATTGTTGAATGGGTCGAAACTGGTGATCTATATAAAATTCGTACCTATATGGAATTAAAATATCCCGAGGTATATTGTGGCGGGTTAGAAGATTTAGTAGTAAAGTGGGTACCGGTGGATGCTATGTTCCGTATAGACGAGTATGACGGAAGCGAGTCACTAGTACTTGAAACAGAAGAACGCTGGTTAACAGCATAACAAAAGAAAGGAGGCGAATATGCCTAGTGTATTTTTAGTATCAGACACGCACTTTGGACACGCAGGCGTATGTCGCTTTACACGCAATGATGGAGTAACAAAACTTCGTCCGTGGGATTCAGCAGAAGAAATGGATGAGTTCATGGTTGCGGCTTGGAATGAACGGGTTCGCCCTAACGATAAAGTGTATCACCTCGGAGATGTGGTTATTAATCGTCGAGCATTAAGTATTATGTCAAGGCTTAACGGAGATAAAGTTCTTATCCGTGGTAACCACGATATCTTCCGCGATGATGAATACCGTAAGTACTTCCGCGAACTTAGGGCCTATCATGTTATGAACGGAATGATTCTTAGTCACATTCCTATTCACGAAGAAAGTCTAGGACGCTTTGGTGTAAACATTCACGGGCACTTGCATGCCAATCGTGTAATGCGTTACAAAACCTTTGAGGACGGTGTTATACCAAGCATTCCGTTAACACAAGAGGTTGATGTTCGTTATCATTGCGTTTGTGTAGAGCAAACAGACTTTGCTCCTATCCTGTTCGAAGATGTTATCAAACGCATTGAAGCAGAGGGCGGCGAAGTAGGATTCAGGAACGGAAACGGCCCCGCAATGTAATAAGTCTTGGACACGCAGACTCTAAAGCGAGGTGGGAGTAGGTGGAAGCCCTGCATTCACGAGCCCGGGTGGCGAAATCGGTAGACGCACTTCTCTCAAAAGGAAGAAGGAAAAACCTAGTTGTGAGTTCGAATCTCATCCCGGGCACCATTACTAAATAGAATATAATGAATATTCAATGCGGGTCAGCTAATAATCTAAAAACTATATCAATTACTCTTCCTAAACAAAAATCTCGAATAGGAGTGCTTGTTAGTGGCGGAATAGATAGTGCTATATTATATTATTTGTTGTTGTTAGAGAATCAATTTAGAGGAAATATACACGAGGTACTTCCTATTTCTATAATGCGTACAGAAGGTTCAGAATATTTTAGCAAACTAGTAGTAGCATCTATTAATAGAAAATTTAAAATAGCTAACCTTGAAACTATTATTGTAGGCGACCCAACATTGCCAGACCACGAACAGGTTAAATCGGGTGTAGACGACGCATTAAAGTTAGGGTTTGATATAGTGTATGCTGGAGTTATTGAACAACAACCTGAACACATGATTGGGTGGACTCCGCCCCCATCCGGAGAAACTCGTCGATTTAAAACTCCTCTTAAAGATATTAATAAAATTTATATAATAGATTTAGTTATTAAATGCAAACAAGAAGATTTATTTTACATTACCCATACTTGTAATGGTTATAAAATTGGAAGATGTGATGGATGTAACGGTTGTAATGAAAGAGCGTGGGGATTTAGTCAATTAGGATTAACTGATCCAGGAACTATATAAGTTTAGTTATAGTATCAATTAATAAAGAATAATTAGTAGGTCTTGGGGTTTTTTTAAATGTAGATTCTATAGTTGGTAAATCTTCGTAACATAAAGAAATATCTGCTATTACCTTATCTAACAATTTATTTTGATAAGTGACCCATTTAATACTATGTTCTATTTCTGCATGATTGATATCTATATAGGTATTATTCCAATGCTTGTGATTGATTTCATCATATACCCATGTTTTTCTGTTTCTGCAAGTATAAAA
>Ga0194048_10000939_pt1 | contig 14391 bp, 10 predicted proteins | sample JunL225m_MetaG_FD_161685 | JGI IMG/M metagenome (GOLD analysis project Ga0194048, IMG submission 161685) | Anoxic zone freshwater microbial communities from boreal shield lake in IISD Experimental Lakes Area, Ontario, Canada - Jun2016-L222-5m | ecosystem: Environmental > Aquatic > Freshwater >...
CTCACCAACAACCATTCCTGCATACACTTCTTGAGTTGGATCAACAAAGAATGAACCGCGCTCTTGCAAAGCAATCATCGCAAACGGGGTGGCTACCCCTGCACGGTCAGCAACCAAAGAACCATTAACACGAGTAACGATTTCTCCTGCCCAAGGCTCATAGCCTGCTGAAATAGCGTTAGCAATACCAGTTCCCTTAGTTGTGGTGAGGAACTCAGTTCTAAAACCAATTAGCCCTCGGGATGGAACTAGGAACTCCATACGAACCCAACCGGTTGAATGGTTGACCATGTTCTTCATGCGGCCCTTACGAGCAGCCATCAGCTGAGTCATTGAACCTAGGAACTCTTCAGGAACATCAAGAGTTAAATCTTCAACAGGCTCATGCAGCTTGCCATCAATCTTCTTGGTAACTACCTGAGGCTTACCAACAGTAAGTTCATAGCCTTCACGACGCATCTGCTCAACCAGAATTGCAAGAGCGAGTTCTCCACGACCCTGGACTTCCCAAGCATCTGGACGTTCAGTAGGCAAGACCTTGATGGATACGTTACCGATAAGTTCACGGTCCAAACGGTCCTTCACCAAACGAGCAGTGACCTTAGCTCCCTTGACGCGACCTGCCATAGGAGATGTGTTAATACCAACAGTCATCGAAATAGCAGGATCATCAACAGTGATCATCGGTAGTGGTCGAACATCGTTCGGATCAGCAAGAGTTTCACCGATGGTGATGTTCTCAATACCGGCAACCGCAACAATGTCTCCAGCTGTTGCTGAATCAGTTGGGATACGCTCTAGAGCTTTAGTTCTAAGTAGTTCGGTAATCTTCACATTCTGGGTGGTGCCATCCTGGCGAACCCAAGCAACCTGCTGACCCTTACGAATAGTTCCGTTGAAAATACGAAGCAAAGCAAGACGACCTAGGAAAGGAGAAGCATCAAGGTTTGTAACGTGTGCTTGCAAAGGAGCTTCATCGTCATAAACAGGAGCTGGGATGTGCTTCAAGATTGCAGCGAAAAGAGGTTCAAGATCTTCTGAATCAGGCATGGTGCCATCAGCTGGTTTGTTTAAGGTAGCACGACCGGCACGACCCGATGCATAAATAACCGGTAGATCAAGAATTGAATCAACATCTAGATCTGGAACATCTTCGTGAATGTCGCTTGCCAGACCTAGCAGCAAATCATGGGTCTCTTCCACAACTTCATCGATACGAGCATCTGGACGGTCAGTCTTATTAACCAACAAGATAACTGTCAGGTTAGCTTCCAATGCTTTACGCAAAACGAAACGTGTCTGCGGTAGTGGACCTTCTGAAGCATCAACGAGAAGAACTACGCCATCAACCATAGATAGACCACGTTCAACTTCACCACCGAAGTCAGCGTGACCTGGGGTGTCAATCACGTTAATGGTGATCTCTTTACCGTTAGCACTAGCACCCTTGTATGCGATGGCAGTGTTCTTGGCAAGGATGGTAATTCCCTTTTCGCGCTCAAGATCTCCTGAGTCCATGATGCGCTCACCTAGGTTGGCGTGCTCACCGAAGGAACCGGTTTGGCGAAGCATGGCATCGACCAAAGTGGTCTTGCCGTGGTCAACGTGGGCCACGATAGCTACGTTACGGATGTCATCTCTTGTTACTTGGGCCATTACTTGGGTCCTTTAGGGCGTAGTTCAGCGACTAACGAAATACGCTCGAACGCTTGGATTATTGGGCTTGAGAGCACGGTGTGCTTTAGCCTTACTCCTTAAAGTCTAACCGAGGCTCCTGTAAAAGCGAGCCTCGGATAGAAATGAAGATTTACTGGCTATTTACCAACTTCAGCCATCAACTTGGCACGAGCCTCACGACGCTTCTTCTGTTCCTTAGGATCTGGAACTGGAACAGCAGCTAGCAGGCTCTTGGTGTATAGCTCCTGAGGCTTGTTTAGGACCTGGTCACGAGGGCCAATCTCAACAAGCTTTCCATACTGCATAACAGCAATACGGTGAGCCAAGATGTCCACCACACCAATGTCGTGGGTAATGAACAAACAAGCAAACTTTAGGCGGTCCTGAAGTTCTGTAAGCAGGTCAAGGAATCTAGCCTGAACAGATACGTCTAGAGCAGAAGTTGGCTCATCAGCAATCAGAAGCTTCGGTGATAGCGCCAAAGCACGAGCGATACCAACACGCTGCTTCTGTCCACCAGATAGTTCGTGTGGGTAGCGGTTACGGTATGAGCGAGGAAGTTCAACTGAGTCCAGAAGTTCTTCAACAATTCTGTTTAGTTCTTCACCTTTAGCTTCGCCAGCCAAAAGTAAAGGCTCACCGATGCTCTCACCGATAGGTAGACGTGGGTTTAGAGATGACGAAGGGTCCTGGAACACAATTCCTGTGTCGCGACGCAGCAACTTAAGTTCTCTAGGCTTCTTACCTGCAATATTGTTTCCCAAGATCTCGATAGAACCTGAGTGCACTGGCAAAAGACCGATAGCGGCACGACCAACAGTGGTCTTACCAGAACCTGACTCTCCAACTAGACCTAGGATTTCACCTGGCTGAATCGAGAATGAAACACCATCAACAGCGCGGAATGCTGGAATACGTCCACGCTTTGGATACTCAATAACTAGGTCCTTGACTTCAAGCACCGGTTGCGCCTTGGCTGCTTCTGCATCAAGTGAACGAACCTTTAGAGAGCCAAGCTTAGGAACAGCAGCCAATAGAGACTGTGTGTATGGATGCTTTGGGCTGTTGAAGATTACATCTGCGGTGTCTTCTTCAACTGTTAGACCATCCTTCATAACAAGGATTCGGTCGCTCAAGTCAGCAACAACACCCATGTCGTGAGTAATCAAAAGAACAGCTGAGTTCAGCTTGTCTTTTAGGTTACGCATGAGGTCAAGAATTTCAGCCTGAACAGTAACATCCAAAGCAGTGGTCGGCTCATCAGCAATTAGCAGAGCTGGGTCACAGGCTAGAGACTGAGCGATCATCGCACGTTGACGCTGACCACCAGATAGCTGGTGAGGGTACTTGTCGAAAGACCTAGCTGGGTCTGGAATTTCTACCAAGGTAAGAAGCTCGATTGCGCGCTCTTTAGCCTGGTTAGGTCCCATTTCAAAGTGGTTACGCAAAACTTCAACAATCTGGAAACCAACTGTGTATACAGGGTTTAGAGCAGTCATCGGTTCTTGGAAGATGTAGGCGACTTCTTTTCCTCTGAACTTACGAAGAAGAGACAAAGGCTGGTTTAGCATTTCAACGTTTTTAACCTTTACGCTACCTGTTGTTCTTGCGTTAGAGGCAAGTAAGCCCATAAGACCCATAGCTGTTGTTGACTTACCTGAGCCTGATTCACCAACGATGGCTAAAACTTCTCCTGCTACAACTTCGAAGTTCATGTCAATAGCGGCCGGGTACCAAACACCCTCAACCCAGAACTCTACGTTGAATCCCTCGACTTTTAGAATCGGTTCTTTACTTGGCATCAGCTTAATTACCTTCCTTAGTGGCTGAAAATGGTGAAACTTTATTACGGTCTGCGATAGTCTGACCAACATGGCTGACTCTTACGTTTACAGGAACCGCACTAATTGGATCTATTTGGCAGTAATCGCCCTCGTTGGCATTCTCGCTGCTATTTCTTACTTCTCCATTGGTAATGTCCATGCTGTATTTATCGCAGCAGTCAATACCATTGCTATTTGTGCAATTATCTGGGTGGCGATGATTCAACCCAAAATTGTTTACAGCAGCCACGGAATTGAAATTCATAACCCTTTCCAAACCGTGCATGTGGGCTGGCTTAAAGCCGAAGACTTTGTAACCAAGTTCTCTTTCACCGTTGTTACTGCTGAAAAGAAATACTCCTCTTGGGCTGCTCCATCTTCCAGCAGAATCATTAGCCGTAACATCCATGACACTGACTACAGAGGCACTGGACTTGAATCCAGAAAAGTCATAGCTACCAGCGACTCCCCTAGATCCGAAAGCGGAGCTGCTCTCATACTTGCCCTGAGATACAGCGAAAGCTCGATCAAATCGGGTAACGCTGGCGAACACCTGGTTAGAAAGATCAACTTTCTTTCCATTGCCGTTTGCGTAATCAGTATAGGAATACTGGTTTATACCCTTATTCAATGATCTTTACCTAGCTCTTGTTTACCTGAGCGCGGGTGCCAGTTTCTACTGCACGCTCTTTACGACTGATTCGTCTTCTTTGGCGAGGATCGAAAGCATCGCGGAGACCATCACCAATAAAGTTGATGCTCAGAGCAATAGCAATAATGATCACACCTGGCCACCAGAACAACCAAGGTGCATAAACAAACTCACCCTGGTAAGTAGAGATTAGGGCACCAAGAGACACGTCTGGAGCTTGAACACCAAAGCCAAGATATGAAAGTCCGCTTTCCAAGAGAATCGATGAGGAGAGCAACAATGTCGTAGAAACAATGATTACACCAACCGAATTCGGCAAAATGTGTTTGAAAATAATTCTTCCGTTTGACGCTCCAGCAACACGAGCAGCATCAACAAACTCGCGCTCTCTCAAGGAAAGGAACTCTCCTCTGACAAGACGAGCTAGTCCTGGCCAGATGAAAAGACCCAAGAATATTGCAAGAGGGAACACTCCGAAGTTACCTAAGTTATAACCAATAACAGCACCGATAAGAATGAAAGGAACAGTCAGAATAAAGTCGGTAAAACGCATCATTACCGAGTCAATGATTCCACCGAAGAATCCAGCAACCGCACCAGTGACTGTTCCAATAAACGCTGAAAGAGCGCCGATTACGATCATGATCATCAGTGAGATTTCAGATCCTCGCATTACAAGTGCAAAGTAATCGCGTCCGTTAGGAAGCTGACCCATTGGATGGTCTGGACTTGGACAACCATCTGGACATGAACCTTGTGGTGGTAGATCCTCGTGAGAGAACTTCCACCATCCCTTTAGTGTCAATGGGTTATCGGCTGTTCCTAAGTGAATACCAGAAGCTGTATACACGAAAATGGCGAAGCAGAGCATAAAAATCAGACCAGCAACAGCGGGCTTGTGCTGCAAGAATCTCTTTCGAATGATTTGGCTTTGACTTAGGCCAGCAACCGCTACGTTGCTGCTGCCAGTCTCATTGCCTTCAATCGGTTGTTGAGAATTATTTTTTCTTCTAAACGAAAATGCCATCAGATTGTCTACTTTCTAATTCTGATACGAGGGTCAAGGACGGAATAAAGCAAGTCAGCAGCCAGCGTTGCCATGATGGTCAAGAATGCAGAGATCGCAAATGTGGCCATCAGGAGATTTAGGTCTTGTGACTGGATAGCTTCGTTTGAAAGGCTTCCCATACCTCGCCAGCCGAAGATACCTTCGGTAATAATGGCTCCACCAATCAAACCTGCTACTTCAAAGGTCAACAGTGTGGTCAACGGCAACATCGCGTTTCTGACAGCGTGACGAAGAATAACTTCACGCTCTGGCATACCCTTTGCGCGCGCTGTTCGAATGTAATCCATGTTTAGAACTTCCAACATAGATGCACGTGAATACCTTAGATAGCCGGCAAACCCTAGAGCAAGAGCTGTAGTTGGGAGGAACAAGTGAGTAACCATATCCAAATTGTTTACCCAGAAATCATTTGAGGTAATGGTTATGTTGTATGAACCCTGAGTTTGAATTGGTCTTCCATCTGAGAGCTTGAAGTATCCATCCCAAGTTTGCATTAACTTGTCCGTGATAGTAAACATTGCAACCGCGAATGCAGAGAGCATTGAAACCCTGATCACCGGTCCCTTATCAACCTTTGTGAAGAAATAGCCGATGAAGTAGCTGGTGCTAAGCATTATGGCTGCTAGAGCCAACAAGAGCGGGTAATTGCTTCCTGGTCCAGCTAATACCTGGAATGGGTAGTATGCAATCAAACCAAGCACTACCGATGCTAAACCTGCGCCCAAAGCTTTCTTGTTTCCAAGACCCGAGAAGATGTTTGTGAAACCAAGCGAACATGCCGCACCTAGAATGGCAACGCCAAAGATACCCATAGCTGGGTGTCTGAACCAGGCAGTCGCACTGGCTAGGAAGAACACACTTACAAACAACCCGAAGGTTACAAGCCAAGTTATTAGCACTCTCTTTCGAGTTCCACTTACAAAGCCTGAAATTATGACGGCTAGCACCGCAGATATCAAAATGTTGGACAAAATATCTATCGTGGGGTTTACCAAGAAGTCATTAAATCTAATTGCCATGAACTCTTTCAGCATCACAGCAATCCAGAAAATTGGAAGAGAGAACAAGAAGAAGGATAGAAGTGTAAGTGAGTTATCCAGCCTAGAATACTGACGCATTGCGCTTAGAACACCGAAGCTAATTCCGATAACTACAGAAAGAATTGTCGCTGTTGTGACAAGACGTAAAGTGATTGGAATTGCTGCAGCAATCTGATCAGCAACTGGAAATCTAAGAATTACAGTGTTTCCAAAATCCCCTTGAATAGCTTTTTGCAACCACAAGAAGTAACGCGCTGGAGGCGGGACATTTAATTGCAGAGTCTTCGTGAGCTCATGAATAATGACATCCTTCTTAGGGTCTGTCGACTCACGGATACCCGCTAACGGATCACCTGAATAAGCTGCGAGTAGATAAGTGAGGTATGTCGAACCAAACAAAATAAGTATGGCTAGAGATATTCTTCGACCAATAAAAGCTAACAATTGGTATCCATTCTGTTTTTCTTTAGGGAACGAGTTTCCTCATTTATTCTAGCCATCCATGTGATGATTTTTAGCCCAACTTCGTCATCGTTATCTCTTTTAAATGGTTCTTGGCGACACCCCGTAAGGGGTGCCGCCAAGAGTTAGTTGGTTTTTCTAAAACATAACTTTAGTTATGGATTAGAAGGACAACTGCCAGTAGTTCCATACAACGTTAGGGTTCAATGGGCTTGGAAGAACGTTCTTCAAGTCCTTGTTCCACGCTGATACACCTGGCCACTGGTATTCGCCGATTGTCCAGTAGTTTGACCATAGTTGCTTTTCAGCAGCTATCTTCGCAGAAACGATTTCGGTCGCGCTTAGTGAACCTTCGAACTTCTTCAGTAGTGTGTCCAGAGTTGAGTCAACCCAACCTGCACGGTTGTTTGAGCCATCGCTCTGGTACTGAGGGTTGGTTCCAGTCTGTGAAATCGCAGACTTTGACCATGCGAATGTAGCTACATCGTAGTTGTTACAGTTCAACAGGTTCGACCAAGCAGTTGTTGCAGTATCAGTTACGTTGATACCGACCTTTGCTGCCTCTAGTGAGATCTGTGTGAAAATGTCAACACGACGAGTCGCAGTGCTGTTAAGCATCTTTACGTTGATGCTCTTTGAGCCTGGTCCAGCTGATGGGTAGTACTTCTTCATAAGAACAAGAGCAGCCGCGTTTCTGGTTGCTTGGTCCTTAGTGAATTCGCTTACGTACGCGCTTGAACCAGCAACAACCTTTGCGTAGTCACCTTCAGTTGTAAGTGAGAACATGCTGTTTAGCACTGGAGAGTTGTCAGCGAATGCAGGGTCGAAGATTTTACCAACGTATGTGTTAGCAATAACTTGACGAGGCACAACTAGCAACATTGCGTGACGTAGGTCCTTAGCCTTCTGAGAAGAACCCTTGAATGGGCCATCGTAAGGTGCAGCACAGTTACCATCTGAGTTAACAGTCGAGTTAGGTGTCAATGCGTCACCAGCACGAATGTCGAAGTGCTCATAGGTAGCTACTGAAGTTCTTGCAGCAACTGTACCTGGGTCACCGTTTACGGTTGACCAGAATGAAGCTGTAGCTGAACCAGAGTAAAGATCAACTTCACCGTTCTTGATGGCTTGACCAACAGCAGTGTCGTTGAAGGATGTGCCAGTAGCTGGGAACTTGAAGATCATCTTGCTGATGTTACCGGTGATCTTTGGAGCTCCACCGATTGCAGCGTTAGGGTTCTTCACCAAAGTACATGAAGAAGCTCCACAAGTGTCAATCATGAATCCACCGTTAGAGATCAATAGAAGTGGGTTTGTGCTTGGAGTCACTGTAGTGATGTTCCAAACAGTTGACCACTTCACAGCAATCTTTGACATCAATGAACGAGCATCAGTTCTTGCATCAAGTGCATCCTGGTAGTCGTCATCAGAAGTAGGAGGAAGAGCTTCCATCGCACCGTAGTAAGCGTCTTCGAACAATGACTTGTAAGAAGCGTTTGTACGTGCAGACTGAAGAGCTTTCTTACCCTTTGCAATTGCAACTAGAGAGTGAACTGCACCTGGGCCAGGGCCGAAGATCTGCCAGTCTGGCTGGAATGCGTCATAGCTTACAGTTACAGAGAAGTTGTCATCGCTCAAATTATAAGAGTTTGCTCTTGTGTGGTCATCGTATGTGCCACCGTATCCGGCAGAGTCAAACTTTGATCCAGCATCTGAGAATGGGTCACCTAGTCCAGCTGCAATTGAGTAAGCAGTGCTTGAGACTGCGTGGCTCAATAGAAGGTCCTGACCAGTAATCAAAGTGCCATCAGAATACTTTAGGCCCTTCTTAACTGTGTAAGTTACCTGGAAACAACCAAACTGTGCGTCTAGTTGAGCCTGAGTAGTTGCTACTCCACAGTTGTTCTTGGTGATCTTGAAAGTACCGAAGGCAGTGTTGCGTACAAGCTGTGCCTTGTTGTTCCAGTAAGTGAAACCAGCACCAGTTGGGTACAAAACGTCAACGTTGGTTACTAGGTTCTTACCGTTTACGGTTGTGTTTAGACCAGAAAGAGTGTTACCTTCTTGGACAATCACTGTGCCGTTAGCTGCTGTCGCGTTCGCAGGAGCGAGGCTGAAGCCTGTAACTCCAAGAAGCGCAGCTGCTACAAGGGCTGTGCCCTTGAACAGATTTTTCTTCATTGTTTCTCCTTGTTTAGGTAGGGACAAGTAGCCGAGAATTGCTTCGCGACCCACAAGTTCCTTGGGTGGTAAAACTCTACAACTAAACACCGACATCAGATAGGGGGTATTCCCCAAATCGTTACATTTCTTTACACATCCGAAACCTTTCAAATTTCCTCTGAAACACCATCGATTTGGACTCGCGAGAGGTCTCCTTGGGATTCCGGTGCTAGGGTAATCAGACGCTCACTTTGTGAGCTGCGTTACTTTTTGCAGGGAAAACTGGTGAAATCCCGGTACTGACCCGCAACCGTAAATCGAGAAACCCCTTATTTATAGGGGTTTTAGCCCCGATGAGTCGGAATGCCTGCCTAAAGTGATGACTCCTATATAAACCGTCGTGGTCTGCGGGTGGAGTCGGGTAAGTCTTTTGCCCGTCGTCGCACAAGGATCGCAAACTCCGAAAGGGTTGCGATGTCAACAAATAACAAGGGAATGCGCCGTTTCGCATTAGTAATCACCTTTATATCAGTGGTTTCTTTAGCTTTAACCGGCTGTTCAGCCGGAGGATACGGCTCAGATGCCAGTCCAAAAACAAGCAAATTCGTGATTGACAAGTTCAATCAGGGTCAATTCTTAGATCCGTTTACAGCAGGTAGCCCTGAAATGGGTATCACTTTAGAAGCCATGGGTAATTTAAGTGCTTTAGGTTACGACAAATCAAAGCAAGAGAAAGCTATTGCTTGGGTTACTAACAACACAGATAAATTAAACAGTCCTGGACTTGTTGGAAGTTACATTTTCACTTCTCACGCTCTTGGTTTTGCTGATGATCTATCTGTTAGCGAGCAACTTACAAAACTCAAAGCTTCTGTTGAAGATGATGGATCTATAAAGGACTCCAATAACTTTGCAGATTCTTGGGTGATCTTTGCTTTGCTAGCTAGCGGAGAAAATGAATTAGCCAATAAAGTTGCGCTAAAACTTTCTGCACTTTGCGAAACAAGTGGTGGCTATAAATACGTTCAAGGAGATGCATCCAGCACAGAAGCAACAGATGTTACAAGTTTCGCTATCATCTCGATGAAAGCAACTGAAGGTCTTGGCAGCTCTGAAGAAGAAGCAGCTAAGTCATTCGCTATTAACAAAGCAAAAACTTGGTTGCAAAGCTCAATTGTTGAATCAAACCATTGGCTAATGGATGAGGATGCTGATATAAGCGGAACTGCTTATGCAATTATGGCGATGACTGCGTTAGGTGAAGATGTTTCTGCGCAAATCAAGTGGCTCTCTGCACAAGCCAATTCCAAAGACGGTGGAATAACGTCACCTTGGTCTGATGGCGAAGGCGATGTATTTAGCTCTGCGCAATCATTACTTGCATTATCGAAGCTATCTCTCATCGATGTTCTAAAGCACAAAGTTAACTAGCCTTCATGAGATTGTTCGTTCGACTAAGTCTGATTGGTTTAGTTGCACTAGTCACCATCGGCTTCGCCATCAATCAATGGCGAAGCGATGGTGATGACAAAGTGCAACTTCCCGTCAAAGTGTTATCTGGCCAATGCCTAGATTCTGGTGTCAGCCTCGTCATTGATTTTGGCGATGCGACAGGCAGTATCGAAAAGTGTGTCAAGAATTACTCCGGTAATTCTTGGGATCTCATTTCAGCAGCTGGCTTGAAAGTTGAAGGAACAGAAACGTATCCGGTTGGTTTCGTCTGCAGAATCCAGTCAATCCCAAGCAAAGAACAAGAAGCCTGTAAAGATACCCCTGGGGCACTCAATGGCAGCTGGGCTTTCTTTACAGCTAGTGCTGATACCGGTTGGCAATACAGCGCTAGCGGTGCTTCTAGCCATAAGGCTAAGTGTGGAACTGCTGAAGGCTGGCGGTTCCTTGCTAATGATGAACCAATTTCTACCTACCCCCGAGTAAAGCCAAAAACTAATGTCTGTAACTAGCCAAAAGGCTCACTTACTTAGGGCCAATAAAACCAATCCAGCATCTTGGTGGATTGCAGGTATTTCCCTATCTTTGGTTTCTTCACTAACAGGCAATCTGCTGGTCTTGATTTCAATATGCATTGGCACCATGCTCACAGTCTTTCTTGCCAGAGATGAATCTCCGTGGGCAAGATCGATTGGTTTCTATCTGAAGCTTGCAACCATCGTGGTTTTCTTGCGCGTGGTTTTCAGAATCATATTTAATTTAGGAACAGCAACTAGTGACGCTTTTCTTTTGCTACCTTCACTTGAATTTGATGTTGGTTTTGGAAATACGATTCACCTCTTTGGGCCAATGTCCGAGTTGAGTTTAGTTGCAGCTTTTACCGACGGTTTTAGATTGGCTGCCATCATCCTCTCTGTTGGTATGGCTAACTCGTTAGCTAATCCAAGAAAGATTCTCAAGGCAACACCCGGTGCACTATATGAAATAGCAACAGCTATCTCAATCGCTATCAATCTTGCTCCACAACTCATCTCTAGCCTCAACCGAGTCAGACGTGCAAGATCTCTGCGAGGTAGATCAAAAGGAATCAGGTCACTGGCAGGAATAGTGATACCTGTTCTAGAAGACACCATCGAGCAATCCATGGCGCTAGCAGCTAGCATGTCGGCCAGAGGATTTGGTAGACGAGGTAAAAGAACAGCACTGCAAATACTTATAGCAAGACTGCTAGGTTTTTTGGCTGTTTGTCTTTGTGTAACAGGAGTTGTGCTCTTACTAATCTCCCCTGATCAGCAGTTCATCGATTTAGCAATCGTATTCCTAGGACTAGTAGCGGCTGCATTTACTATCCGCATTTCTTCGACGAAGGCAACTAGAACAAGATTCAGAACTGAACCTTGGCGTTTAGGAGACCTAGTTGTCTTTGCTGTGTCAATTACGCTGCTATTGCTAGCTTTCGGTGGTGCATTCGCCGCATGATAGAACTTAGAGATCTAACCTTTTCTTATACGAATCCTGATGGCAGTTTGGTTTCAGAAACCCCACAACTAAACCGAGTGAATTTGAAGATAACCAAAGGTGAGTTTGTTCTGGTCTGTGGTCCTACCGGTAGCGGTAAGTCAACATTCCTAAAGACTCTTAACGGCCTTGCTCCAAGCTTTACCGGAGGTGTCATCACAGGCGAGCTGTTAATTGATGGCCTAAACCTGATTGGTTCAGAACCTCATGAATTTGCCCACCTGGTGGGCTATGTCAATCAGCAACCAGAAGGTGCCTTCGTTGCTGACACTGTTATAGATGAGATTGTCTATGGTGCTGAACAGCTTGGGCTCAGCATTCCTGCTATCAAGCAATCAATTGATGAGATAGCACCACTTTTAGATATTGCGGAGCTATTGGAGCGGCCACTAGTCACCCTCTCTGGAGGTCAGCAGCAAAGAGTCGCCATTGCAGCTGCTCTGATCGCAGGTCAAAAGATACTTCTTCTTGATGAACCAACCTCAGCTCTGGATCACGAAGGTGCCAATGAAGTCTTGAGAGTGTTAAGAAACCTCGCTCATGATCGTGGCGTTACTGTTTTGTTGGCCGAACATCGAATTTCAAGAGTTATCGGTGCGGTTGATTCAGTACTCGTGGTCCATGGCGATGGCAGCATCACCAAAGGAGCACCACAGTCTCAATTCAATGACAACAGATTTGCTCCCCCGATTATCGAACTGGGCCTAAAGCTCGGCTGGAACCCTTTGCCAACTAATAACTCGGAAGCTACCAAGTTATGGCAATCAGGTAAGCATTCGATTGAAGCTAAGAAACTTGCCCCAGCTAGTAAAGAGGTTGTAACACTTCAAGATCTGAAAGTTAGTTTTGGCACTGTCACTGCTTTAGAGGAAACAAACCTTTGCTTATTTGGTAATCAGATAACAGCTTTGATGGGTGAAAACGGTTCAGGTAAGACAACTCTTTGCTGGGCTATCCAGGGATCTGGAACAATCACATCTGGAAAAGTAACTACCAGCTTTGGTGATACATCATCAATGGCAGCAGAGAACAGATTAGATGTGCTCGCTATGGTTCCCCAGCGAGCAGCTGACTTGCTGTTCTTGAATTCACTAAGTGCAGAACTTACAGAATCAGACCGGTTTGCCAATGTTAAACCTGGTAGCACAGCATCGCTCTTCCAAAAACTAGCTGGCAGAATCGACACAGCAATTCATCCGAGAGATCTATCAGCAGGACAGCAGCTAGCTCTAGTGCTGGCTATCCAATTGGTAAAAGATGCCAAGGTTCTAATTCTTGATGAGCCAACCAGAGGTCTTGATTACGCCGCTAAACGAGCACTAGCCAGACAACTAAACAGCATCAGAGCAACAGATCGAGCAGTTCTGATAGCAACCCATGACATTGAGTTTGTAGCCATGGTTGCCGACAGAGTTTTAGTCTTAGAAAAAGGACGACTGGTTCAGGACGGTTTACCGACAGACCTGCTCTCTTCAGGGAATCCTTTGGCATCTCAAATAGCTGAGATAACCCGAGAGCCAGCCCTCATCACTATTGAGCAGGTGCTTTCATGAAGCAAGTAATCTCAAGAATTAGCATCGGTCTGGCTGGAGCATCGAGCCTACTGATGTTCTTATGGCCACTGTTGATTACCGCTGCAACCCAGAGTGAAACTCAACTAGCACAAACAGTGTTTATCGTTTTGATGCCAGTGACACTGCTACTGATTCTTGTTGAGTTTGCTACCGGTGATCTAAGTTCAAAACATCTGGCATTACTTGGGGTGCTGATTGCCCTAAATGCAGTGATCAGATTATTAGGAGCAGGAACTGCAGGAATAGAAACTGCATTCTTCCTAGTAATACTCGGTGCATATGTTTTTGGAAGTGGCTTTGGTTTCATTCTTGGCGCAGGATCTATTTTTGTTTCAGCGTTACTTACCGGAGGCATTGGCCCTTGGCTGCCATTCCAGATGATGGGGGCTGCTCTTATTGGTTTAGGTGCAGGACTAGTTCCACATGCAAAGAAGAAGTGGTTAGTAAAACTAAACCTCATTGTTTATGCAGTTATCGCTAGTTTTACTTACGGTGCTTTGATGACATTGTGGAACTGGCCATACCTGGCTGGAACTGGAACACAGATTAGTTATGTTGCAGGAGCTCCAATAATTGAGAACCTAACTAAGTTCTTACAATACGAAATAGTTACCGGTGGTCTTATCTGGGATACCGGAAGAGCGATAACAACTTCAGTTCTTATCCTCTTAACTGGCACAGCCCTGATCGCAACTCTTAGTAGAGCTGCAACCAGGGCTGGCGTTGGAAGAAAACTTTAAGCAGTTGGATAAATCGACAACAGCACAGTTGCAATAACTGTTACTGCTAGCAACATCAAACCAGCCTTATAGGTGTATTTGAATTCCTTACGAACAATATGAACCAGGTTCGCTAGCACCATGATGGTCACCAAACCGTAACCAGCAGCAATACCTAGTGGTAAAGCCCAGTTGAACTTAAACACTGTCACTGCAACCGGTGCCAAGATCACTCCAAGACCACC